>Ga0307933_1002445_pt1 | contig 12725 bp, 9 predicted proteins | sample OrgLakmetageno88_FD_201811 | JGI IMG/M metagenome (GOLD analysis project Ga0307933, IMG submission 201811) | Saline water microbial communities from Organic Lake, Antarctica - #88 | ecosystem: Environmental > Aquatic > Non-marine Saline and Alkaline > Saline | place: Antarctica: Organic Lake...
TTGTGGATCGAGAAAAGATTACCGAGATTAAAGATCATTTGCTAGATGTCGTTCACCTCGGAGACATGCTATTTCTGCTCATTTTGGGATGGGGCTCGGTACCGTTCTTGGGTGCCCTCTTTCACAAGTTCTTCAAGAATAACAACAAACCCTACGAGACATCCTATTTTATGCTCATTGCCGATCACGTGAGTCAAGCGGCGCGCATTGCCTTGGTCGTCTATGCCGTGGATTGTGCTGTGGTCGTCTTGGGGACGCTCGGCTTTACCTTTGCCCACGTCAAACCAGTCACACAAGTATTTGCCAAGGTCATTTACATTGCGTGGGCTTCGCAGCGAATGTCCATTTTCAAACGATACTTGCTTGGTCGGGCAGTGTCGCGCAAACCCGATCAGCTGGGTCGCGTCAGCATGATTGATCGATTGGTGGATGGCGTCATTTACATCTGCACAGGTCTCTTTTTGCTCGACACGCTTAATGTAGAATTTGGTGTGGGGTTTGGTTCCGTCTTTGCCTTTGGTTCAGCCGGTACCTTGGTGGTGGGTCTCGCTACCAAAGACATTGCCGCTATGTTTGTTAGTGGACTGACTTTGACAACCTCGAATCGCATCACCGAAGGAGACGACATTCGCTTTGGTGACGGGACTACGGGCAAGGTGGAAAAGATTGGGTGGATGCAAACAACGATTCGTAACTACGACGAGATGATTGAGGTTGTACCAAACAGTGAGCTGGGTAACCAACGCGTCAAGAACATTTCGAGGGTTAAAATGTGCCAAGTCAAGCAGCTTTTGCGATTTCGTTACGAAGATGCCGACAAGTTTCCTACACTGTTGCCGGCTATTCTGGAAGAGATCAAGGACGCGTGTCCCGAGGCTATCACTGACGGATCGAGACCCTTTCGCGCTATCTGGACGGCTTACAAGGAATATTACTTGGAAGTAACTGTCGACACCCACTTCAACGTACGTTGGCCCGGACGACGATCTACAGTATTAGTGCATGGAGGCGGCCTCCTGTCATCCCCCAACTCACACCTTTTTATCTCATCCCAATCACCTGCCATTGTATCATACTATCATAAACAGATTAAACCCATTGGTCAAGCCTTTCAAGAGAACCGACAAAAGGTGCTTGAAGCCATCTATCGTGCGGTCAAGAAAAATAAGTTGGAGTTCGTCACTGCATTCTACCCGCACCCGATGTCCTCGAAGTAGTCTTTACATAAGAGCTACTATCAAAGTCGTGTAGGAAGTCACTTTGTAGTCTAGCTTTACTACTAGAGGGGTACCTGGTACGGTAGGCTAGTAGTACTGTATATGGTAGGAGAGACGTTTGATAAATCTTGTCGACTGACTCTAAAACAAACCAAGGAGAAGATGCAGATGCAGACGCTCGCGACTCGCGATACGGCCGCCGTGGTTGTGAGTTGTGAAATGGTGAGCACTTCTTGAGGCGTGCGATGTCGTCGTCAGTTTCCGCTTCACCCAAAACGCGAAAACGCATCGGCCATCGGCTAGTTGAGTTAGTTGGTGATTGTTAGTTGGTGACCGCTATCATAGGATCAAGGTATCAATGGGCACTCCGTAAGAAGCCTGCAAACTAACTCTAAGAGGTCTGCTAGACCCTACAAAAGTGATACAGTGCCAAACAACCTAGTTTACTGCGTTCTTATGAAATGCATCTCCTGCAACAGTCTTTGCGATGTACAGCGACTATCATTCCCGCGAATATTGGGTGCGCTTCCGACACTTTCGAGTACGAACACGGGCGAGTCCAGCGAATGAATCAACGTTGCCCTTGGCCATCATGAACAGAAAAGTGTTATTGTCTCGAATAGTATGCAACGCCCGACCAAACAACGGTGCACGCAAAGTACCCTGCGTCTTTTTCACAGCGACGATGCGAGGCCGAAGCCTGTTCATCTCCAAGCGGGGTATGATTTCGTCTCGCCAGATGGTTTCGTCGTACTCAGCATCTATCATATGAATATGCTTCACAATAGTGTTCACCTTCAGCATCTCCACGAGACACTGCGTACGGTGGCTCTTTCTTGCTTCAGACAATAGCAGTAGACGCCAGCTGCTGTCTATACCAAAAGTGGCCGTACACATAAGATGTAGGCAGTCGAGTGCTGGATGATTCGCAAGCGACTGGCACATGATAGTCCAGCCTTCATCGGTGATGCCAGTAGCCTCGAGATTCAACTCTTCGATGCAGAGGTTTTCGGCAAGTGCCTGTAGCAGAAAACGAAGCTCTTTTGCGGAGATTACCCCCAGACGACTCACAAGGTGCTTGATGCGAGTGTTTCCGCGAAGAGCCTCCGCCAAGGGGCGGGCGTTAAAGTGGCACTGCTCGAGGGAGGTCGGACCACGATTACGCCGAATGCCATTACAAAGGATTGGTCCTTCTGCTGTTAGGCGACAGTTGTGCAATGTAATCGCAAGATTGTCCCTGAGATCTTCCGTCGCCACGAACGCCCGGCAGTGGTCTTCGTTGAACTCCAAGCTAAAGAAAGTTAGTTTTGGCGTATGGATGTGTGTAAAAAATCGTGATAGAGCCGGACCGGAGAATGGACAGGGAGGTTGATTCCTCAATCGTCTATTTTAGTACGATAGATTGACACGAGAAGTTGTCTTGTATGTGTTCAAACCTTGAAGCAAAAGGTCGCAAGCAGCGGTTTGGGCCGCTTGGGTCGTCTCAGGTGACGCCCAGATTGAAAGCTTTGTACGGATACCGTCATTATCCCATACGATAATGTCCAGAATGAAAGTATATTCGATCCCCCTGCCTCCAAAGGTGTTGCCTTGAGAAGTGTAATGAAACCCCCTTCTTCTAGCCAAGCTATCTTTCCTAGAAGGAAGGAGAGAAAGGCCGCCCATATCCATGTACCATTTGCGAAGCTCTCTTGCCCCTGTGCGGTGAGCTCAAATTCGCCCTTAAAAAAAAACCAAGGACCAACAACGACGATAAGCTACTTCGCCGATAAGAAATCGCAAGCGAGTAGATCGCACAAAATGGTCATCCATAGCTGGTACTTCTGTTTGAGGAGAAGATGCAGACGCTGGGGATACGGCCGCCATGGTTGTGCGAGTTGCGAGTTGTGAGATTTGTCACTTTCCGCTTTTTGATATCTTTCATCTTTATTCAGACAGGAAAAAAGAATTTGGCGTTCGGAATGTCTCTTCACTATTTTAGTAGACTACGAGTACTTGAAATCCTTCCCGGTTGAAAAAAGGATGACGCGATGCAGTCGTGCTTGATCAGAACTACGTACCTCCAAATGAGTGGTCACGAAAGAGGACCGATCTCTGGCACACGTCTCAAAACGCTGCGACGCAAGGACGGTGATCGTCCTGCGCGCGTCTTTTTTCCTCAAGCTCCTCGTTGTATGTGTGATATTTTGCGGTCGGTAGAGAAGACACGGCGGAACACCGTAGAGCAGCGCCACCGATCGTCGAGTCCATAGAATCACCGCTCCCCTCCCCTCCTCCCACCCCACACGCCCACCAAACTTTATCAAGTCCTTTCTTGCCCATGCATGAATCGGTCGCGAACGATATATCCAGGAAAGAAGACAATGATCCGAAACTTACGCTAGAACTAGTAGCAAACGCTTCCCTCGTTGAAGAAGAGAGTCATAGTAGACAAGTTGCGACTGCTACTACTTTGGAGGCTGCCGTAGACGGGCATGGGACTGCAGAACCAGCAGCACCAGTAGCAGCACAAGACATGCAATTAGACTCGGCGGACGACGATGACAACGACGTTGGTGATGCAGTAGTAGTACCAGTAGTAGCCAAAGAAGCCGACAGAGACGTGGTTGTGGAGCAAGTGCAAGCCGCCGTTGGAGGAGGAGGAGACGAACACGGGATTGCCAACGAAAGCAGCAACAATAGTAGCAGTAGCGGTGCGGGAGTAGACACGAGTGAGACGGCTGCTAGTAGTTGTGAGCTAGAGGCGGTTGCAGTGGGCGACGAGGCAAAGGAAGAAGCTGTCGCGGTGGAACACAACAAGGAGGAGAATGCGGATATTGTAGTCGATGAGAAAGGTCCGCAAGGAGAGATTGCGACAGCGGATTTAGCCGAGAACACTGCTACTCCTACGTATGGTGCTGCCGCCGCGGAGGAAATGGAGACTATAGCAGATAGTGAAACGTCCAAGGAGGAGGAGGACGGTGCAAAGTCTCCCCTAGTGGAATCGTCGGCGGAAACTACGCACGAGAAAAAGACAAATGCAGAATTGCCTACCGAGTCGGCTGCAGCACCTGGCGATGTTAATGATAATGATGACACCGTTATGGAGGATACAGACTCGGCAGTGAAAAAAACTGAAGCAGTCGAGGAGTCCGCGAAACCGAGCGAGACTGCGGATGATAGTGACACTGCAACCACCAAAACAAACGGCGATACTACTACTACTGCTGCGAAACCTCTGGAGACGGCGGCAGCTCCAGTGGCACCAGTGGCGGCAAGTCCTCCACCTCCTGTCATGAAGGGAACGCTGTCGTATGATGCAGACTCCAACCGGCATTTGATTCGAGGCATGTGGAATTACGAGCATTCGACTCTCTTTCCACCCCAACGATTCGAGTTGCTGCGCAACTTGAACCCGGGTGAGGAATTGAAGGAGCTACCGCAAAATGGTGAATTCCACGGATCCTTTAGTCTCGCTTACTTTCACACAACATCCAAAGGAAAGCAAAAAGAACGAAGCAAGGTGATCCCGGAAAGTGGTGTTAATATCAAGTTTACCAATATTGTCGGGGAGCCAGGCGAGTACAAGGTGGACGGCAAGGGTACCAACCAGTTTGGAATCTTTCACATTAACGGTACGGCGAGTGCCAGTACTCATGATGGCGACCCGACGTTTAACGTTGTCTTTCGAAAGCGTTACGAGCCGACGACTGCCGTAGCCCCGGCAGCTGCCGAATCTGCGCCTGTCGCCGCGGTGAGAAAGGTCAAGGTGGAGAGTGGTAAGACTTCTTCGGCGATAAATGGAGGGGATGCTAATCATGACGGTGGTCCACTGCCGCCTCCGTCTCAGTCGTTTCCTACCGGTGTGGTTTGCTTGAGAGGCAAACTGGTCAAGGAGGAATCGAATGACTTGGGGATTACAGAAGTGGTGCAGAAAATCAATGGAATGTGGGCGGCTGGTCTCGATTTCGCTCTGGCTGATCCTGATAACGCTCGCGGGTTGTGCAATCGTTTCGAGTACGAGCACAAGAGCTCAATGCCAACCGGTGCCTTTCCAGTTTCGGGTCGTTACAGTGGATGGTTCGACCTCAGCAACGAGGACGGCTCACGAACCCGCATCAACGAGAGAGATGTCGTTCTCAAGTTCCGAAAGAACAGCGCTGGTTACCACAATGTCGAAGGAAAAGGAAGCAACGTCTTTGGAAAGTACAGCATTTCTGGAAGTTTGACCAAGGACAATGTGATTACTATCTTCCGTCACTTTCAACCTCGCAAGCTCAAGGGCTCGAAAGCTGGTGCGCCTGCGGCTGCCGTGGCTCATGCGCCGGTAGCGGCACGTAGACCGGCTGTGGTGCCTGTGGAACCCGAGCTGAAGATTGATGATGTGAAGGTTCCGGCTTCGTCTGACACGGGTACTGCGGTGGAACCCATTACCCCTCCCGCTAACGCTACGTATTCCGCAGTGTCTCGTGGTGTTCTCCGAGTGAACGAAGATGGCTCGCATAGCTGCAATGGCAAGTGGGCCGTTACACGCGAACATTTTACAAATGGACAGACAAGCAACTTCAATTTCAGACTTGAATCACACTTTGCGGCAGAAGCCGCTGCTGCTCTAAAGAAGGACGACAACGAGCCTAGGCAATTTCCGCTAGACTCGCCCATGTACAAGGGGTCTTTCCAGCTGAAGAAGCAAGGTTCGAGATACCAAACAATTGTCGATCGGCAGGTCGTAATGAAGTTCCGTCTTAACACTCAAGGATCGTACAACGTCTATGGGAAAGGTATGAACGTAATTGGTGAATTCAACCTCATGGGAACGATGGTCATGAGCGGAAAGACGGGTGGCCAAGTTGAGCTGTACCGAATGTACCCACCTGAACGTCTTACCGTTCCTCCCGTGTCAAAGCCGGCCGCTGCGATCGCCAAGCCAGCAGAAGTCCAGCGCTCTGTCTCTACTGCGAGTATTTCTCAACCTTCTGCGGCTCAACGAAGAGAGTCTACACGGCTTGTCAAGTTGCCTTCCCGGCTTGAAGATGACGATCCGTCCGCACAGCTGTCGAGGACGATGGAAAAGTGTTCACAGATCCTGCGCTTCACTCGCGAAAAGGATGTCGAGCTTGGTGCATTCTTTAGTGATCCTGTGGACCCAATTGCTCTCGGGATTCCGACTTACTATCAGATTATCAAAGAACCAATGGATTTACGAACGGTTCACCGAAGGATGGAAGCTGAAGAGATCAACAGTCCGGAGGAGTTCTCTCGTATAGTGCGACTTATCTTTGAGAACGCCATGTCCTTCAACATTGACCCTGCCCATTCCGTGCACCAAGCCGCACGAAGTCTTCTCATTCAGTTTAACCAAAAGTTCCGCGACGTGGATCGAATGGTGCAAAACATTCGCCGTTCGCATGGCCAAGAATTTGACGAGAAAGGAAAGAAGGGCGGAAAGGAAGACAGAAAACGAAAAAAGGAAGAGCCGCCAAAGAGTCTCAAGAGGAGGCGACTTGAGGAAGCGCAAGCCATGGCTGCGTCCAACTCTATTGCAATGACTGCCATCGTTGCGGCTGCGTCCAGTACGCACTCTACTACCGTGAGTCGCACCGAGTTCAACATGCTTTTGAATCACATTCAGCATCTACAGCAGCACATGGTCAAGACGTACACTGCTCTAGCCGACTTGTCACCAGGTGACGAAACAGATAGCATCAGGCCAGCTCCAGCCCAGACCTCGTCCTCGTATGCTGCCCCGGCGCAGATTGCTCCGACCCCGGCCCCGGCCCCTGAAAAGAAGAAGCCAGTAAAGCGCAAGGCCGAGGTTTTCATGGAGGAAGAGTCGATGCCCGTCGAGGACGATTATTCTCCTCTTACTTTGGATGAGCAAGAGTTGCTGACGGAAACGATAAACGAGTTGCCTCCGGAGCATTTGGGTGGTGTTATCCAGATTATCCGTGAGGCCGCGCCCGTTGGAGCTGACGAAGACGAAATCGACTTGGAGATTGATCAGCTCAGTGCTGTCACGCAGCGAAAACTGTTACGTCACGTGTCAAAGGTAAGACTATTGTTTGGCAATCGGTTGTTATTTACGTTCTGAATTGTGAGCAACGGAGCTAATGCTTTGTTTCGATACTCCAACAGTTTGTCAAGAAGTCGAAGGCAAAGCCAAAGAAGAAGGCAAAGCCAAACCCGCAGCCATCCAAGAAAGGTCCCAAGGCGTCTGCTGCCAAGGCAAAGGCAGCCCCCAAGGCCAAGCCGGCACCTGCTGCCGACTCGTTCTTTGCATTCAATAAGGACGATAGTGACGACTCGGATGATTCGGAAATTGAAGCTAAGCCGTCGGGCGGCCCGAGCGGCGGCAAAGTCTTCAACGCTGCACCAACTGCTGATTTCAAGCTCGGTGAAGGGCTTGGTGAGCTCCATGATGAGCATGATGAAGATCTTGGCAACGGTGGAATGGCTGCGACGTGGAACCTGTCCAAGCCTGTCGCTCAGTCCGCTGAGGACGGTGACGAAGATGATGCCTGGGGCGCTGCTCGTGAGGAAGCAGCAGCGGCCAAGGCTCGCGAAGCGGACCGCAAGGCCCGTGAAGAAAAGATCAAGGCGGAAGCCGAGATTGCCAAGACTCAGCGGCTTGCTGATGCCGTGGCTCTGGGCGAAGAGATGAAGGCCCAGCGTTTGGAAGATGAGGCTAACGAAGTCCTTGAACGCGAGCAACAAGAGAAGGAAGCCGAAAAAGTCCGAAAGGCGGCGCGTGATGCTGCCCGAGCGCAGGTCCAGTCTGTCGAGCAGACTGTTGACCTTGATGCTCAGCGTGATATCATGAAACAATACGAACAAAGCTTTCTGGACAAGGATATTGGGAGTGCTAGTCCCTCGTCCGATTTTGGTTTTTAGCTGGTAGTACGAATTGTTGGATAGTGAATATGGTGAGAAAGCTCTTGCTATCCACGAGGGAACGAGGATTGGTGATGTGTGAAAGGCACTGTGCCTGAGCAGACAGAGAAAATACAAAATACTGGCATTTTATAACACCGTGGGGCTATCTATGTTATAAGTGTCGTTTATGTAACTATTTTTGTCTTCATCTGTTTCAACTGTACCGGTAGAACTGTGAACGTTGCAAGGAAAGGATGAGGAGCACCTACGGGTACCGGTATGATGATGATTGATTGATTCATTCTTCATTTAGCTCCTAGCCAAGTCTTTCGCGCCAAAAATCAGATTGAAATTGAAATTCGTCATATTTTGCAAAACTGAAAACTTCATGCCACTCATCATCACATCTTTGCTAAAGCTCTCAATACGATCTAAGCTTGAGGGCTTTACAAGTAGAAAGGAGAGAAAGGACATTCGTTAATAATGGCCATCACGAGTGATGGTTTTAGGCTACGATGTTTTGGTCCAGCGATAGATGAGGCAACGGCATGTCGGCCGGCGTTGAGATCTTATCGCTGGTTGTACCGGTCTGGATATGGATTATTGACTGGAGTTACTGCCGGGTTATACCCAAGGATGAACAATCTTCACACATCACACACATCTTCAAGGTGTTGCTGTTGGTGTCGTTCGCGTTGTGCTCCCTCTCCTCGACCGCCCCACTATGAGCCGCGGAATCACCACCAGCCTTGCAGTGTCGAGTGCGGCTCGGTTTCTTTGCGTGCTTCTTCTTTCGGCCTCGAAAGTAGCGTCGGCCATGGCCACACCGTCACCCCCCAGTACCTGTGCGGTCGTTGGCGTGGGTGTCTTGGGCACGAGTCTCTGCCAACAGCTCTTGTCGTCGCCAGACTTTGCGCATGTTGCAGTCACGGGAATCACCAAGACGACTGCGCGCCATGACGACATTCGAAAACAAGTGATGAGCACAACTACTGCTTCCGCTGAAAACGAACAGCGCTTGCGACTCGTCACCACCGATGGTGTGGTACAAGGAGAACGGTTTCGCGATGTGGTCTTTTGTGCGCCTCCTTCGGGGTTTGACGACTATGCGGCGGCAGTTGCAGATGCTGTCGAGAATCTGTGGGAAGGTCCTCAGGGTGGAGGCGTCTTTTGTTTTACGTCGAGTGGAGGGGTCTATGGACCAGGAGACAGTGGAACCGTCACGGAAGCAACACCGATCCCCGATCCGAGTACTAGTCCTCGTATTGAGCGATTGGCCAGGGCTGAAGAGGCATGTCGCAAAGAGGGTGGTTGCTGTCTACGACTGGCGGGTCTCTACAACCTTAACCGCGGGGCTCACAACTTTTGGCTGACCAGTGGCAAGGAGGTGACGGGTGCACCGGACGGTATCATTAATCTGCTGCATTACGAGGATGCGGCAGCTTCGTGTCTGGCGACTATTAGGGCTGGTCCTGCAGTCTGCCAAGGCAAGGTGTTTTTGATGAGTGATGGGCATCCCGTGACGCGACGACAGATTTGCGAGTTTGGATTAAAAGCCAACATTTACAAGGACTGCGCCATGCCAAGCTTTGCGGGGGGTGACTGCTTTGCTCTGGGCAAGATTTACGACGGATCCGTCAGCAACAAGCTGCTGCAGTGGACTCCCAAATATGCCTCGTTTGACGAGTTCATGACCTCAAACGCTTAGACCATAGTCTACAAGAGACTAGCTAATCGTATTCGTTCCGTATAAGGCTACAATTGCATTATTGCCTCCTCTGGTTATCGAGATGTTTGCGCCGACAAAAGCGAAGCAGCCCAGCTGCATCCCTTTGTATACGGGATGAGTCTCCTTGCGAGACGCGTTCGAGAACGTTACAGGCTGGTGCAAACTCGTCCTTGTTGGAAAGATAAAGGCCGTAGTTCAAGAGAACAGAATCCAGGTCCGCGTCAACTTGACACCCCCCAGATTGTGACAGCGTATGAAGCTCTATGGATCGCTCATAACTTTGGATGGGACAGCCACCAAGACGGTTCAAAACAAGTCCTAGGTTGTTGTAGAGACGGGCATCCCGTGGAGTGAACTGCGTCGCATATCTCAAGCACTGGAGAGCAGTCTCTGGATTCTCTTGTTGTATTGCCATTCCCAAATAGTGCCACGCTTCTCCGTCCGTGGGAACTTGTTCGATAGCCAAGCAGCGCGACAGAGCGGACGGTTGTCCCTTGAGACGCGCGCACAGTTCCATGGGCGTGGGCTGGGTGGATAGCAAAAAGAGCACGAGAATGTCACGCACCCCCTTTGTTGTTGCGGCTCCAGCGTGCCGTTCGCTGCTGAAATGTGCCAAGGCGTGGCCAGCGCTGACCGGCTTGAGCGGCTGCTTAATTTTGTCATAGTCGGTAGGGTGGTTTTCAAACCAGGTTCCACCGCCTTGAAACTCGAGATGCGAATTGAGCTGAAGGTTGACCGACACGAGTCCCAAATCCCGATGCAACGGTTGCCCCGCTCCTTGTCCGGACACGGCTTGTGTGGCATTGTAGCGAATGACCAGAGCATCGTAGACACACAATGGAGCAGCAGTACCACTATAGTCCTCCAGTTGAAACGCACGTCGTACCATGGGATAAATCTTGGACAAGAGCGTATTGGCAATGAGTGATGGCGTTGCTGGCTGAACACCGATCTTTAGATCAGTTTGCAACTCTGCCAAGTGAGCTTCGTAATTCCCAGGTCGTTGATAGGTAAAGCGAGATGCTGTGGTATTCTGGTTCTTCCACAAGTGGTCCGCGGCGGTTCGAATTTGCTGCCTCTCGTCGCTTGTCAAAAGAGGCTCACCAATCGTTTGCAGTACGGCAGCCGATCGATTGTTGGCAGTGGTACTTGTTGTGACCCACTGGTACTGATACTGATACTGATACTGGTAGGTCAAGTCAGTTGTTGGAGCTACGCCTGCCGATTGGAGGAGTTCATCTTCTCTGGCCAGGAGTGTCGCATTACTCGCTTGAACGTCCGCGGCGTGCTCTTGGCGTACCTTGGCCAGGATCTCGTGCTTGGTTTCGAGAACGTTCGTAGGAATAAGTAGGTAGACTTTATCCAAGAGCGCCCTTGCCTCTGTATCATATGCAGCATTCATAGTCTCGCCAGAAGAGATTCGTGAAGAGGCCGTGAAGCTATCGACTTGCAGAAATAAACAGCTCCAGACTATGGATAGTAGAAGCAGCAGTGGAATGGCATTTTGGAACATTGCTGCCTTGTTTGATCGATTGATCGATCTATTGATATCTGTATCTTTGTGTGTCCGTTACAAACTACGGTGTTACAAACTACGGTATCAATCACTGTCTATTTATTGATCTCCATTCTCCATTATCTTCATTGTGGATTTGTCGCAATTTTGACTTTTCGTTTCCGTTTCTCTTTTTTTCATTTATGACGTCATCATCGTGTGAAACGGACGAAATCCGAAAATCGACCATGATCAATGTTCACCGTACATTCGAAAAGCGACATATTATCGCAATACCAGTAGACTATAGACTATACGTCGTACACCATTCAACAACAACAGCAATACACACACATAGAGCTCGCCTTTCGCACCCGTTCCTTCCTCTCCATTCGTCATGCCCTTTTTGATCTTTACCGGTCACCCTTGTGCCGGAAAGAGCACCCTGGCGGAGAAATTCCGAGTACGAGCGCTCCAACACTCTTCCCAGAGCATTCACGAGGTGATTGTGGTGACGGAAGCCACCGCCTGTCCCGATCACACCCAACAGGAATGTTACGAATCGTCCTTGGCGGAAAAGACTACACGGGGCGCCTTGAAATCTGCCTTTGAGCGCGCCGTGGCCTTGGCGGACGAATCCACCCTCGTCATACTGGATTCCTTGAATTACATTAAAGGCTTTCGCTACGAACTGTTTTGCATCTCCAAGGCCGCCAAGGAACGACACGGCGTGGTATGGGTCCTCAACGACCCGGCCGTTGTCAAGGAATGGAATCGTCAGCGGTCTCTCAACGACGAGACGTACAGCCCAGACCTATTAATGCAGCTCATGCAGCGCTACGAACCTCCAGACGAACGGAATCGATGGGACAAGCCATTGTACCGCGTGGATGTGCGACCACCAGCTACTGATGCGAATGCCAATGCGAATGATTCTACCGCGAACGCAAATAATTCCAATTCTACTGCGACAACTGTCAAACAGGAAAACGTGGCGCAAGACGTGTTGCATCAAAGTGTCTACAATATGCACGCCCTGAGTGACGCCATTGGAGGCGGCACTGCTGTTACGGCTCCCGTTAGTGATGCGACCACGACTGCGACTACGGAACCTGCCAAAAAGTTCACCTTGAAACGAGCCGTCTTTAAGCGCGCCCCAGCGAAACCTGTTGCGCCGACTGCAGTAGTAGGAGCAGCAGCTAACGATACAGTCGTTGACACCAACGGTACAGCGGCACAACCCACTGTCCCAAATAATTCCACCGCAAGCACGTCGGAAACAGCCAACCCAAAAGTACAGTCGCTCCAAGACCGCATTGACGAGATACTGGACTCGTTTCTCGTCAAGGAACGTCGCTTGCGGGAAGGCGCGTCCACGCGGCAACACGTGGCAAGTGACTCGGACGTGCTGCACACTGTGGATTCCGTGACG
>Ga0307933_1002456_pt1 | contig 12700 bp, 22 predicted proteins | sample OrgLakmetageno88_FD_201811 | JGI IMG/M metagenome (GOLD analysis project Ga0307933, IMG submission 201811) | Saline water microbial communities from Organic Lake, Antarctica - #88 | ecosystem: Environmental > Aquatic > Non-marine Saline and Alkaline > Saline | place: Antarctica: Organic Lake...
GTCTTGGAGCCTGCTCGCCGACATCACGTAGCGTGGTATCCCCCCACCCCTGGGCCCACCCCTGAGGCCCAGTCGGCTACAAGCCGAGCTTGCGCTTGCGGTATGACCGGCGCTTGGCGGCATTGCTGCACTCAAGACACGTGCGCCTCGATAGTCGCGAGTAATGCACCAGGTTGTCACCCTCAAGCGCATGTCCGTACTTGCAGTGAGTCCGCTCGGCGTGCGCTTTAGTTAGACACGCCGAACCTTCGGCGTGAACGTTCTCGGCTTGTGTCACTGCTCGGAGGTGATCGGGGTTGCAGCATCCCGTGTTGCGGCACAGGTGGTCGATGACCAAGCCGTCAGGTATCTCGCCGTATCGCTCCGTGTACGCAACACGGTGCGTCTTCAGGCTCTTGCCGTGCACCTTGATATTCCCGTACCCGTGTCGGAACTTCGCCCGAGTCCAGACCCAGCATGGCTCGCCGCCGTGGTGCTGGTCATCGCTGATCTGAATGCCAGAGCGCAACCGACTGATCACGTCGTCGGTCAACAGAGGGGCAATACGAGTAGTGTTCTGCATGTCGGGACCTCCACTGGTTCCGTCCAGAACCCGGGCCGTTGTAGCGGTGCCGGGTTCAATTGTTTACAAGCCGAGAGCGTTCCCGTGTCGGTTTCGGTTGCCGATGACAGCACCTGAACCACGGTTGCATGGGCTGCTGCACTCAGCGGCAAGTCCTGCGCTGAGATCGCCATCGACCAGGTGGCCGGCGTCCCAGGTGGCGTGAGGGTGAGTGCGGTGCCGCTCGGTGAGAGTGAGCCCGCACCGCCAGCATCGGTGGTCGGGGTTCGCGTTGGCGTGTGCTCGCACTGACTGGCCGAGCTTAAGGAACATCGGGTCACGGTGGTGCGCCGCCTTGGGTCCGTTCCCCATGTCGCCCCCAAATGTCTGGCCTTCTCGGGTTCACGGATGCCAGCCGATCGCAAATCTACACGATGTCACCGGGGGTGCGCAATAGCTTATGCCCTGTATGGATATCCCCCGGTTACACGCCCCCTCGGTCAAGGGCGACGTAGTAGGGCTCACCGTCCACCCAGATCGAAACGTTGCGCGCCCGTGGTGACACGGTGATCTCGATCTTGCTCTCCACCTTGCCGGTCTTAGGGTCGATGGCGTCGAGCTCTATGCAGTCGTAGACGCCTCGCCCTTGTCTTGGCTCGAACGTAAAGTGTCGCGCATCGACAGTCACCAGCCGTCACCAGCCTCGATCAGTGCGTCAAGTTCAGCAATGCACGCCCGATACTCGGCGATCTGGTTCGTCCAGTTACTGTCCGACGCTTCCATCTCTTCGAGCCGGCGACTGATAGTCGCCCGGTCCTGCTCGATCGTGCGGCCGTCTGTGGCGCTCATGTCACTTCACCGTGCGCCCTCGATTTGGCGGTCCTGCAACGATCGCACAGCGCCCGAGTGCCGACCGTCTTGTCTGATCTGACGTACGTCGACCGGACCTGTCCGCATCCGCCGAGCCGTGCCCGCAGGTCGTCGGACCATCCAGGGCACATGTGGTCGTCCTCTGTGTGGACCGTGGACGGTTTCACGGAGATCACTGCGGTACAGCGACGTTCGAGGGCGTCGAGCGCCTCCTCGACGCCGTGAAGGCCTGATGCGAGGCTTTGGGCGTGGCGGCGGAACCCGGCGAGGCGTGACGCCATGCGTGGTGTCGGGTCGGAGTGCCCGACGTCGACACTCATCTCGCCGGCGGCCATCGGCTCGTACGGGTCGATTGGTTCGCCGTGACGGTTGTACCGATCTCGGGGTTCGCGCGGTGCGTTGACGTTCTCGGCAGGCGCCGATATCGCTTCGGCTTGTTCGGCGAGTAGGAGACGTTCGATTGATGTGACGAGTCTCGCCATGCGTTGGGTTCGTGTGGCGACGTCGAGGGTTCGCTGTGAGAGTTCGGTCATGGTTCAGAATCCTTCGGGATGCTCGGTGAGTCGGGGCGGTGTCGTGGGTTCACTTTGGGTGGCGGGGTTTGGATGTGGGGGCAGTGGGACGCAGTTTTCGACGTCCACCCTCTGTAACTCTGAATTAGTAGAAAAGTAGCTCTCAGGTGCCTCTAGGCCCACTGCCCCCACTGCCCCCACTTGACGCTCTCCGTGGTCTATTTGACCACTCTCAGAGTCAAGTGGGGGCAGTGGGGGCAAGTGGGGTCTGACGAGCGAGGGGTGAATCTCGAACTCGGGAGACGTCTTGCCACGTCCGATCGCCATCAGAAGCGGCCCGTCGAAGGTCGGTTTCAGCCATCCGTTCTCGACCAGAATGTCGAACGCTGGGGCAAGATCAGACGTCGATTCGACACGCCGTTTCGCCCCGCCGTGGGTCACTTCTCGGAACGTGATCGTGGCCTCGTTGGTGCGACTCTGCAGCCACCCGAGGATGTACCTGGCGTGCCCGAGGTCGTCGGATGATCCCATGAGGTCGAAGGCGGCCTTGGCGTGCGCTGTCCAGTAGTCGCCGACCAGGATCGCCCGCTCGATCGTCTCGGCGCTGACGCTGTTCGACTCATCCCCATCGGCGATGTGGAGGAGTGCGGCGAGGCGTGCTGTCGTGCTGTCGCATTTGGCTACCCATTCGGCCATGTAGCGCAGCTCACCGAACGGCTTGAGCAGCTGTTCTCGGTCGTCCTGCCATGCGTTGAACAGCCGGCGGGCCTCTGGTGACAGCTCGAGGGTTCGCACGTCGCCGCCGATCTCTGGCAGGCCGTGAGCGATGCTGAGAATCTTGCGGTTGTACCGTTCGGCGATGGTCATGCAATAGGTGGTGTCTCTCGACTTCGATCGGTTCCCGACCGTGTCGGCGGGAATGACGTACATGAAGCGGGCGGTGAGGCCACGCCCGACGAGCTCTTTGTTCTTCCCGACTCGGGCGATGACGTCGGGCTGCACGGTGAGCCCGACTGATAGTCGAGGGTTGCGGACGACGAGCGTGCCCCGTTCGACCCGGTCAACGCGGATGACGTCGCCGGACCATGAGCCGAGGTAGACGTCCAGGTTGGCTTTGTCGCTGTATCGGCCGGTCATCATGCCGAATAGCCCGCCTTCGGTGGAGACGAGCGCCATGCGTCCGTTCTGTTCGGCCATCAACTCTGCGAGCTTCTCGGGGGTGACGTCGTCGGCCATCAGTCGGGGCGGATGGATCGGCGGGATTTCTCGGAGGTCGTCTGCGTGCATCTTCGCTTGGCTGACTTCGCCTTTCTTGAGCGCCTCGTCTCGCATTTTCTCGAGGTGCCGGCGGTCGAGCTCGCGGTCCTCTGCGTCTTTGGCTCCGTGTTCGCCGAGGTCGTCTTCCCACTGGTCGAGCACGTTGAGCATCATCCCGAACGTCGGGGATTTGCCGGTGGACGGTGGTAGTGCGGTGACGAGGTAGGTGTTGGTTCCCTCGATCCAGGGGCCTCGCACTCGCACGTGGGCACGACCTGCGGAGATGACCGACAGTGCGGTGATGGCGAGTTGTGCGGCGAGGTCTGGTGTCAGCTGCATCTCGACGGCTGCCTGTCGTGCCTGTTGAGCGATCCAGTCAGGGAGTGCGTGCAGCGGGAAGGCTGGCCGGTCGTATTCGCCGAGAGCTACCGGCGCACCCCAGTCGGTGCCGATCTCGGCAGGCTGTTCAGCTTCTGGTTCGATGTACGGGTCGGGTGGCGGCGGTGTCGGCTGCTTGCCGCTGTCGCGCATCTCTTTGGCTGCTCGGGCCGCTGCGGACATGTTTCCGTCGTGGTGGATGATCGCAAGCGCCCGAAACCGTGTGTAGCCGACAGCACCGCTCTCTTCGGTCTGCTCGAAGGGCGTGTTGGGTGTGTAGACGAACAGGCAGCCGTGTTTGATGCTGGCCGAGTGCGGTGCGCTGGCGTTGGGGTGGCGCCACAGCGACCCGTCGTCGTCGCCGGTCCCGTGAACGCACGTCCATCCGTTGAGGACTTCGGCCCATGTGGCTGTTTCGCTGTACCAGTCGGCCGGCGAGTCGGCTTGGGATTGGGCGCGAGGCTTTGGCGGCGGCGGCGGTGGCGGTGTAAGAAGCTCGATGAGGAAACCGGGCATGTCGCCGGGTTCGCCTTGGTCGTCCCATTCGTAGGGTCGGCCTGTCTCGGGGTGGATGGAGGGTGGAAGGATCGTGTAGCGGAGGTTGTGGGTGAGTATGTCGATGCCACATGTCAGCGTGTTGTCGTCGAGTTGGTGGGCGACGTTGTTGCGGATCGCCCATTCGGTCAACTCTTTGATCGTCAGTCTTGCGATGTCCGGCCGTTTGAACCATGCGTGGAACCCGCCGTCGCCCCGGCCGGAATGGTGGCGCTTGGTGATCGGGATCGGGCTGTAGGACTGCTCGAGAGCGTTCCAGACTTCGAGCCCGCCGTGACGCGGGTCGATGTCGAGGATGACGACGTCTTTCGGGACTCGGTGCCCGATGAGTGATTCGGGCTTGTCGTTCCACCACTTCTCCACGGCGATGATGTCTGTGGTGCCGTCGTTGAATCCGCGACTCTTGGGGTATGGCGCTTTGTCGGCTCCGAGCGGGAACACTTCGTATCCGCGCATGGCGTAGCCGAGGGCGTGTTGCGTGAGGTCGGTCATGCGGTCTTTCGGTTCATGTGCGGTGTGACGACGTGGTGCCATTCCATGTGGCATTGACGGCACAGGTTCGACATCGGCCAGCGATCGGCGTCGGTGAACAGGTGTCGGGGTGCCCAGTGGTGGCGTTCGATGCGCTGGTATCCGCCGCATCGTTCGCACGGGTTCGACGATTGGCAGAGGTTGCACCCGTCGCCACCGCACTGGGCGCAGGAGTGGTCCCTGATTACTGGTATGTCGTCGATGTCGAGCGATAGGGCTTGCGCGTGGTTGTTGATGAGCTGGTGCGGTACTGACGGTCCACGTAGCGGCTGGTCATGGCGTGGGTGGGTGCACCAGAACGCGTAGTGCTTGGTGCCGTTTGAGACGATGAGTGTCCCGATGATGATGGTGTCGTGACCGCTGCGGTTCTTGCACGGCCGGTATTGGCCGGCGTTGTCGCTGTAGTTGCGGTGTCGCCAGCCACGGTTAAGAAGGCTCACGACGCCTCTTCCGTCTCGATCATCACGGCGGGTTTGCGTGCCGATTTGTTGGCGTGCGTGCAGGTCGGCGGGTGTGTGGGGATGCAACGGATGCGGGTGTGGCATGTCGGGCATTCGTACTGTCGGAGCCGTTTCATGTGGCGTCTCTCATCTGTCGGCGTATCCGCTTGCGATCTTTGACGGTGGTGGCACCCCATACGCCGTGCAGCGTCGGGTCAGCAATGGCGTACGCAGCGCACTCGTCCATGACGGGGCACAGGCGACAGGTGGCGAGCAGCTGTTCTGGTGGCTTGGCTTGGGGGTGCCAGCGTTCGGCGCCTTGGCCTTTGCACGCAGCGTTCGCCATCCATGCGGTGTCGCTGTCGTCGCGGTCGAGGTGCCATCCGAAGCGTGCTGGTGGTGCGACCGGTTCGCTGTCTGGTTCGGGTTCGGTGCGGTGTAGTGGGATGGCGCGGCCGTCCGCTAGGTGGGTGCGCCGGTATTCGAGGACTCGGCGCCGTCGTTCTTCGTCCCACGTCACGACGCTGACCTCGTCAGGCTGATTTCGGCACGGCACGGTGGCGGGCGCACGCCGGCCGCTTCGCATTCGACGAGTTCGGCGAGGCGTTTGGCGAGCGGACTGACCGTCATCCGTTCGTGTAGCTGCTGGGCGGCGACTCGTTCCCGGGGTTTCTTGCTGGTGCGGTCACGCCAGTCACGCTTTTGGCACTGATTGGAGCAGAACCGGTGCGGGCTTCCTGTGTTGTTGGGCGCGAAGGTTGCGTCGCATCCTTTGGCGGCGCATGTGTTCACGAGGTGACCTCGATCGGGTATGCGACTTGTCCAGGCGAGCACGGGCCGATCTGGTCGGTGATGATTCGCTCCGTGTCTGCCTGTTCTGAGTACGGGCGTTCGAGTGCTGCGTGGTAGATGACGAGGTTCCCGTGCGTGCAGATGTGCTCCTTCGACCACGAGCATCCGCTGATGGGGACGGGCTTGCCGAGCTTCACGACACCGTGAAAAGTGATGATCGGCCGACAGTCCATGTGGCAGACGTACCCGTCATCCGCTTTACAGAGATGACACGGGCCGTCCTCAAAGTCTTGACGTGGGCGGACCTCACTCAGAATGTCGATGGCGGGCGGATAGCCGAGGCCATCACAGTCGGGGCAGTCAACCAAGAACGGACCAGCCCCAGGAGGCGTGCTGATGTTCTTGCGTGTCCCGTTGCACTGAAAGCAGGCGATTGGGCCGACCAGCCATGTGATCCACTTGCTGCCCGTTGGCGTCATGGCGTTGCTCTTGTCGCCTCCGTGGAATGCGTCCTCGAACAGTCCACGGGCGATGTCGGCAGGCACGACGTGACGTTGCGGATCGCTCACGACGCCACCCGGTCGATCCACAGGCCGATCAGTGACGCTTCGGCACGGTCGTGGTCTTTCAGCCGTTTGAACGTCTCTGCGTGCTCTGGCCACTGCGTGCGGGCCATGGCGAGCGATGCACCCTTGTCGGTGCCGAGGTCGAGCGCCTTTTTCCAGGTGGCTGGCGACACGACAGTCAACACCCATCCGACGCCGACCACGACGCCGCACATGGTGCCGAAGCCTTCGCCGTTGCGGAACGCCCCGTATGCGCCTTCGCCTGGCCGTGAGCCTTGGCGTTCGATGACGACGTGCGGGGTGGTCTTGGCAGGCGACCAGGCGCGGTGGGCGTCTGAGAGGATCGTGCGGAAGCTGTCAGCGCAGACGGCGAGCTTGTGGACGTCGACCATGACGCCGGCCTTGTTGCGTCTGCGTTTGGTGGACGCGATCCGTGTCGGCATATCGTGGACTTGAAGCAGGTCGGCGCCACGAAGAAAGGCGATCGCTCCTGTGTTGCCAGGGTCCACTGCGATCGTGATGGGTGTGGTGGTCATGATTCGACAACCAATCTGATTGCGGCCAGGACGTCGGTAGCCCGTTCCTCGATCTCGCGGCGGCACCTTGAGCACAGCTCACCTAGCGACACGTCACAGGCCCCGGTGATATCGACTAGGCCGTGACCGTCGAACATCGGAAGAGTCAGGTCGAGGCGGGGCACTTCGCCATGCCTGTATGGAAACCCTCGATTACAGACGCAGCAGATCATCGGTTGCCCATCCGTTGCTCGGCGAGCCGGTCGAACACGTCGCCTACTCGGTACTGAATACTCACACTGTCTCGTTTCGTTGGTCGGCGGGTTGGTCCCTCGCTCCCGGCGTGACCGGACGGCACCTGCGTGCGGCGAGGGGATGTTCAGGTGGCGCTCAGAACCCTTCGGCGGCGTCGTACTTGGGCGGGAACGGATCGGCGCTCGGTGCAGCGTCGAGCGCCGGACGCTTCGCCTGCTCGTGGTATGCCGCTTCGCAACGGTCAGCGAGGTCGCCGTCCTTCGCTTCGGGCGGGCGGATCTTGGCGACGTACGTGTGCGGCGCGCTGTGTGCCGGATTCTTCTTCGGCTTGTCCGCTGCACGCCACCACTTCATGACGTGGCCGCAGTCGGCCTTTCCGGCGTCAACCAGGGCGTCTCGGTACGTGAAGTACTTGCCCTTCTCGATCCAGAACGACACGAGGTCGCCAGCGACGACGGCGCGGTCAGCATCGTTCTCCTTGATGCTGCACGCGACGGCGGAGACGACGAGCCCGGTGAGGATCTTGCCCATCTTCGGCTCGGTCTTGGCGGAGTCCCACCATTCCGATTCGCCAGTATCGATATCGCGCTGCTGGTATTCGCCGATGTCGACGATGCCGACAACGACTTCGGACACTTCGGGTGTCGTCAGCTTGATCGCGGGCGGGCCGCTGGTGGTTTCTGTGGGTGCGTCGAGCGGAATGCTCATGGGTTCCTCCTGTGATATTTGGGTTGTTGAGAATGTGTGGGTCAGGCCTCAGCGACGGTCATCGACTCGTCGTCTGGGTCGATCAGCAGCGACCACGTGCCGTCGTGGATGCCGTCAGCGATCAGCGAACACTTGGTGGCTTCGTCGGCGGTGAGGTCGCCAATCAGCACGCCGACAGCGAACGACGGCATACGTGCCTGCTCGTTGCCGGTGACGCAAGCGAGAATCGCCCGTGTCATCTCGTCGCCGTCTGATCCCTCGGACGCCTGAGCGAGCCTGTAGGCCGCTCTCGTCTGCTCGTAGCGGCGTACGGTCCTGTGGGTGCGAGGGTCGAACGATGTGTCGTTGTCGGCTGCTTGACGGAGCCAGGCGTTGACCACATCACGCACACCTGACGACGCGATGGCGGTGACCAGTGCGTTGACCTCGTCACGGGTGCGTGTTGGTTCGGGCGGTGTGTCGATGCGTGGTTCGGTCACAAAGCGATCGGTCACGGGTTCAGATGACATATCCCACCCTGGTAGCGCCGTAGCGATTGCTTGGCGCACCTGTTCGACCTGCACGTCGTTCCACGATGCGGAACCGTCACGGACCGCACCGGGCTTGGGGACGTCGACCGGCCATTCGGCGGCGACCATTACTTTGAGACTGTGGTCGTATTCGCCGATCTCGGTTGCGAGCGCCTGAGCGGCGTTGGGTGGCGTAGGTGCCGAGGCCACTGGTGCAACCCCAGTGACCTCGGCGCGCTGCTCGACGCCGCCTTGGTTCGACGGAGCAGCGGACTTGGACGCCACGACGGTGACCGTGTCGGGCATCAGGAACTTGACGGCCTTATGGTAGGCGTTCGCGGCTTGGACCGCTGCGACGCCTTGGCGTGCAACCTCGAGGTCAACGGCGATGAGTTGCCACTTGACTTCTCCGGTGTCGGAGAGGTGATCCATGTCGAGGTGCGCAATCAGCGCGTGGTCCTGGTTGACGTCAAACGGCCATGCTTTTCGCTGCTCGGCGTGGACGTCGTAGGGCACTGCTTCGGCGTAGGCGAGTAGCTGCGGCCCGTAGGGCGACCAGTAGGACGGGACACCCGAGGCGTCACCGTGGAGCCGTGACGTCTTAGGGTCGACGATCACGTGCTGGCCGGCGGCGATCTGCACGTCACCGAATTCGAGTGGTTTACCGGTCATCACGATGCGGTCGAGCGATCCGGCGAGGCGCAGACCGTCGTGGACGACTTTGGCTTCGGTGGCTCTGACGGTGAGCGAGTTGTCGTCGAGGAGTTTCAGCCAGCCGTCAGCGATCCGGCTAGCGGTTTCGGTGTCGATACCGAAACGATCTTCTGGTATTGGCCGGGTGCGGGTGTGGTCCTCGGCCCACTCTGTCAACAGGTGCACCCATACGCCTCGGGCGCTCGGCATGTCGGCGTCGGCGGCTTCACGTGCCCGAGCAACGATGCCGTCGAGCGTCTTCTTCTCGTCGACCGGGTCGATGCCTTGCAAACGGTGGAGCACGTCGGGGTCGATGGCGATACCGAGAGCGACCATGCGCTCGGCCCACTTCATCAGGTTCGTTGTGTCGTCGATGATGTGCCCGAAACCGGACGGTCGCCCGTACGTCTCGAACGCAGGTTCCGGCCCGAGCCGTTCTTTGAGTACCGGGATGGTGCCCGAGTCGTCGAGCCCACGGTCACGGCACTGCTGTTGCAGTTCGGCTTTGTTGCCCACGGGTTGCCGGGTCTTGGTAAGCGACATGACCCGTGGTGCGCCCTGGTCGTGGCCGAGGCGTAGGAAGTCGTCGGGGTTGCGGACGTACTCGGGTTTCGAGTCGCCGGCTTGGTCGAGAACGATCGGCATTATGAGTCCTTGCGGTGTGTCGGGTGGTTGCTGCGGGCGTTCATCAGGTCGAGCTCGGCCCAGATGCGCTCGGGAAGTTCGGTGCTGATCGGGCGTCCGGTGACGTCGCGGTCGCATCGGCTGGCGACGGCTGCGGTGCGGTTGACTGACCAGGCGAACAGCGCGGCGGGTGCTGCGACGATGGCGACAGCTACGCCGAGGGCGATGCGGCTCACGATGCGCCCTGCTCGTGTTCGGCGACGGCGTCGGCGTACTCGTCGGAGCGTTCGTACAGCCTTTCGATTTCTTCGATCACGTAGGCAGGCAGGTCGGCGGTTTGCCCCCAGTGCGCTGCGTCGGTGCGGAATGAGTCGCTGTTGCGGTATCTCATGGCGTCTCCTCGATGGTTGGTGGTGCGGGTGGTGCAGGTTGTGCGGGTGGGGTGTCTGGTTTGATCGTGAAAGCGACAGCGACCGTCCATGCGACGAGAGCGACCAGCGCCCACACGGGCACGCCGTGCCCGCCCGCGTCGTCGTCTGACCATCGGCGGCTCACGTCATGCTCCGCTCGTGGAGCTGTCTGAACGCTTCTGCTGCGCACTGCGGGACGAGTCCGTTCCCCCCGAAATGGAGAGCGTCAGCCAGTCCCACGGGACGCCCATCAGCGCTGCGACGAACCGAGGGTTGAGGTCCGCCTTCGGCGGTCCATCGTTCCCATCCGGCGTGGTCGTCTGGGCGTGGCGGGAAGCTGCCGTTATCAGCCCGTCGCCGCCCGACTTCGGGTGACTCGACGCCTTGTCGCACGTGGTCATTCCGTCGTGCGCCCTCGGTGTCGGCCACATGCGGGCTCGACCCTGAAGCTTCGGCTCGCCGGACCGGGCTCCCGAGCGCATCCCGCCCCCCTCGGTCCCATCCGTCGTGGTCGGCTGGTCGTGGCGGGAAACCGCCGCTGGTAACGTGTCCATCTGCGCTTGCGGTCCCGGGAGGCCCTTGCCATCCCGAGCACACGGGGTCGGCCACATGCGCGCTTGGCCTTGAAGCTCCGGCCCGTGGCTCCCAGTCGTGTTTGGGTTGCCGCCCGACGAACGAGAATCCATCGTCGTCGTTGTGGGCCATAGCGAGAATCCAGACTCGTCGGCGGCGGTGAGGGGCACCAACTGCGGACGCTGAGAGCAGACCCCATTCCGCATCGAACCCGAGGTTGGCAAGGTCGGCGAGGACGTGAGGGAGCCCGGCCCGAACAAGTCCGGGGACGTTCTCCAGGAACACGTAGCGCGGTCCCACGTCACGGATGATCCGTCCGATGGAAGGCCAGAGCCACCGGTCATCGTCAGTACCCTTTCGTTGTCCGGCAGCGGAGAACGGCTGACACGGGAAACCGGCAGTGACGAGCTCCACTCGGCCAGCCCACGGTTGAGCGTCGAACGTGTCGAGGTCAGACCAGACAGGAGCGAGATCCAGCCTCTCCTGCTCCATCCGCTCCACGAGGACGGCCGCTGCGTAGCTGTCCCGCTCAACGTGACCCACGGTTCGGCATTCCACGCCGGCGTGTCTGAGGCCGAGCTCGAAACCTCCGTAGCCGGAGCAGAGGTGGAGGGCATGTAGTACCACGTCACTCGTTCTCCCAGTCGTAGACGTGCGGCGCCGGTTGACGCATCGGGACCACGGTCGCTGCCCACTGGTGGGCGTCTTGCTTGGCTGCCATCCATGCGCCTGCGGGGCGCCCTGTGGGTGCCGGGGTAAACAGGTGGGCGAGAGCGTCGAACAGCGTGTGACGGTTCACGACGTCACTCCCGCATCCCACTCATCGACGCGACGTCGAAGCATCGGCATCAGCTCGTCGTACTCGGCGGCGAACTCGGGGGCACGCTCTTGGACTTCGGCGGCGATGTCGTCGATGGTGGCGGCAGGCTCCCACCAGCAGCCGATGGAGACGTGATGACCTGTTTCGGATCGGGTGAGTGTGAGTATCCGGTTTTCTGATCCGATCGGCCCGACCGTCAAGACATCACGGGCGTCCCGAATGACGCCACCGTGAATGTCGCCATCACGGATGTCGCCACCGTAGATGACGCCGCCGTAGATGTAGCCACCGTAGATCAAGCCACCGTGGATGACGCCACCGTGGACGTAACCGCCGTAGATGTCGCCTCCACGGATGACGCCACCACGGATGTTGCCTCCACGGATGGTGCCTCCACGGATGGTGCCTCCACGGATGACGCCACCACGGATGTCGCCTCCACGGATGGTGCCTCCACGGATGGTGCCTCCACGGATGGTGCCGCCGTAGATGGTGCCGCCGTAGATGGTGCCGCCACGGATGACGCCACCGTAGATGGTGCCGCCACGGATGGTGCCTCCACGGATGGTGCCGCCGTAGATGGTGCCGAAGACAGCACCTCCGAACACTCGGGCAGTCGGCCCGACATAAACCTCGTCTAACACGATGGCGGTGTCAGCGACCCAGCCACCGCCATTCGGATGTTGGTGAGCTGGCACGCCGAGCGGGTTGGACGCGCGGTTCACGACGCCACCTGGGCGCCGATCTCTGCGTCGAGAGCGTCAGCGAGCGCAGCGAAATGGGTGGCCACTTCACGCAGCTCGTCGGACGTGGCGTACAGTTGCGCGACCGATAGAGGGCCGAGGCGGAACTGCGTCACATCGTACTGTCTCGCTGGCGTGGCGGTGCGCTCAGCGTTGAGCAGGTCGCTCGCTAGCAGGCTGATTGAGAAGTTCACGACGCCGCCCGCTTGGTAGCGAGGCGGATGACGTCGGACATGCGGAACATGTAGCCGCCCCGTTCGCCGGGGCCTTTAGCTGCGGGCGTGAGGTCACCGGATGTGACGAGGCGGCGGACGGTGGCGGTGGAGCAGCCGAGGGTTTCGGCTGACCATGCGGTACTGACAAGCTCTTGCGACATGTGCAACAGACTGCACGACGTGCAACACGATG
>Ga0307933_1002458_pt1 | contig 12695 bp, 23 predicted proteins | sample OrgLakmetageno88_FD_201811 | JGI IMG/M metagenome (GOLD analysis project Ga0307933, IMG submission 201811) | Saline water microbial communities from Organic Lake, Antarctica - #88 | ecosystem: Environmental > Aquatic > Non-marine Saline and Alkaline > Saline | place: Antarctica: Organic Lake...
GTCAAGATTGAACTTTAGGTATGCACCCTCACTGTTAGGGCTACGCACAAGCAGAGGCGACAAAGCCCGTTCGATTTTCGTGATGATAGGTCGCAGCCCGTGAGTGACCCAGGCGAGGTTCGTCATCTCCACACTTGCGAAACTGTTTGTTCCCGGCAACGCCAGAAGGTGAGGTGGAACCTTGAACGCCCGAGCTACATCCTCCACAGCCATATGGCGGGCCTCCAGAGCCTGCGACTGTTGCGGATCAACCTGTGTCGTCTTGAAGCTTGCGCCCCCAGATAGCACACCAGTCTTCCCTGACCGTTGCCACCCCCGATGACGATTATCGAACCCATTAGCGAGGTCTTTGGCCTGCTCAGCGCTTAGGTTGCCTGGAAACTCGATTACGCCTGAGAGGGTTGTACCGTTACCGAAGAAGTTGGCCGCAAAGCTTTGCAACGCCAACGCAAGCGCAAGGTTCTCCCGCAACGACTCGATACGCGAAATGCCGCGCACGTTACCAGGTCGCACAACATCAGGAATGTGCAGCACCTCATCCGAAGACAACACAGTGTCGGAATCAAACGTGAACTGGACACGCCCCAAACCATCCCGGCCAATCTCCACCTTCGTAGGGTTTAGCACCACAAGGTTCACAACCTGGTTGCGAGTGTTCGAAAATATCCTGACGAAAGCGTTACCATCCAAAAGCATCGAGGTGATAATCGCCGAATAGAAACCCTCGCGAGTTGTGTCAATGTCTGGGCTCTCCACCCAGGAAGGCTTACCCGGCATCGGGATACGTCCATCACCTTCACGCATATACGCATCGACCGGCAACGTAGAAATAGTGTCAGCGATAAGGGACACGGCAGAAAATACTGCGTTCACCTCGAACGCCTTATCAGCATCCATCCCCACACCAGACAACGTGCCCGCGACAAGATCGCCACCGGAACTCCACAGGGTTTGGAAACTAACCTCGCGCTGCTCGAACAAACGGTTAAAAACCATTGCCTACCTCACCACACTGAAACCGACAAGAATAAGGAACGCCCCGCCAACAATAAGCCCCGCAGGGACAGACCACATAAAAACCCCCAACGTGATAGCTGCCGCGCCACCCAACTGTAAAACTGTAGACATAATCACCTAACTAAAGAATTGTGGGACTACGGGTTCCATTCTACCCGCCAACGCCCTATCAACTGCCAAAACTGCCGCCACCGCCGCGTCAATTTTTCGTGGGCTGTTCCGTTTCTCTTTCACGATACGCGGCCCCAGATTGTCCACCTTCGTCACCGCGTTATCCAAATGCCGCGCCAACACCGGATTACCGTCATGCACGAACCGTTCCTCCATCACACCATCCAAGAAAGTCGCACACGCCTTCACCATACGCGAAGCGGAAGTAGACGGCCACTCCACAATCGGCAGCCCACGATCCTCCAGCACCTGCATCGACCGTTGCCACCGGAAAGGGTCGCAAGCGATTTCTCTCACATTAGGGTGGTTAGCGCAAAATTGGATTATCTCGTTCTCGACATCAGAAATATCGACACGCCAGTTCTCATCACCCTCCGCCAAATCCTTCTCCCACGCCTTCACCAAAAAGATACGCACCTTCTCTTCAGGGGTTTTAGGAATTGTAGCGCCCACAATAACGGAAGCGTCACCACTGAATGACCCGTCAAAGCCAAGGATGATTTCATCATCTTGACTTATCTCAAACTCGCCCGCACACTTATCCCATGCCCCGGTGGGTAGCCATGATGTTGCGGAGGATACCCATTGGTTGCACCGCTTCGTGCGGAACTCTGCCTCGGGTGTCCGCCGTACTGCTGATATGAAGTCTTCTGGGTCGGAAATGTCACCGTATCCTGGGTTGGCTTTCGCCCATGTTGCAGGGTCTTTGTGGTCACCGTCGTCTTCCCACCATGCCATGAAGAAGCTAGAGTCTTCTACCTCTGCGGAGGATACTTTCTGACCGTACTGGTAGAGGCTGTAGGCGATGCTGTCACGCCCGGCGTTGTCTGTCTTCACCCCAGCTGTGGTGATTGCGACGAGGGTTGCTAGGCGGCCTCGGGATCCCATGGAGAGTGACATAACATCGAACAGTTCCCGGTTGGGTTGAGCATGTAATTCGTCGAACATAACGAAGTGAGGGTTGAGCCCTTCCTTGGAATAGGCTTCGGCTGATAGGGCTCGGTAGACGGAACCGCTGGAGGGTATCTCTATAGCGTCTCGGTAGATGTTCGTCATGGCTGAGAGTTGTTGCGAGGCTTCCACGATCCGTTTAGCATCCTTGAAGACGATACGGGCCTGTTCCTTCTCGGCGGCGACCGAATACACTTCCCCACCGTTAGGGCCAAGCATTAGCGAATAGAGGGCGAGGACTGAACCGAGCGCAGACTTCCCTGACTTTCTAGGCATCCCGATAAGTTGCACCCGATGACGCAGGCCGCCTTCCTCGTAGGCGAACATGTTTCTAATAAGTTCCTGTTGCCATTCGCGCAACACCATCTGCTCGCCCATTTTCCCGGCAACAGAATCCTTAGTGATAATCCCAAAGTTTTCCGCAAACTCGATAACCAAGTCACCCTGTCCGGCATCTACCTGTTCTTGAGGGACAGGCGTTAACCAGCGCGGTGGCCAAGAATCAGAGAGCGTTACGCTTTGCAATTAGCTCCTCAATTTTCGTTTGCTTCTTCACCTCAGCTACGCCCAGTCTTGATCTGTCAGACGGCGAAAAGCCTAGTAGCGAAAGGTTCCCAACAATCAGTCTAGTGAGGTTGTCTAGCCTGCGGGCCATTTGCATGTCATCGGTCTGCATAACTTTAATCCGTAGATTCCAACGCTCATCGACCATCTCGGAAGTCATAAGCAGTAACTCTAAGTCAGTTTGGGGGCTAATCCAGTTGATGCCAGATCCCCACACTCGATCCCACAGTTCGCGGCCAGGCTTTAGGAGGGGTCTGGTCGGTTCAGGTATTTCACTGGCGCGTTCCAAAATCTCTACCTCTTGGCCGGCGGTTAGGGGCCGTTTGCCCGGATTGCCCAGGAGCCTCTTTTGTTCTATCGGCTTGGACGGTCTACCTGCAGGCATAACGCAACCTTACACTGGTTTCCGTTTCTTGTTCAGGCCGAGCCGTAGGGCGACGTGCGAATTGTCAGGCCAGCCCTTCTTGGGTTTGAACTGTATAAGGTCTGGGTAGGTCGTTACCAGGTACGCGGCCTCCCGCAACTTTTGCTCCATACGTTCATCGAGCCCGCCGTAACCGCCAGCGGTATAGCGTTTGCACTTAGGCAGAATCCAGCGATCGACCGCCACTATCCCGAACTCCTGAATGTTTTTTGCTGTCCAGCAAAGGTCATCTATCAGCTGCGCGTTACCATCGAAACGTAGATGTGTTTTCTTTACTAGCCAGGCCCGCCCATCGGCAAGGATGTTGTATCCCCACTTTTTTTTGCGGAAGATAGGATTCTCGAAACCTGCCCAGCCCAGCAGGGCGCAACCCATCTCCTCCAGCATCGGTATAGCTTCTTCGGCTCGGGCCAGTAGCTCAGCGGTGCTAATTTTCTTTTGGAACTTCCGCCGGTACTCGTTCTGGTTCTCGAAAGTTATCGGGAGCGCTTCCCTTGTTTCTTCGCCGTAGGTGTCCAGCTCGTAGCATTGCTGTAAATCATCGACTAAGAAAAGAGCCCACTCGCCTTCTTCCATCATGTCGAGCGCAAAGTTACGGTTGTTCGCTAACCCCTTCGGCTCCCCCGTTACTAGCAGCCGTTCCGGGTAAACCCGATCGCCCGCCGCAAACTTGACAGCATCGCTTGGGAGGTGGCACAAGACCGTATGATCTACTCCGTCTGCTTCTAACATCATCGAAGTCGTCATGCTGTCATACCTGTTGTAGGCGAAGACAAAAACTTTAGTCATTTGTTATTTTGGTGTTCCCGTTCGAGCGCCCGGTCTTGATGCGGGCCCGTATATCGGCCTCGGTGGTTTCGGACATACTGGCTTCTCGTTCCGTACGGCGAGCCCGCGCTTCCCCGATCTCTACCGCGTATGTGTGACAATCCTTCATGCCACGCTTGGCATAGAAAACGATTGAGTAACGGTAGCCGTCTTTGGCGCGAGCCTCCATCGGTGTAACACCGTGAACATAAGCGTGGCCGTTGAACCAGACCGCCCATCCGTCGCGGCAGTTGATCGTCAAACCGTACTCAGGCATATGAAGGTTTCCGCCATTCATGCCGCGCCGTATAACTGGCATCGCCGACCAAGTGTCAAAGTTAGAACCATCGCGGTGATAAGGGAGCGCAGAACTTTGGTTGATAACGCCAGAAGTCCACAGGGCATCTTCCGTCATCCGCCATTCGGGCAGGACAGCTTCCATCTGCTTGTGATCCTGATCATAAACTTCCGGTAGCACCTCCTTCAGGTACAGACCGAGAGCGTTAGCGGCGTCGTTCAAAACCATCTGCGCCTCGGGTGCCTCCCAAGTCAAAGCTGTAGGTGTGCAAGCCTCTCGCCGCAATACGGCTGACCGGGTAGTGAAACCGAAAACCTTGCTCACGTTCCTCGTCCCCGAAGCTCGCAAAGTCGTACCGTAGGAAAGGTTCAAGACGATCTGCCGCAACTTGGTGACACCGCCCGGCATCGGCGCATAGACCAAGATAGCTTCCCCAGTCAGCTTGTCCCGGTAAATGCCTGCCTCGTTTACGTTGGGCTCGTAAACTTCCACCACTTTCCCGACGATCTCATCGGCTTCTGGCTTCGTCACAGAACGCTCAATCAAAAACTCTGGCAAACTATTCATTTGATAATCTCTCTTTCACGAGCCTCTCTACAACAGTAGCGGTATCGTCTGCCCCCATTATCTCAGCTAGCCGCGCAAAATCCTCGACCATCCCCTTGTAAACATCGTTAGGGTAATAGAGCATTATTGCCCGCACAGCCCTCGATGCGTAACGCTCCAAGAACTCATCGTAAGTATTGGTTTGCTCTACCTGTAAATCTGCTTTCCCATCCTTCTTGCTAGTCCGATCGCCGAGCCCCCCATCCATCACGGTCGCCGGAGCCGAACCTATGTTCTCGTCAACCAGGGCGCGGTAATCCTCGACGTCAATCTGCGTGAAACCGACCGACTCAAGATCGGAAGGATCCAGCATCTCGAAAGCCGAGACAAGTTCCTCGACGTCCCACTCGCCAAGCTGCCCGATACGGTTATCGGCAATGGAGTAGGCGGTCGCTGTTTCGTCGTTATCGTCTACCCACACGACAGCGATTTTGTCCCAGCCAAGATCCCGCGCAGCCTGATACTGATGGTTCCCGGCAATAATTACTTTCGTCTTCCGGTGCGCCACTATCGGCTTCCGCTGCCCGAACCGTTCATAAGACTTTTTGATTGCCTCGACGTCGCCCTTGCGAGGATTCTTCTCCGCCAATTTCAGATTTGACAAAGGCGCTGAGAGGCCCTGTAAGTCCTTAGCTATGTTGTTCAACAAAGTGTGCGCTCCTTGGCTTTTAGGCCCCCAGTCGGGCCCCTGTAGCCTATCAGGGTCAGCTCAGCATAGAAAACCCATAATTTCGCGGGCGTGGGCGAAAGCCTAAACTAGGGGGTTTGCATCTGAGCGTCTATATGGGCGTGACCCGCCCCCTATGTGCCCGGAGGGGGGGGTGGGTGTCCCCTGTGTGTCAGGGCCGCTTAGATGGTCGGTGGTGCGGTGTTCCCTTTGCGTCGGTTGCAGCTGCGGTGTGCGGGAAGAAGCGGAGAGTATGGGTTTCCGGGCTCAAGATGATCTGCTTCGAAGGGATCGGCGGCGCGCCCCCCGCCCCCGCATAGGTGGCATAGGTGAGCCCCCCCCCGTACCGCCTTTGCTGCTTTCTGATACTCCTTGTTATAGAGCAGGGCTTTCTTTTCTTTTCGGGCTGGTGTTTCGTTCCGGTATCGGATTTGATTCCGCGCTTGTGTGTGGGTGGGACAGCGTGAACCGGTAGGGGTCAGTACCCCACAGTCAAGGCAGGGTCGTGGGGCCATTACTTCTTTTCGCGTGTTTCTCTTTTATAGTCCCGCCACTGCGCCCAAAGCATTATTAACATCGCGGCCAAGCAGCTAACGGCAACCCCAAGCAGGAACCCGGAAACCATAAAATAGTTGCCCTCACTCATGATTTGCTTTCGCCAGTAAAGTTTTCAGTGTTTCCCCCACCCGATACTCTGCATCTTTCACTCCCGCCTGGTATCCCATATCCCATGCGCCTCCGCGTTCCCCTAACCATCCGTCAAGATACCCTCGCTTGTAGGCTTCCTGCCCAACTACCAACTCAGAGTTTGTAGTTGGCTTGCAGCAGTCGAATTCCCTTTGTCCCGCAACCCCTGCCGATTTCATCCGGCTTTCCGTGTCCTCGACCCCAGCATCGTAACCCGCATCATAAAATGCCTGGCCGCCTCGTCGCTGGAATCCCCTCCCGTACGCTTCGTCTATGACAGACTCAAGCCAGACATCAAAGTCTTTGCCGTCATTGTCATCAGGATCGTCTGTGTAGGTGCGCGTCATGTCCCGGTAAGTCATCCAGGCATCCCTCAGCCGGTCAATACTTATTTGCGTCTGCTCACTCATAGGTGGTATTCCCCAATCATCCGAACAATCCGCTTCTCTGGTGTCTCCCCATAAAGCGCAATAATTTCTTCGCGAATACGTGTCATGTCCCAACTAGTTTCTCGCCTCATGCGCCCAACAATGCGCTCTACTTCTTCCCGAGAGAATCCGATTGCTTCAGCCATTGCAACAGTCTCGTCCAGTTCAGCCCATGCTTTTGCAACCTCACTCATTGTGTCCCATCTCCCTTGTCCACTGTAGGCTACCCCCTATCCGCCAATATGCCTAATCAGAGCAGCTCAATGCTCCCCCGGAACGGTTCACCCTGCACCAACTCGAAACAAGTAATCGCTGTACTACTATCGCCCCCTCCGCGGATCCTAGAAAACCAGTCGCTCCCGTTGTCCGACGTCGCACACTGCACCCACCAACGACCCAACCCCGAACCCGACACTTCCTCCACCCGGCTGTGATGAAAATGGCCAGACACCAACAACGTCGCTGCCGCCAAATACGAATCCCGAAAACTAGCCTTCGACCAAAACGCGGTGACACCATCCGGGCGTGACACCTGATGCCCATGAATTGCCCCCAACACATGTTGCCCGTCACCGAACACGTCGAAAGCGAACCCTTCCTCATGCGGTTGAGGTATCAGCCACTCCGTCACCGGCAAACCCACCTCGGTAGCCAGCCGACGCAACTGTTGCAAAATCACGATGCCCCAATCATCTACGCCCGGCTTCCCCACCTGCGCCTTACTCACACGAAACTGGCAATGATTCGACGCGACCGACCCGAACGTGACCGGCGCATACCTACACGCCAGCTTGATTAAGTCCCAGAGCAACGCCGCCGCAAGATCAACCTGCTGCATCGGTGACAGCGTGTTCGACTGTAGCTGCTCCATGTCAGCCTTCGACGACACCCCCTCGACGACGTCCCCAATATCAAGAATGACAATGTGCGCATATTTTCCCGTCTTCAGCCTTGCCTCGATGCGCTCATAGCTTGCATGGATCCTTTGTATCGACTCCTCATGTCCACCCTTTGAGGCACCCTTACCTATCTGGAAGTCTGCCGGACAGATTACAAACACGCGATTAGTAGCAACCGGCTTGGGTGGCTTTACCCGTGTTCGCTTTGCCTGCGCATACAAAGTAGGCAGGTCGAAGTCCGTCACCTTCTTACGGAAATGGAACCGGAACGCGGTCAGCCATTGACCATCCCAGCGTTGCCATTGTGATGTGCGTGGTGTCCCAACAATTTCGTACTCGTCAGGACTGTACCCGCGCTCCTCTAGGAACTCGTCAAAGTTTGGTGCCTCTGGTAGCCCCTCCGTCGTCGCGGTGCCCTCGTTGCCGTCGAACTGTAGCCCGGCCCGAAAGTCCTTTGGAGCCTCAATCTTCTTTGCGGGCTCCAGGTCGTCGAGCATCAGCTAGCATCCTTACCGTCACTATTCGTAGAGTCCCGAGGAATCTCTCGTAAAACGGAAAGCTCCATCAGGGCCGCCCGTATGACGTTCAGGTTTTGGGCCATCAGGTTAGATCTCTTGACTTCCTTCGAGACGATAGTCCACATAATTATCATCGAGACAGCGATGCAAAGAACGGCCAGCGCACTCAGTAGGTCGAGCATCAGTTACCATCCTTACACCGGCATGACCCTTGCCTATGGTTTCTGATAGGTGTATCCCCAATCGACACACCGCGAGTCTTCAGCACCTTAGACAAACCCCATGCGCTCCACTTTTGCTCATCCGCCAACGCCGCCAACAACACGACAACATCGTCAGAATCAAGCCGGGCAAGAGCGTCGCCCACAGTGCATCGGTAGCCAGTTCTCGCCGGCTCGATGCCTTCCAACATTAGAAGGGTGCCTCATCGCTCATCGCAGCGCCAGGCCACTGATCCATAATGGCAGCCTCTTTCACCTTGCCACCATCCAACACTTTGATGGTCGGATTGTTTACGTGCGCCCGAGCATAAATGACTTCCGCCTCACCCTCGGGAGTAAACTTTTCCACCTTCACGGAATGGAACCCCTCGACGTTCACAATCTGCCCGACCACGCATTGTTCCTGAGTCCAAACCGTAAACTTTTCTGTCCGCATTGACCCGTCAGCTTTCGCCTCGGTCGTCTCGCACTTGAACCCGTAACCTGCCATAACGCTCGTAATTTTGGCGTTCTCGAAAATGATTCTAGACATGTTTTCCCTTTCAGTTATTTAATATGATGCTTCGGTGATACACAGTCCGAATGGTTGCATGTGCGACCGCCCGGCATAACTTCTTTCCCGTCATCGTCCAACGGTGTCACCTCGTCTGGCGCGAACCTGCCATGCCATGGAATACACTTCCCCCGCACAGTATGAACTGTCAAGACTTTACCTGCCCGACATGACGTACACAGAATAGTGTCTTTTCTGATGCTCCCAATAGTCCACTCGAATCCACACCGTTCACAAGTAACTCCTGGCATACCATCCGACTTTTCGCCCCCATCCTTTGTTTACAGTCTCCACGGTATCATCTTTGTCGAGTTTTACGCGCTTTTACGGTTTCTGCTCCCCCGTAATCCCCAGGGCCAAAGCGACGCGGCGTTCGCTGAAGTAACGGTTTCCCACCTTCACAAGTGGAGGGTTAGGTTTTCTAACCTTGGTTTTACGTCGCCGCCGGTCTCGCGCAGGATTAACATTGCTCACGTCAAAAAGCGTCGCGTCATAGACTCCCACGATTTCCTCCCGTTCGAGCCTCCGCCGGCACACCCAATAAAACTCGGCCTTCGCTTCATGTTCGCGCCTCAGTCGCCCCTGTGCAGGCGTTGCGGGATGTTCTTGCTCCAACAAGAACAGGTCTATGCCTAGTTCGTGCGCCCAGCTCACCACGCCTGATCCTCAAACTCGGTCGTATAAACAAGAAACACTAAATCTCGGATAACCTGCACCGCATACTGGCCCGGCTCATACTGATGCCGCACCCCCGTAATGTTGTGCGCCTCCGCCACCGTCACAAGATCCGCGGGCGACTCCAGCTTCATCATGACAAAGTTCATGTCGTAATCGTCGAAATGGTAGGCCCGCTTCAGATACTGTTTCGGTGTCTCATGAGATTGAGGCACGAACGGCTCCCACCACTCCGATACCGCTAACGCCTTGTCACACTTCTTGCACATCAGATCTCCCCCAATTCGGTCGCACAGGCGAGGCATAACGGGCGTAGCGGCTCTAAACCATCAGCGGTTATAGTCGCCGCCACAGGCTCAAGATAGTTGCAAGCCTCGCATATGTCGAACCCATCCTCAGGCATTTCGTATGCTTCCGGTTCAGTCATTTCAGGCTCCCTTCCTTTTCGTGGTCTGCTCGCCATAAAGTGATAACTTCGCGCTTTGTGTTGTACATGTAAAAATGGTTTATGTAGTCGTGCCGACCGTCGCAGGCCAAACGGTAGTAGCCGCTGGTGGTTGATTGGATATCTTTCTCAGTTGGTCTCATTTTGGTTCCCCTTCCGGTTTTGGGGTGCCGCCACACCCCGGCTTGATTGCTACTCGCTTGTGAGCAAGGACACTTCTTTGTACGTCATGTTTTCCGTGTTGTCGAAGTCTGTACGAATATCGTCCAGCGCGTTTTGGGCCAGGCGTTCTGTGGAGTAAACGACCACTTCGCCTTGGTTGTTCATTAGTGGGATACCGGAGCTGTGGTGGATTGTGTACATTTTGTTTCCCCTTTTCTTGTTACCTATAGGATAGGTGATATCCGCCACCCTACCTAATCGCCCCACCTCGGAAGTGGCACAACCCAGCCCACCTCAGCGGCCTTAGCATCCGGGCTCTCCCCGGCACCCCAAGGGTGAGCAAGCCAAAGCCTCCCGTAAAACGCTGTAATCTCCACAAGATTATCCGGTGCCCCCAGCCCCCCATCATCCGCATAAGTCACAGCCTTAGCGCGAACCACAGCGAGATCCTCCATAGATCTTTTGATCGCCCTCAATAAGCGATAAGGAGTTAGATACGCATCAGACTCGCCGAAACAGATCGGAACAACATCACGCGCAACCTGATAGTCGTAACCACGCAAGATCTCCCACCACATCTGCACCGTACCTGTATCGACAATCCGCTGATCCAGATAACTAATCTGAACCAATAATGCGTGTACCTCCTGCTTCTCCACTGATCGCCCCCCTAACAGTCTTCTGATATTCGATAAGATTCTTTTGGGCGTTAGACATCTTCCCGCCACCCCTCTCCGGGTAAGCCTCGTCGCTCCAACCCTCACGGTTTATCCAAGTCGCTGGATAAGGAATGAACTGTGCCTCGGGCAGATTAGGATCCGAAGCAATCCGCCGCGCACCATCCAGCATCTCAGTCATGTGCTTTAGCGCATTCTTTCCGAACGCTTTACGGGCCTGCGCCTTCCCTGCCTTCCGAGGATAAGAATCCCAGAAGGTCTCAAAAGCCTCATCGAGCAAAGAATCACTATATGTATTCTTAGTAATAGTGTTCTTAACATTAGTATTCTTACTAATAGTCTTCTTAAGTGTCGTGTTTACCGATGCCGGTTTACCCGACGACGGTAAATCCGGCGACGGTGAATCGGTCTGCGGTTCAGACGTCGCCCACATAACCTCCGCGAACTCCCCGCCCGTCGCCCGCGACTGCTCCCGCCGCAGATATCCCGCATCCTCTAGCTCCTTTACAGCGGCCCGAACCGAGTCACGACCGCACCCATTCGCCTTCGCTAGAGAGCCGATAGTTACATTCCAGCCCTCGGCGTGAGAAAGCAGCTGACCCAGTAGCCCCTTAGCCTTCAAAGACAGCCGAGAATCCCGCAACCATTCGTTCGGGATCTGTGTGAACCGATACTCATGCTCTAGTTTTCGCCTAACAATAGGCATAACTCCCCCTTTTTTTTTGAAGCCTAACCTAAACTTCCGCCCACCCATACTCATCGTTCAACAAAACCCATACCCCCATCGACTCATAAAAGACCGGCACCAGCAGCGGGTTATCGTACGAACGCAACTTCCACCCATACTCCCGACCCATATCTGCCACCCGAGCATCAGACTCCATCGCGCTGTTCATCCAAGAACACATCACAACGACGTTAGACGCCACGCTACGGGCCTTAGAGCCCCCCATCCCCCTATTTGCCCGATGGTGTGGTGCTATCGCCTCAGACTCGCCACAGTGAACGCACCCACCATCACGAACCAAATAGCGTTGAAACTGTTTCGCGTTCATCCGGCCACCCCGCAATCTCCTCAATACGAACAGTTGTTCGAGCGTTAGCTGCCGCCGTAAAATACTTCGACATTTTGACCCCGACAACCTGATAATCGTCATCGAACGCTTCCCGGTTCAACGCATCCAAAATTAGCTTCGCCATATTATCCAGGTCACGACGTCGCTTATTACCGTTGAAGAACTGTAGCTGCACAACCAGTTGCCCCTCAAGCTTCGGCACCCCGAGCAGCCGCCACTCGTCACGCACCCGTTTCTCAGCCGCCACCGTTTCCTTCGGCGTAAACGTCCCCCGCGTTGTTACTCGCGGGCGTTGCTTCGATCGTGGCTCACCCATCACCGTAAACTCGACGACCCGCAGCTCATTCGTCATCGTAAAACATTTCGTCAAGCAACGACTCCCGCGTCATGTTTAGGTCAATGTAGTTATAGACCAGCGAGTGAACTTGATGCCCCGTCATCGCATCAAAGCGACGTTTCCCTTTCCTTGACAGGGTGCCCCGTAACAGTTCCGCATAATCGCCTGTACTTGGCTGAGTATGCAACCCCATAATCGGCCTCAGCTGCCCATACGTCATCTCCGCATAGTTCGGAAAATCTATCGGACTAAAATCCTCTTGCATGAAACAAGCCTACCGTTAGGATTGACCCCATTCCAATCTAACAAGCGGCCCCAAAGATCTACCAACCTCCAGCCGGTCACGCAACGCCCTAATCGCAGACACTGCAGCCCGCAACGCCTGATCTGCCAGCTCAGTACCCAACAAAGAATCGACCGTCACAGAATCAGCCGTATACCGTCGCACATCCATTGCCCCCTCAACACTGAGGAAGGCGCGAGCGTAGGCAACCTTATGTGCCACCCTCGCC
>Ga0307933_1002461_pt1 | contig 12687 bp, 10 predicted proteins | sample OrgLakmetageno88_FD_201811 | JGI IMG/M metagenome (GOLD analysis project Ga0307933, IMG submission 201811) | Saline water microbial communities from Organic Lake, Antarctica - #88 | ecosystem: Environmental > Aquatic > Non-marine Saline and Alkaline > Saline | place: Antarctica: Organic Lake...
GTACGGTTGCAGGTGCCAAGTACACGAGGAGGGCAAGAGCGTTGGTTATTTTCATATTGGTCGTTGGGATTGGTTATTTTGGTGTTGCTCGCAAGGATTGTGAGTTGAAATCAAGTCCAAACTGTTTTTATTGCAACGAGAAAGCACGGTTCTCTTGTTCTCTCGCCAGGTCAGGTGCCTTATTGCTTCTTTGTCGTTCCTTACTCAAACCACTGACGTTTTGGTAACCAGGGACAACTACTTTGCCTGTGTTCCTCCGTCGGGGATATTATACAGTCGTATGTTTGGTAGGTGGCGGACGGTGTAATTATTTAGAATGTCCCAAACGCTTTCTATGAGAAAATGGGACCTGCAGTTTCCCCGTCTATGCATTCAAATGACCTGATAGACAATCATGCCACAATACTGTATGTATTTTATAACTCTATGATGACCCAAAACGTTTTAAGCGACCTTACTCATTGAGAAAGATACGTAATTAATTACGAGACCAATAATATCAAATGGTCATTATTTTTGTACCGGTATATTGAGAAATAATGGCGCGAAAAAGAAGAAAAAGTCAAACAACACTCCACTTTACTACTATACGTATTACGATACGACACCTAGTGGACATTATTTCTTCGTTTCTGCCTTCGCCTCCTTTCGGTGTGTTCGTTATCGTTTCACAATGGTATTACTATTTGCTGCCGGAACGCTATCGCCCACCCGCTTGCTTGTTTTGGTGGATGCCATGTCCGCCACAGCTAATGCTTTGAGCTCGACAAGCTCTGCTGCGAATAAGAATGAAAACAACAACAATAAGAATGAATGGGTGCTGCTAGTACCGCCTAAATTGGCAAAGTCGTCGTATTCCATTCTCATTCAAAGCCACGCGGTGGCACGGCCGTGGCATTTGGCGGGCCGCTACGGCTCGCGCACGCATCGACATGTAGATGCAGATGTTGACGGGGCTTTGCGAATTGGGATTCCCGTCTTATCCGATGTCATTCTCCATAGACAGAGTCTCCAGCACGAGGCACTCCAAACACTACTGACCGTGCCTGGTGTACAGCTTGTTTGGAAGGAATATACGGCTTCCAATCGGGCGGCCAAGCACGAGACAGTCAACGGACGAATTCACCCTGAACGAGCGCCAGCTGCGAAGCCATTGACGGATAGGAGTGGGACTGGAGCTGGAGCTGGGACTACTACTTCTTCAGCAACCACTCCTACTCCACCGGCAGTATCATTAGCACCACAAACGGATTCATCACCCTGTTGTCGATTCACGTACGCGGAGCTCTTTGCAGGGATTGGTGGGTTCGGCGTGGCCTTGTCGGCAATGGGAGGCCAATGCGTGTTCATGTCGGAGCTGGAAGAATCGTGTCGGACGGTCCTTGCACAAAACTTTCCCACAGCTTCTTGCACTGCCAATAGCAACAACAGCAACACCATACTGCACGGCGACATTTACCAAGTATCCAACGAGACACTCGCCGCTCTCCCCAAGGTGGATCTACTCGTGGGAGGCTTTCCGTGTCAACCCTTTTCAGCATTGGGACAACAGCCTGGCTTGCAAGATCCTGGCAAGGGCCAATTGTTTTTGGAAATTGTTCGCTGCCTCTGCCAGCTCCAACCGGCGGCTTTTTTGTTGGAAAATGTGCCCGGCCTCGTTTGCATGCCCACCGCGCTGGAAACTATTGTGGCGGCCTTGTCCGAGGTAGGCTATACCGTGTCCATGGAAGTTTGCTCGTCCCGGGGTCTCACTGCCACGGCTCGAAAACGACTTTACCTGGTGGGTCTGTTGCAAACAACAGCAGCAGCAGCAGCAATACGTCAAAAACCCACCACTTTCACTTCTACCGACACTACTGTAAAAGACTTTTGCTTTCCCTTTGTTCCTGATTTGAGGCTACAGGCACGCGACGTGATTGATTACGAGAATCTCACCAAGCAGGAGCTGGCGCTGCTCAGCCTCACGGACGAACAGCTGTCACTACTGAACGCGTCGAAACACTGGAAACCAGCCCATTTGGCGTGGCCCGACAATACCTGTCGCACGATTGTCTCGCACTACGGAAATTCCGTGACGCGAGGGGGCAGTCAGTTGGTGCCAACCGCCTCTGGCACACCTCGCCGGTTTACGCCGCGCGAATGCGCCCGTCTCATGGGATTTCCGCACACGTTTCAACTACCGCAACAGCGGCCTCTGCAGGGAGACATGGCGCATGCCAAGGAGCAGTATCGCATGCTGGGAAACGCCGTGTGTCCGCCAGTCGTGGCGGCTCTGGCAGGGGCCGTGTTGGCGCACTGTCCAACTGTGCAACTGCCACCGGGCGGCTTGGTTGCGGAGGATTGGGTTGACTATGGACGAGCGACGGCCATTCAACTCGCTCGTGCAGCTACCTTGCATATTAGTGAGAGGGCATAATGAATTGCTAGATTGAAGTGTTATATAATAATAGCTTCAAGCATATATCGTAGCTATACAGTCTCCATGGGTTCCAGTTTCCTTCTCCCATTTACTGTCCCTCGTCTCTTGATGTTTCCCTGGCTGCTCGACTTTTTCAGTTCGACTGCACTTTCTTCGTCGGTATAACTGTTGTCATCATCATCATCGTCGTCATAATCGTCACTGCTACTGCTACTATCTCTATGACGTCGGTACTTTTTCGAACTACTTTTCCCAGAAGCTGCTTGAGCGACTGTCTCTTGTATCGCCCGAGCGGCGTACCGGACGGTACTTGGCACGGCCATAATGGCCGCTGGTCCTTCCATGATATCACGAAAGTCCACCGTCAAACTCTCGTCGTATCCAAAACGTTGCGACACCCGTACGTAATTGCGATACATTTGCCGGAGCGTCATGAGAGTCAGCAGCCAGCACACCAGCGCTGCCTCCCAATATAGCAGCAGCCAAACAGACAAGAGTACCGAGCCAACCGTGAGCGCCAACCCCAAAGCAAAAATCCGAAATACGGTTTTTCGCTCTTCGTACAAGCCGTCCGTGGCCACCATCATGCTTCCGTCCGGCCCCCGGAGCGCGAGTCCCGCACCCAGCACGGATAGAGCGGTACAGTGCGCCACCACGAGCATGTTGGCACAAAAGGCGCCCACGATAACGCCAAAATAGCACATTTTCAAAGTTCGCCCAATGTGCATGTATTCGCCCCATTCCGCTTCGCCCGGAGGTGAGAATTCAATAAACATGGTTATATCGAGTCCAGCGAGTACAGCCGCCTGCGTACCGACCGTCATCAAGTTGCTGTGATGCAGGTTGAATTCCTTTTCCTTGAGCGCCGTCGCTTGTTGCTTCAAGAGGCTTTGCAGCTGCAACTTGTCGGCGGCCAACATGGTTTGGGACGATTTTTAAGATGGCGTTGTTAATTAAGCGATGGATTCAAGAGCTTGACTGGGCTTTTGTTCGTAGTGGAAGGCCTTGGAGAAGGGTGTAAGTGCCTCTTGGGGTCTCTCTCAATAAGCTAGACTAGGGAGCCGCCGACGATGGTATGCAACGTAAATACAGTATCATCAATCATCAATCATCAATCTGCAATCTGCAATCATCATCATCGTGGGACGTTGCGGTCGCGGATGGCGGATGGTCGCGCGAAAATTCAGAAATGACTTTCGACTTATCCGATCCAAGAACGCTCCCACAATAGTAGATAGACTAGTCTATCTATGGTTGGTACCGTACCGGTAGACTAGATGGTAGCCAACACACATCGTCGTTAGAAGACGGCTGCTCACAATTCCTATCACTTTCAATGTTTGTATTAGTACTGAATGGGATCATTCTATGTGTCGAATGGTCTCTAGTAGCTACAGTGGTCGTTCTTGGCCTATGCTTATCGGCCGTTATCCTACTATACTAGCTAGTAGACTAAAGACTAGCTATCCCGTTGCAGCCGCCATGGCTCTAGCATCGATATATATATATATATATATATATGTAGTCTGGCATATTACCACAATGGCGCGTGGAATACTTCTCCGACCGCTGGCAAGCCTTGTTCGGTCGCGTACAATCGATGAAAGCAAGATTCGTTGGTTTGCTGCCGGGGAATTTTGGAAAAGTGCGTCATGCCCATTTGCTGGTACAGTTGCTTCTTGCTGCCAATAGCGTTGCGCTGAACGTATTCCGTATCGCGCCGCTTGTGACCCACGACTGTCACGGTCCGGTTCCCGATACCCTCGTAGAGTCCCGCCGAAACGCGCTGGTGAGATGCTGCCGAGCCGGCGGCGGGTGGTGGTGGTCGTTGCCTGCTACCGGGTGGCGCGCGGGGTGGTTGCGCCCGCATGAATTGCTGAAAGGCTGTTTTCAAAGCGCCCGGGCCAGTGACAAAGGGCACGTATTGGTTGGCAATGTCGGGCAAGTCGTAGAGGCGGTGCATGGTGACTTGCACCAATAAATAAAGTAGCGGATGGCGGGGTGACGCCGCCATGAAGAATTGGCTGAGAATGCCCATGCCCTCGACAACAAAAAAAGCGTCGTCGGTGGTTTGAATGGAAGTGGCACTGAATTTGACTGGCGCATTGTCCATGTCGGTGTAGACGCCACCGTATTCCCACAAGACGAGAGCGCGCCATAGATCAGCCTTGGCAGCGCCCGAGCGGAGGCACTGGACGGCCTTTGAGAGTTGCGGAAATTCTGGCCAGTCTTGGTGAATCAATAAATCGACAGCGTCATCGTCGTGCATAAAGAAGGAATAGTCCGTCATGTTTTGCCAGTGCTGCAAGTTGTTGCGCAAGGGAGCGGGCATGCAGCGCGATTTGCTTGTGGTGTGGATAATGCGAGGTATTCTACGGTGGTTGGCGTATGCCGTGGCAGCGTCTCGAACGACATCTTGGACGGGCTCAAATTTTCGCTTGCCACAAGACGTTCGAGCGTTTCCCACAAGTGTTGTTAGCAGCATGGGTCGTTTGAGCGAGACTGTCGACGGTGCCTCATCCGAAGGGTCGAGAGTGGTGGTGGTGGTTGAAGGGTCAAACATGGAGGAGGAAACAGCCGTCGTCGTCGTCGTGGTCGTGATTGCGGTGCCATTGACTGCCTCAACTAATGGATGGGACGTTGAGACAACTGTACCAGTTCCCAATAGCATGGCGGGATCCCAACTGTGATCTTGCGTGGTGGCGCAGCGGGCGCCCGTTGACAGCTGGTACAACAAGACCATGCACACGACGAGACCACCCCCGCCTGCTGTGAGCGTTATACTCGATCGTCTCGACATTGTATAAGCAATCAATCAATCAATCAATCAATCAATCAATCGATCGTAGTTGGTAAACTAGTTATATGCAGCCAATCAGTCTATTGTTGGAGTGAGTGTAGTATCGGGGAGCTGTGGTTTGTTGTCATCTGGGCTAACGCACTCATCCTCATGGTGTGTATATATTGGTCGAAATATTATTATTCTTATTCTTATTACAATGGTGTTCTGGAAACATCGAAACGAAACGAAAAATTAGATAAAATGACCGCGCGCGATCAATCACAAAATGACTGATGGCGTGATCTACATAAACAGTTCGTAACTACATATATAGTATGGCTCTATTCGCGTGACTGACACCTATTTTTCTGTCTGTCGAGTAGACTAGTCCAACCGCGCACAATCCAAGAACAATCCCACATCCCCCCCCACATTAATAGTTCTATAGACTACTGTATCACCATGGCAGCCTCGGCAGGCACAATCAACGACAGCCCTTGGGCCGACGCCAACAACACTAGCTTTGCTCGCTTACCAGCGGAACCGAATCAGCCAAAGAATAGTGTGAATCGTTCGTTCTACAATGAGCAAGACGACAACAACAACAACAACAACAACAACGACAACAACAACAACAACAACGACAACAACGACCACGAGGACGCGTCGTGGCTGCTGCTGCGCAGCACAGTGTACGCTGTGCTCGTTGGGGATGCGATCGTTGGACTGCTTGCGGTCGCTGCTGGATCTCTCCTGCTGGTACCGCCAGACACGACGACGGATGATGCACCCGTGACGGTCGCGGCACTTTTATTCGCCGCGGCGAGCGTACTCTTTCTTCGTGCCGCCACGGCCGCGACAGCCTTGCGTACGGACGCGTGCCACCGTTGCGGACTGCAGCTGTCGGTCTCGGCGTCGGCTCTGTTGATTATAGCGTACAGTGCTGGTGCCGCAACTATACTGGCGCGACCGCAAACGGTGTCACAGTACTTGCAGCACTATCATTTCCGTCGTTACTGGACCCGCCATCATTTGCTGCAATGCTTGGCAGCAGCCGCCCTGCTGGAATGCATTCGGTGGCAGCTCTATCGAACATATCGCCGGCGATTGCTCCGACGAGACGCGTACCAGCTGTTGCATCCCGAAACCAGTGCCAGATTGTTGCGCAACGCTGCTCGACGCGGCAGCAGACGACCGTGGTGGTGGCAGTCGACGCAGCAGCAGCAGCAACAAGACGACCCGAATGACAATAATACCGTCTTGACGCAACAATTGCTCCACGATCGCGATCTCGATCCACGAGCAATATCAATAGCATCGCCGTCGAGCTGGTGGCGCTTTCGATGGTCGGCCGACACGGTGCAAGATCCACGAGCCGATGGTTCGGTGGACTTTGCATCGGTGCAAGAGGAGTGGGCCAGTCGCACGGAAGAAGATCCCTTTTGGTGGTCGCGCAATGAGCGAGATGTGGCCCTACAGGGTGGCGTCGACTGGACCATTTCGTACGCAGATTCTCCGCTGTCGCCACCGCCAATGGCGGATAATAAGGGACATGGATAGGATTTTATTTATATATTTTTATTTTCGATTGGTCTGTTTTAGTTGCTATCACTGTAACCACCCCCATCCGACCCATCGGGATCGTCGTTACCATCATGTTCGTCTCTGCGGTGCTTGCGCGAGGATGACCTACCGGTATTGCCACTGCCGTCCCGATCCTTTTTCTCGCGCTTTCGTTTCTTGTGACGCCGCCGTTCGTCCTTTTCGTCACGGCGCTTTTCTTCTTCGGCCGCTCGCTCCGCAGCGCAGTCCTCTTGCAGCGATCGAATCAAACATGCCGGCACTGGTTTGGCGTGAATAAAGTTACAAAAGCCGGCGCGGCTGCACGTTTCTTCGTCGTAATCGCGACACCTGGCTTCTCGGAATTCCGTCACGGGCGAGTATTCCACTTGCATGGCCACGCCGTCGTAGTAGCGACCGTTCATAATCTGCAAGGCGTCGGCAGCCATTTCCTCGTTGGCAAATTTCACGTAGACGTGTCCGACCATGTGATCGCCCGTGTTGTCCACCACGTGCAGCTCTTGCACCAAACCAAATTTGCTGCACTCGCAAAAAAGGTCTTCGTAAAATTCGAAATAGGCTTGTTGCGCTTGCTGGTCACCGTTAGTCGCACCCGTGTGCCCGAGATTCTCCAGGGATTGTCGAAAGACGTGCTTGATGAGCAAGGTGGGGGAAAAGGCGGGCTTGTGGTGCAGCCGACAGCAGCGGTCGCCGTGCCGGCAACAGCCGATTTTGAAGTAAAAGGGACAATTGACCTTGTCTTCTTCCGTCCCGTGAATGCGCGCCAAGTGCTTGGCCATGGTGGCGTACGGTAAGAGAGGACGGCCTTTGGGATAGACTACTGTTTGGTTCTGTTCGGTCGAGCAATCGCAAATCGCAAGGCGATCGTAAAGTAATAGTGTTAGTAGTAGTGGACGAGGGTAAGTAGCAGTGTAAGTATATAGTAGAAGTCTCGTATTATTATTAGTGGCAAATAATATTGTGGCAATGGGATATTAATTTCGGTTTTGCTTGCGTCTTGCGTATATCGGATGCCGGATGCCAAAAGGACAATATCAGTCGGGCGAGAGTGAGTCGAACTAATCTAGAAAGCATGACGGTGATTTCATATTTCGAATGGACGATACTGGACGTATACACTACCGTTAGGCGGGAACTAGACGACGAGTAGTCCATAGGCACTGGGAGCGCTGCTCTATAAAGGGCTCGGCGAGGTGCTCGAAACACTGATTGTATATATGGCGCGACACTTGGGGGATCGCTCGGCGACGCGTGCTGGGAGAAGTACTTTATGTGCCTGACACTCGGAGCACTATAAACTAGATTGGTTCTTTTGACCCTAGCAGTATTACTGGTCAGAATCAAGCCACTAGACGATGTGTCTAATTTAAACGGATGACAGGTGCTACCGTTTGCAGCAATGTGCTGGGAGAAGCACTAGGTGATATACTGGGAATAGAGCTCCTTGGTGTGACAATCGGACTGATACTGGGCTAGGTACTTGGGGGACCGCTGGGAAATGTGCTGGGAGAAGCGCTCGGCAAGACACTGGGCTAGAAACTGGGGCCAGCACTGGGCATTTCGCTCGGCGACGCACTCGGTGGAGTGGATGGGCTTTGGCTTGGGGTAGCACTGGGCGAAACACTGGGTGAAACACTGGGGCCGGTACTGGGTATCTCGGTCGGCGTCGCACTCGGTGGAGTGGATGGGCTTTGGCTTGGGGTAGCACTGGGCGAAACACTGGGTGAAACATTGGGGCCGGTACTGGGTATCTCGGTCGGCGTCGCACTCGGTGGAGTGGATGGGGTTTGGCTTGGGGTAGCACTGGGCGAAACACTGGGTGAAACACTGGGGCCGGTACTGGGTATCTCACTCGGTGGAGTAGATGGGGTTTGGCTTGGGGTAGCACTGGGCGAAACACTGGGTGAAACACTGGGGCCGGTACTGGGTATCTCGGTCGGCGTCGCACTCGGTGGAGTGGATGGACTTTGGCTTGGGGGAGCACTGGGCGAAACACTGGGTGAAACACTGGGGCCGGTACTGGGTATCTCACTCGGTGGAGTGGATGGGCTTTGGCTTGGGATAGCACTGGGCGAAATACTGGGTGAAACACTGGGGCCGGTACTGGGTATCTCGCTCGGCGACGCACTCGGTGGAGTGGATGGGCTTTGGCTTGGGGTAGCACTGAGCGAAACACTGGGGTCGGTACTTGGGAGACCACTTGGAGAAGTGGTTGGTACACTGCTCGGCAGCGACGTTGGGGTACTAGTTGGTGGCAGAGTCGGTACACTGGTTGGCGGCGTAGTCGGAGAACTGGTTGGTAGGCTGGTTGACCGCAACGTCGGGAGACTAGTTGGCGGTGAAGTTGGGGAACTGGTCGGTGCACTGGTTGGCAGCGACGTTGGGGCGCTTGTAGGTGGCGACGTTGGAGAACTTGTGGGTGCGCTGGTTGGTAGCAACGTCGGGAGAATAGTTGGCGGAGAAGTTGGGTAACTCGTTGGTGCACTGGTCGGTACTGACGTTGGTGCACTCGTCGGTGGGCTAGTCGGGGGACTGGTGGGTGCACTGGTCGGCGGCGACGTCGGGGGACTAGTGGGTACATGTGTTGGTGCATTGGTCGGAAAGGGCGTTGGGACTTGACTTGGCGTGCTGCTCGGAACTTGACTTGGCGTGGTCGTTGGAGAGTCGCTCGGGACACTGCTGGGAAAGGTACTTGGCGAAGAGATCGGTGAAGGGCTCGGAATACTGCTGGGTACAGTACTGGGAACCTCACTGGGAACCTCACTGGGGGTACCACTCGGATCACTGCTAGGCAAGGCACTCGGAATGCTGCTAGGTACATTACTGGGGACTACGCTCGGTTGGCTGCTCGGAATGTCGGTCGGTGTGGTACTGGGCCTGCTACTTGGAAAGCTGCTAGGTGACTGGCTCGTCGGCATCTCTGTTGGTGCCTCCGTCGGTAGTTTCGAAGGTTCATACGAAGGCGCACTAGATGGTCCACTCGAGGGCTGATTTGACGGCTCACTTGATGGTTGACTCGACGGCTGACTCGACGGTGCTCTTGTCGGCTGGGTCGAAGGCACACTTGATGACGTAGCGGAGGGTGGGCTTGTCGGTAGAGCAGAAGGAACATTTGATGGAATGAAAGAAGGTGCGCTCGATGGTACAGTAGAGGGAACCGATGTGGTCGGTGATGGCGTCCGAATGTCCAGTCCAATTAGGAATAAGTCCTCCACGCTCGGCGAGGCGGATGGTTGGTCGGAACTTGCCAATACCGGCAACGTAGACGTCACCGTATCATCCGCAGCAATCACATTCGCTCCATCCGCGCACATTTCTTGCAAATTACCAGTGGTCGAATCGATGAGCGCAAAGCACCCAAGTCCAGCCTCCCATGTCGCCAACTGCGGCGCCACTTGTTGCAGTTGCCGACGAGACCCATCTTTGAAATCAGATATCATATCAGTGCTATTGTTCCAAAAGAGAGGTTCGTCGATCGAACAGCCAACGCAGTGGGACACGGTCTTGAATTCGCACACGAGTCGCGATCCAACGGCGGTTTTCACCACCTTGCAACAAGCGTCGTCCTCACAACTCAATGCAGTGGTGTTGAGCATTAGTCTGCTAAAGACACTTTCACACCCAAAGAAATCATTGTATCTGCTGATCACTTGGCTTGTCACCTGGGATCCTTGATCCAAGGTAATTGCATCCAATGGTGATGTTTTGAAATACACGTCGAGTCGACCAGCCAACGCTTCGTAGTCAGTTACGGCTGGGCAATATTCGACGGCAGCACTCGTCCCCTTCCAGGCGGAAGTCAAACCTGATACCGCAGCAGTGGCCGTGACGGTTACTACAATGGCCGTGACAGCTACGACAGCAACCACAATGGCCGTGATGGTAACGACAGTCCGTTTTGGCTTTCCAAAAATGGTGCCTCCCGTCACCCCATTCGAGTCGTCAGCTGATGCACTGTCGGTAGAAGTAGCAGCATGCCCAGTAACCGTGCCCGCAAGGGCCAAATAGACACTCCTCGCCGACGGACCACTGTACGCCATGGTGGACTTAGTGCAGGCGGACTTGGCGCAGGCGGACGTTCTGTGTGTTCCCAAAACATTGCTGGAGTCTTCTGCTGTAGTTGTTGAAGAGGATTCGTCGGAGCTGTCCATGTAGTTGTCGTGTGCAATCACGGCTGGATTCTCCACGTCATTTTCTCCCTCCTCTTCCTCCACAATGTCCGTCAGAAGTTCACCCACGAGTGGAGATGTAAACACAGTCAATGACGCCTCTCGATTGTCGGTGGAAAACGTCACTTCGTCACTGTCCATACTCTGGCCGCGACTGCTTTCATCGACCTCATCGGCATCGTCGTAGCTACTATTCTCGTCATCGGCATCGTGTTCGTTACTTGCACTGCTAATCTCAACTCCACTACAGCTACTGCTGCTACTCTCGTCACTGGAATCGCTAATCTCCACGGCCATATGGGCAGCCCCGTCGACGTCCTCGTCGTCCTCTGAAGATAGGGCAGTGCTGCTGGCTCTATGGCGTCCAAAATTCCAAAATTTGTACTTGGGTAGATAATAATTTGACCATTTTTGTGGAGCGGATGCCGTTAGATGTTTGGATGGTGAACTTGCCTTGTCGCAGGTGGTGTAGGAGGATGCTGCTGACGATGCTGACGTTTCATTGTCTTCCCCGTCATGTCTGTATCGGTAGTCGAGTAGAGGAAGAGGATGGACAGCAGTGAGATCACCGGAAGCAGCACCAGATACCCATAGTTATGGCTTAGCAGTCACCAAAGGCATATAAATACATCCACAGCACACATATTCTCTTGCTCTAAAGAGCAACTCACCGTGGTTGAGGAGCCCACTCGGGCCATTCGTCTCCAAGAGGAGCCCCTGCATCGTGCGGCATTCTACTACTGTGTGCTTCCATGGTCTCTTTCTTACTTTCGTTGTGGTAGTACTTTAGCACTTTCGTAAGGGGCAACAAAACAGTAATGAGGATGGAACAAGCGACCTCAGTCAAGAATTTGGCCAAACAGATAGGCCCTTTGCGCTTTTCGATGTGTTGCTCGTGGACGGTAGGGCGCGGTTGGGCTTGGGTTTGGGGCCTTCCATGTGTTTGCCTACTTAGTGGTTTGTCACGAAAGGGAGAAACAATAGTAAGCACCTAGATATAAATTGTTTAAGCACGCACCCACCAATAATAATAGCTATGCCCTTTGAGTTTTTCGTGGTGTTTGTTCGTGAACGGTCGATCGGGGCTAGGGGATAGGGCCATTCACGTGTCTGTCCCTACTTATCGGTTTGTCACGAATTACGTGAACGCGGGCCGACACTCATTTTTCAAGAAAAGCGCGCCAAACAACAGATAATCTTTAATCTTGACTACGAAAAGTCCGAATCCATTCTGCTCCCTCATCACAAGTTGCTCATCAGGCCTCGTGGAGCTTGGGAGTGACGTGGCCGCGCGCGGCGAGCCGCCGCGTTTCACTCCATCGTGTCGCAAAGCCACGATGTTGCATGCTGCTACTTTGGACGGCGCAGTGTGCTAGATTCGGAGGTTAACTAAGTATGTTGGCTTCCCAACCCCAGCCCGGAACCCCTAGGAAAGACTGCGAAGCAATAAGTTGGTTGGGAATATAGTCCCATGCATCTAGCTGTGTCTGTGGCAACAGCAGCCGTTGGCGCAGAGCCGCATTGTGTGACGAAGTCACAACGCTCCAGGGTGGGAATGGTGGGAATCTTAAAGGCTATTGAATGGATCGAGGTTGCTCGATGGTGGTCCTTACGACTGAAGCGAGGAAAGTGAGCGTTGAAGACGCAACCTTCACTCGACAGAGCGGTCCGGTTCCGGGAAAACGCCGGAGGCTGACCGGGTACTAATTGTTGATCTTACAGGGACATTCCGATGA
>Ga0307933_1002471_pt1 | contig 12641 bp, 5 predicted proteins | sample OrgLakmetageno88_FD_201811 | JGI IMG/M metagenome (GOLD analysis project Ga0307933, IMG submission 201811) | Saline water microbial communities from Organic Lake, Antarctica - #88 | ecosystem: Environmental > Aquatic > Non-marine Saline and Alkaline > Saline | place: Antarctica: Organic Lake...
ACCTATATTATATGTCAACCACTAAGACAAAACCGAAAATCACTTTAAAAAAGTCTCCCCCAACACCAGTTAAAGAAAAACCGGCCACTCCCAAACCCAAACCTAAATCTCCCAAACCTAAATCTCCCAAACCTAAATCTCCCAAACCTAAATCTCCCAAACCTAAAATTACTTTAAAGAAAGAGATTAAAGATGAGCCACTTCTCCAAGTTCCAGCTCCAGTTGCGAAAGTATATGATATACCTTCAGCCAAATTATTGAATAACAAAATAGAATTCGATGAAGAGGGTATTCCATTGGCGAGTGTAGATAATTTTAATAAAATGTCTCTGGAGGATGTGGAAAAATATTGTGAGCGAGGATGGAATTTACAAAAACATGTTAATCCTCTCTTGATTAAACTGGATCTATCGGTGAAAGGTACTAAACCGAATAAATGTGCCCGTTTGGTAAAATACAAACGTGAGCATCCATTCAAAACTCCTTTCAAAAATCAGAGTCAAAAATATCCCTCCAAATCCACATTAAGTTATGAGTCTTTTAATTGGCGTCAAGATCCAATCGAAGTTTCCTATCGAGGGAGGCAGTGGACCTTACCTAATTCTCCGAAGTTTCGTGATTTCATTAGCAATAAATTCGCAACGAAATATCGTCTGGCCTCTACAGGAATCAATTTAATTGAACCGAAGGATCCTAGATCGATGTTTAAGTATCAAGGATTTGTTCAAGATTATTTGGATCCTTCAACTCCGTATCGATCTAGTTTAATATTTCATGGTTTAGGTTCTGGAAAAACTAGAACAGCGATTGAATTATCTAATTGTTTTATTAAGGATAAGAAGAAGATACTTGTACTCCTCCCAGGAGCTCTTCGTAATAATTTTATGGAGGAGCTTTACAATTGGGGTATTGATGGTATTCGTATTCCGAATTATTTTCGTTTAACGGACGAGAAGGAGAAGAAAGCCAAGGAGCAAGCATCCAACAAAGTAATAGCTTTTTATTATGATATACTGACCTACAATGAAGCAGGACTTTTGGATAAACTGAAACGTTTGGTTGATTCGAAAACCGGACGGATAGAGGATAGGTTAATTATCTGTGATGAAGAACATCATTTTATTTCTAGGATGACTAAAGAGTATAATATTTCCCGCAAGATTTATTATTTTCTAATGGAAAAAGTCCATAATTGCAAATTTCTCTTTTTATCGGGTACCCCTCTGCTCAACAATGCTTATGAACTTGCTCTATTGTTCAATGTATTAAGGGGTAAATTTGAATCTGGACATACACTTTTTCCCGAAGAGGAGGAAGCTTTTAATGATCATTTTGTGAATCTGACTGATCGTTCTGTCCAGAATCGTGAACAATTCAAGCGTCGTATAGCGGGTTTAGTTAGTTACTATGCGGGTAACTATGAGGTATCTGAAAATAATGGGAATCCCTCTAAGGAGGTACATCCTGTTACTAAGGTACCGATGAGTGATCATCAGTTTCAACTTTATCTGTATGAACGTTTTGGAGAGACCAAAAAGGAACCTAAAAACAAACAAGGGCAACAACAAGCTCAATCATTAATCAATGCTAAGGTAGGATCTAGTTTTCGTACTTATTCTCGCATGGTTTGTAATTTTTCATTTCCGGATGGTATGGTGCGTCCGAAGCCAATCGGAGCACGTGATTTTTATGAATTTGATAAATTTAAGAATGAGAAGATAGATCCTAAAAAGCTGATTGATGTTTTGGATGAGGTCTATACTCCGGAGGAATTAGCTAGAGAAATGGATGGAATCCCGGAAAAGAAAACAACGGCAATGGCCAATTTAGAGAAGAAGGCATTAACAACTCAACAAAGAAAGGATACTTATGCCAGAATGTTATCGATGGCAGTGGATCAGCTCCAAGCTAAGGGTAAGAAGGTTTTTTCGGACCAGAACTTATCTAAATATTCTCCGAAGATGTTATCTATATTGAACAATATTCGATCAGCTCCTGGTTCTCAGGGTTTAATATATATTTATACTGAATTTCGAATTTTGGAGGGTGTAAGAATCATGGGAATGGTGTTAGAGCATAATGGATTTGAGAAGATTAATCTAACAGAGATCCAAAACTTTAGTCAATTAAAGAAGGCTAAGGCTAAACCTAGATATGGTGTTATATCGGGTGATGAAGATCCAGTACAACGTAAGCGTTTGCTCCAAATGTTCAAGCATCCTGACAATGCTCATGGTGAATATATAAAGGTAGTGATGGGTACTGCGGCCTCCTCGGAGGGTTTAGATTTCAAGCGTGTGACTCAGGTTCATATTATGGAGCCTTACTGGAACTTAGTTCGTAATGAGCAGGTAGTTGGTCGTGCGGTTCGTTTTCGATCTCACCAAGGTCTCCCTAAAGATGAGCAAAGAGTACATGTTTATAGTTATCAGATGGCTCTAACAGCGGAGCAACAAAAAGATATAACTAATCAATTGGACTCAATGAAGGAGGCTATATCAACAGATGAGTATGTCCATCAGATTGCGGTAGAAAAAGGTATTATCAATCAGCAATTCATCAAGCTTCTGAAGGAGGCGGCAGTGGATTGTGGTCAAAACTATCTTCAAAATAGTCAATCGGATCCAGATCTAGAATGTCTGCGTGTTCCTCCAGAAATAGGGAAACATAGTTATTATCCCGATATTCAAAAAGATCAGGAAGATAAACAATATTTAAAGCGTTTGAAACAAGAATCCTTCGTAATAGGTAAAAAGAAGATCCGTGGTATCGAGTATGCCTTCAAAGTGAATACCAGCTCAGGTCAACCGATATTTGAACCACCCAGTCTGAGCCACAAGAATAAGATTTATCATAATATCATAACATTGTATGATCCGGATCTATTGGATCAAGGAATAGAAATGCGTCGTAAATATCTAGTCCTAGGGACAGATTTAATCCTGGATGTCTAATCAAAATCCCCATCCTAATCCCAAACCTAATGCTAAAATTAATATACTTTGTATTAGAATAACAAAAAAATCTAATACAAAGTCCCTTTGTTATCCAATCCTTTTTTTCTTATACTTATTCTTATTTTCTCTTGTCCTTATCCTTTTTTTCTTATTCTTATCCTTTTTTTCTTAATTTTTTCTTATCCCTTTTTCTTCGCTTTATCCTTTTTCTTCGCTTTATCCTTTTTCTTAGCTTTATTCTTTTTTTTGTCTACCTTTCTATTTCCTATTCCATCTCTATTTTCATATTCATTTTCAAAATTATATATACCTTTTTCCTCACAACTACTACAATAGTCAGGAAAATAATCATCCATATCATGAACAAATTCAGCCTCTTCCCAAGTAATGGGAATATCGAAAACACTAATAGGTTCAGAATCATTTGGTTGAATTTTAGTATTATCAAATAAGTATTCATCACATTTCCGCAGAGTGATCCAGTGTACGCGATGACAATGACGACTACAGAAAAATTGGTGTGGATGACAAGTGCATTTGACAGCTAACATTTTATCAGTACTAATATTTAAATCCAATTTAATAGGACAATTGCAACATTTAATTCGATCAAAATAGCATGAATTCGTATATAGAGGAGAATTATTTAAGCTATTACTTTTACTATTACTATTACTACTACTATTAGACTTTGGTAACAATGATTGTATAAATCCACCAATAGAAGAACGTCGTGGGGATGGAGTATTTCTAGGGGAAGGAGTATTTCTAGGGGAAGGAGAAGCAGACCGATAAGCCTCAGCATATTCATCAAAAAATTTAGTTTCATTTATTTCTGTTTCATCTTGATATTGATTATTACGATTTCCAAAACCGCCACCAACATTAATGCGGATCAATTCATGTGTTTCTTTTAACTTTAGAATTTCGTGATCTGTTAATTCCCTCTTTCTGATCTCATTTATCAATTCATTTTTAGGACTGATCTTATGTTTACGTGTTAATAATCTAAGAGGTGATTTTCTGAAGAGACCTTTATATTTTTCGTCACTATTGGCTTTTGTTAATGAGTTTTTTTCCTTATCAGACTTAACATCTAATTCTAATGATCTAGCCAGTTTCAACTTTGATTGAGGTATCGCAGGTGAAATATCGTCATCATCATCCCAATCACAATTCATTTTATTTGAATAACAATAACAACAACATTAATTATTTAATCAATATAAATCAAAAAATTTCATATTGAATTTTAAACTTGACTTGTTCTTTGTTTTCTTTCATTAATCATTTGTTTAGCCTGACGAATCACCTCTCTACAACTATCACAAAAATCATCTCCTTTACCTTCTGAAGCAGACTGTAAACAAGCGCCAACTCTACATAATTTAGGATCCTGCCTACGTCGCTTTCGGCAGAAATCGCATAGCCCATCACCCATTTTAGGATTCCGGTGTCCTCTCATCAAACAGTATTTATTGGCACATTCTCCACCATTCCAAACTCTATTTAAACAATTATCACAATTATCCTGTCCCTCTTGTTTGGGGATCATACGACAATAACTAGTTCGACACATTATATAAAATTTGGTCAATTATATAAAATTTAGTCAATTATATAAAATTTAGTCAATTATCTTTAACTAAATTTTTCTAATCTAAATGGTATATTCTTATTTCTTTTTCAATGTAATTTTAGGTTTTTTAGGTGTTGCTGTTTTCTTTTTGGGAGTTCCTGGTTTCTTTTTCAAAGTAATTTTAGGTTTTTTAGGACTACTAGTATTCTTCTTAGGAGTAGCTGTTTTCTTTTTGGGAGTAGGTGATTTCTTTTTCAAAGTAATTTTAGGTTTCTTAGGTGTAGCAGGTTTCTTCTTAGGGGTAGCTGGTTTCTTTTTCAAAGTAATTTTAGGTTTCTTTGGGGTAGCAGGCTTTGCTTTCACCTCATTCTTATTTTCATCATCATTATTATCATCAGTATCTTTTTTGACTAGTTTTTTATCATCTATATCCATATCTTCATCAACCATCATCTTTTCCATGAGACTTCTATCATCAGGGAAAACGAGATCTTCATCCAGTATTAAATCGGGGTTAACACTAGCTTCATCTACAATATCTTCATCAATCTTTTTAACAGTCAATAAATCATTAATATTATCAGATTTACGCTTAAGATCAACAATTCCACAGGAAGCATTGTAAGCTTCTAATAATTTAGAGGGTAAAGTTTCAGCATTGAATTGATAGACAACTCCTTCTTCTAATGCCAGATCACTATGTGGTGTTTGTCCGACTAAGTAATCATCTTCACCATCTCGATAAATTAGCATATATTTGTCATTAAGAGTCAATGTATGACCTAGACAGAAGAAGTTTTTGGCTTGATTCTTATCCATAATAACAAAGTGAGTATTATGTTTTTTGGACAATATATTATAATGAATATTAGTCAAAGCTGGTTTGCCATATCTGATTTTTTCCATGAATTGACCTCTGGTATTAACACTATCGTAATCTCTTGGTGCTTCTTCTTTTAATTGAGTGAGCCATTTTTTCCAGCTATCTTCATTATTAAAAAACACATCGATAAAGTCCTCAACTACATTGGTATTCAACTGATTATCCAACATTGTATAAATATTACGACTATTATGAACGTAACTTTCTGGTATGAATTTATACCAATCTTCTTCCATAGTAAATAAATAAATTTTCATTTCTCTTTTAAAGATTTCGGATTTATTGAGAAAGTAGTGTTTCTTGTATAATTCAGTCACATCCTTACGTCCTCTGGCAAAGAATTTTTCCAATTTTTTGGCAATGTCACCTTCCAATACAACTTCTTCATCGGGACGTAAAACTTGTTTTTCAGCACTAACATAAACACTAACCTTACCTTTTAGTAATTCATTACGTTTGACATTATTTCTAAGGAGTTCTTCAACCAAAAGAGTGACATTTCGATCGTAAGAGTTATCAATTACGATATTATTAGGTAATTGGATAATGGAAGGTAAAATAATTTTACCTTTTTTATCACAGTGGGGATCTTCATTACCGTTACAGACGATTCTGACTTGAGGTAAAAGATAACTTTGAAGGTCTTTTTCAGAAAGTTTCTTTACGACAGAAACGTCTTTGACGACACTGGACATTATTTTTTCTAATTTAGTACGTTTATCTTCTTCAGGGATAACTTGACTAGCTAAAATTTTCTCAATCTCTTTAACAACAGAATCTTTGGTCTTTTTTAGCATTTCTTTACCAATACCATAACGTAAACGTTGGTATGCTTCTTTTTGGAAAAGGACTCTATTGACATAAAGTTCGTGTTCAGTTTTTTCTCGATCTACGGTTTCCTTAAAGATGGCGTTATCCACTTCTTTTGGAAGGACTCCTAATTTGACGTCAAATCGGTCAACCTTATCTTCTTTAATTTGTTTATTTGTCATTTTTTGTGATTTGAAACCCATAGCTAGACCAGATTCTAGCATTAAACCGATTATTTGGTCTTTTTCATTACGAATTAAATATCTAATATCCATTCGAATACCACAGTCTTTTCCTAATTTATCTAAAAATTTGAGTGTCTGATCATAGGTTAATTTATCATCTGGTAAAGCTTTAAAAATCGGAAAACCTTTTTTAATAATTTTAGTCGTAAAGGGGATTGGACGAATAGGGAAATTAACAACATTATTACCAATTTTAAGTAGAAGATAAGAAATTTGATAGAAAGGATCAAAGTAAAGCCCTGTAATTTTATAATTTCCCTTTCCTGTCCCATCCTCATCCCCAGTCAATTCTAAAATCTTTTGATACGTGACAGTTCGATTACTCAATCCACCAGTTTTTTCTTCAATACAACCTTTGAGTAATTCTTGAACGAGGAAATAGATGGGTGGGTTTTCGGACGTATAAAAGATATTATTAGAGAAGATAGTTTGAAGTCCTGGTTTATCATCAAAAAGGGGAATTTGTCTAATCTCTGTTACAGGTTGATAGATATTATTGCTGATTTTATAGATAAGATAAATAGGTTTATTGTCATCATAATATTCTTCAAAAGGTGCGAAACTGGGACAGATAAGATTATATTTATTTCCATCTCCTTTTCTTTCTAAAAAGAGAATATTAACACCATCTTGTTCCAAGATACCGGGACGGCTTAAGAAGTCCCAAATGAAATCTTCATTGATATATTCAAAGCGTAAGTAATTATGAAAACTATTCAGAGCATCTTCTAATTTACCATTTTCTGCTGAAAAAATACTTGCCATAACACCATTATTAATGGTAATGAACATATCAGGTGTCATTTTTTCAATGAGATATTCTCTAAATTTCTCTACAGCATCTGCATTATTTTCCTCCTCGGTTACCATTTCAGCAAAACCCTCAGCATAAAGGATAATGGCTTGTAGAAAACTATCTTTAGGGTTTCGACTTTCTTTAACACCTTGACGGACATAAACTGGTTCATTATTTTTGATAGTTTTAAAAACCAGTCCATCATTAAATTGGTCGTTTAACACACCTTGATTACTATCAATATCCAAAAAACCGAATCGTCCTTGGGGAACGCTGATACCAGTTTTAACATAATCAACGTTAGTAGTAAATTTTCCAGGACGATCATCTTGGGTAACAACTTTTCTGGAAGGATGATCAAAGATACAGTCACTAGATTTTTTTGAAGGAGATTTTGAATAACAACAGGGCAGGCATTTCAGATGTGCGTGTTTAGCAGCTTTGGTAGCAGGGAACCAAATATAGGATCGATCTTTATTAGTAATGACATTACTAAAGCAGTTTTGGCATCCCTTTGTATTAATATCGGAACTGACTTTAGATTCTCGACAAGCTGGACACCAGTTATAAGGACATAAAAAGAAATAAAAGTCAGTATAACGGGTATCATCGATAGGGATTTTAATTTGTAATCCTCGATCATATCGTTGAATAATATTAAGTAAATCATTTAAATCATTTTCAATTGCTTTAGTCCCAGCTCCAGTCCCAGTCAATTTCCGTTTAAGATAATCTGTTTGTTTTTCCAACAAATCTAATTTTTCATTTTTGGAGTTGATGTTTATTCCTTCTTCTTTACTAATTGGGAATTTCTTTTTATCTTCTTTCTTTAACTGATTGAAAAATTCTTGCATTTTAATCTTAATTTTTTTGTAATTTTTCCAATATTCATTGAGACTCATCACAACTGGTTTATGGTTCCCTGGACAACCATGACGAGCATAATCATTACCAAACAAAGGTGATATTTCCTTTAAATATGCCAATGGTTTCTTGACATCCTTTTTGGCGATTGGTTCATCAATATCTAAATCATCAAATGGTAAAACTCCTCCCATTCCTTCATCTCCTTCAGTTTGAATTCCTCTTTCTCCTTCCATGTTTACTGTTTCTGCCATAGCTTCTCCTTCCTCAACAGGCATATAAAATGCATTAGTATCCATATCAGTCATTTCATCTAATTTGGAGAAGTCAACAAATCCCATTTCATTATCATTATCATCATCATCCATATAAGGAAGGACATCTTCGACCTCTACTTCCTCCTTTCTATTAGTTTTCAGAACATTATCACCAATAGTACTACAATTAATAATAGATTCCTTAAGTCGTCCGACCTTTTTAAGATGAAAGTAGAAGTTGATGCAGAGAGCCATCATTTGATTAATATCGGTAATTTCTTGTAAACTTCTAGCCTTATGAATGTTGAGTAGATACCCGTCTCGTGAAATTCCTAAGTCAAACATAATGCCAGCTCCAATACCACCTCCAGCTCCAATATCACCTCCAGCTCTGACATTAGCTAACCCAGGTAAGCCTGACCGAAAACCACCTGTATTAAACATACCTCCTTCTACACCACCAATTCCCACAACACCACCAGCATTACTCCGTCCTCCTCGGTTATCGCTTCCAGCTACGTTAAAATCTATATTTTTAATTCCAGACAATCCAATACCAGCCATGTTTCCGGAGACTCCACTTCCTGATTCTAGTTTTTGGAGATGAGATTCGAATTCATCTCTGTCCACTTCATTTTTCTTATATCCAAAAAGTTCCTGATGACTCAAAATTAGATCTATCTTTTTAGCTTTTGTCACATTAACGATAATTCTAAGATCACCTAATAATCCCAAATAATAAATAGGACCATTAAATCTATCTAAATAAGTAGGATTAACATTATTGTCTGTTAAAATATAATGAAAATAAGCCCTACCAATATCTTTAAATTCGAGTGGTTGGATTTCTCTGTCATTATAAATTTTCCAATTACCCATGGGCACAATGAAATTTCTGAAACAGTTGATCATATAATTAAAATGTCCTAAATTCATGACCTTCCGATCGGTGGAAAAGAGAGTTTCGGAATTGATTTCTAAAAATCGAGTAGTCGTTTTACGATCGGTTGCATTCATTATATTCAAATCAGCTAAGCCAATTTTTTCTTTACCGTGACCACTTAATTGATAATCAATTTTGTTAACTTTAGTCAAAAAAGAATTAAGACTCTTCAATTCCTTTTGGATTTCCTCCATTACATCAGTTCCAGTCTCAGTTCCAGTTCCAGTCTCAGTTCCAGTATTTTGTGTAAAATCAATATGAAGAAAGACTACCCCAAATTCATTTAGTTCATATTTAACTTTTTTATTTTTGATTACTAAAAGTCCCTTAGGGATGTCTTCTGGGTCGGACATCTTTTCTAGAGTAGTCTTATTAAATCCAATAGATTTGACCAGAAGAGGGTCTTTAATAATTTTACTGATAGCTTTATCATCTTTACGAATTTTCATAAAAATAACTTCATCGAAATTCTTATTATCACCTTCATCTAAAGCCAATGAATATAAGTTAAAAATAGCATTTAGATCAACGAAGGCAGAATTTTTATTGTAAAGACTTTGCTCCATCATATCTTGATTAACCAGAATTTTGCATCTTTGAATGTTACCGATTCCTCCACTACCAAGATCAAAATTCTTAACATATTCATCGCTAAAGTCATATTTCTGTTGGAAAAACATCCTATTCAATTCTAAATCGTTTTTTCTTTTGATGTCGTCACCAAATCCTTTCCATTTATTAACTATTTTAGTAGGAAAATAAACAGAATAACAAACATCACGTAATTCATCACTTTGTTTAAAGGGAGCCTTTTGTTCTAACCATTGATTAAATTCGGGACCAGAAACAACCTGAATTAATTCATTTTGATTACTATTTGTATTACGAAGCAGGTAGTCACTTTGGTCGATTAAATTTTTTTTTGTGCCAATATCCCTAACCTCTTCTAAAATCTTGCTATCTTTTGGATTAAGAAAAGGGTTACCTTGTAATTCAATTTCTTTGCCATTGCGGTCCAGATACCTATGAGTAACTAAGTCATCTTCTGACCAGAAATAAAGTGTATTTTGACTCATAACTTTTCTAACTTTTTGATAAACCAGGGACCAAGAATCATAGGAATTGATAAGGTAATCAGTTACATAAATTTGGCTGATAGATGAGTTATATTGGACATTATATTTTTTGAGTAGATCAACTTCTTTAGGAGTGACTACATTATTTCGAAGATCTCGTAAATCTTTGTTATCCAAAAGATTACCTATAAAAATATATTCTTTTATCGCCTTTCCATTTGATCCAAATTCCCTAACAGTATAAATAGAAGTCATAATTTCGGGTATCTATATGGATAAGCTATATAATATATGAAGGAATAATTCCTATTTCAAATTCAAATCAGAAAACTAAAATGGAATATTTTTGTATATAATATAGAAAATAAAAACTTGTAGAATAATAAGCTTAGCTTCTCTAAAATCGGAATCAGAATGAAATTGGAAAATACCTGGGTTTTGTGGTATCATGATGGAGTTTCAGATTGGTCGTTAGAATCATATCGTTATATATGTGAATTCAATACAGTGGAAGACTTTTGGAAACTATACAACAACATACCCAGTTTCTCTAATTCGTCTGTCTTTTTAATGAAAAAAGGTCACCCACCAATTTGGGAATCTCCGGAAAACATAAATGGAGGGTCATGGTTATTTAAATTTCCCAAAAAGGTTGCAGACAAGGAATGGCTAAAAATGAGCCTATATTTAATAGGTGAGACACTTTGTGAAGATACCAACAACATTATTGGATTAAGCATCAGTCCCAAGAATTATAATGTGACCATCAGAATATGGAACAAAAACAATGAAGAGTGTTATAATAAATTAAAATTACCAGAAGATATAGCGAGATATAAACCGTTATACAAAGTATTTAAAGAATACCATGAGAAAGAGAAACATGAATTAAAAAAAGTCACGGTTTAAAAACCACTAATTAAAAAATATATATTCCAAAAAAATCCTAAAATATATATTTCCAAAATCCTAAAATATATATTTCCAAAATCCTAAAATATATATTTCCAAAATCCTAAAATATATATTTCCAAAATCCTAAAATATATATTTCCAAAATCCTAAATCCAAAATATAACAACTTTGAAAAATCCAAAATATATCAACTTTGAAAAATCCAAAATATATCAACTTTGAAAAATCCAAAATCCCAAAATCCTAAAATATATTAGTTTTTATAAATCTAATATATCTAATATATATTAGTTTTTATAAATCTAATAAAAACTAATATAAACTCATTTTGAGAAATTTTTAAAATTAAAAATTTCAAATCTAATCAAATCTAATATATATTCAAAAATGAAATTGAATATATATTCAAAACATAAATATAAAATTTCAAAACCTAATATGATATTCAAAGTTATTTCAAAACCCAATTACAGGTTTTGAAGTATAATTTCATTTTGAATTTTGAATTTATGATATGGACGCAAAGCATGATAATCAGAATAATAACCTTTTTTTATTTTATCCAAAAGATCATTGTTAATTTTAAAATTTTGAGATCTGCATAGTCTTTTAAAATTACAATCCATATCATTAAAAGAGATGTATTTTCCAGTTTTTTTGTTCCAATCCATCACAACATTATAAAGCTTAACTTGATCAGTATACCATCCAGAACCTCCATGTTTGGAGTCATATTTTATTTTACCGTAAATATATTGAATATGTGAAATAATTTCTTCAAGGTTTTTTATTTTAAAAACATCAGACCAAACCTTTGCGGTGGCGATGTTATAGCAAATAGCTATTTGTTTTCCTTTATTAAGAATATTTCTTAAACTGATAAATGAATCATCATCAATGTTTTCAATATTTTTAGTAAAATAAATGTCATTAAGTGGGACAATGTCAATATCTGTTATAAGAATACCCTTTTCATAATTTTGTAAAATAGATGGATACAAAATACGAATATATTGACTTATAAAAGCCGTTGATATATTTTTCAAGGGTTCAAATAAAATAAAAAATTCTTTATATTGTAAAAGGTGATCAGGAATTTTATTCATAATCATTATAATTTTAATATCTACTGATTTGTAGAGTTTTTTCCAACATTTAATAAAAAGGGGGAACAAGATCTAAATATAATTCATTTTCATTGCAAGCAGTCAAAACCAAATCAAGTTTCATTTTTGAACTATATAAAATTCCAAAATATTTAATTGATCTAAATTCAGGTCATACCAAATATTATATATAATTAATCTAAATCATAT
>Ga0307933_1002472_pt1 | contig 12640 bp, 13 predicted proteins | sample OrgLakmetageno88_FD_201811 | JGI IMG/M metagenome (GOLD analysis project Ga0307933, IMG submission 201811) | Saline water microbial communities from Organic Lake, Antarctica - #88 | ecosystem: Environmental > Aquatic > Non-marine Saline and Alkaline > Saline | place: Antarctica: Organic Lake...
CTGATACCCGCGCCGACTCGCTGGTGCCATTCTGGGCAATGTCCGCCAATGCCTCGATAGCGACAGCCACCTGCCCTTCCAGCAATCCCGACAGCGCCGCCCGCATAGCCGCCGTGTCTGCGTTCTGTGATCCAGCCGGACGCCCTGCGCCTGGGCGATGTCCACCGTGTTTCATGGATTGATTCCTTTCGATTGTTTTTCAAGATTCCCCATTGGGGAAAAATACCCGCCCCGGCCCTGACAAGCCGCTGTGGGGGGCTTGCCGCATCCTCGTGGGTGAAACCACGTCGGGGCGCTGTGTGGCGCTGTGGTGGCCGCTGTGGGTGCCTTGCCACATCCTAGCGGATGTCGGGCACTGAAACCACGTTGGGCCGCTGTGTGGCGCTGTCGCAACTTGCGACAGACCGTTTTGGCCAGTGGGTGCAGTGGGCTGGCCAGCGGGGGGGTGTTACCAAGCGTTACCGGCTGTTACTTTTGCTCCGGCAACACGCAACACTTTGATATTTAACAGCAATCCGCCCATGTTACCGTGTTACCGGATTTTTGCGCATATCTCCTATACATATATCCCCTTCTTCTTCTTCTTCTCTCGCAATTATTAGAAAAGTCTGGTAACACGGTAACACACGCTTATTATTGCTTAACATCAATGGCTTAGGTGTTACCGGATCAAAAGTAACAGCCGGTAACACGGTAACAAATCCGGTAACACCAACGCAAAAGGCCGGAGCGTATGCCCCTGCCTCTCTGATCTAAGTGATTGTTCGCCTTAACTTTTCAGCTTCACCGACTTCACCTGCTTACCGCCGATCCTGTGGTTGGTGTTACCGCGCCCATCGTCAGACATATGAACCATGATCTCATCCTTGCGCCGTCGAAGGGTGCCCACCTCGCTCATCGTGTAGTGTTCAGCTAGATAATCATCCAGCACCTTGGTGGCGTGTGTCAGGTAGTGATACACACCATCGCTGGCCAGCTTCTGCCATGATGTCGACCTGATCCATGCCACGGCCTGATTGGCCACAGTTGGATAGCTTGCCGACAGTCGCCCATAATATTGAGCAACCCCATGCCGCCCGATGAACGCGCTCAGGTAGGTATCCGCGCGCCTCTCGGCCCCTTCCAGGCCAAGCGCCTGATACTCACCAATCAGCCGGTTAAGCTCGCCAGCGACGTACCCCTGCACTGATCGGAAGTATCGCCCTTGATCAGCCTTGTACAAAGCCCGATCAGTCAGCTTCTCATTGCCTTTGATCATGGACATGCGATTGGCGAACTGATCCTCGACACCATTTTCACCGACAAGCGACGCCACGCTTTCCGCAGACATGAACATCTTGGTGTATATCTGGACACGGGTGCGAAGTTGGTTCTTCGGTGAAAGCTCCAGGTATGATCCAAGTTGTTTGATCTCTGATTTCACAGTCTTGAACTCATTCATGGCCAGGATGAAAGCCCGCTTGAACCCCGTCGCACTCATGCCGGACGGCTTGCCCTCGAACGCCGCCTCCACCTCTTTCACGGACGTTTCCACGACAAGGCCCAGATCGCGAAGCGCCCCCATGAGGAAGTCTTTCCCCCAATCGCTTGCCGCAAATAACCAGATAAAAGCCTTCTTCCGATCCAGAGCGAACCGCGCGGCGACGATGTATTCCAGCACCTCATCCAAAAGCGGAAAGTGTGCCCGGTAGTCAGCAACGCAAGCTGGATCAACCTTGCCATCCGCCACAAGGGTGCGGTGCGTCAGAACAATGCGCGCCACATCCTCTTTCAACTCCAACCGCGAACGGGTGCCGAACATATCGACGGCCCATTCCACGGAATCGCGCTGGTTCTCATATTTCAGATAATCAACAACCCCCCCGGCGGTTATATCGCTGATCGCCTTGCGCGCATTACTCTCAACCTTCTTGGCCAGCGGTGCTCCCAGATCGGTTTCCAGTTGCTTGACGATCTCGTCAGCATCCACTGGCGAACCGAACCGTTTGCACAGGAATTTCCAAGCCTCGGAAGAGACAAACTGCACCAGACATTCATCGGGGTTTAGCAGGAACATGCGCATTTTCGCGCCGGACCAGAACGAGCCCTCGATCATGTCTCGGATGATCAGCTGATCAACAGCCGGATCAACTGTAAGGTCTGGCAACTGCTTTCTGATACCCTTGGCAATGCGGGTGGCAAGTCTCACAGCCGCCGGGTTTATCTCAGGCAGGTGCATCATCCCGGCCGGGGTGTATGCGCCGGGGCCTGTGACAAGCCGTGCCAGCGCGTCTTGCTTCTTTGTCTTGTAGTCCTGCCCGATCTCTAACGCATAGGCTTTGATCGCAGCCTTGAAGTCGCCACCGTGTTCAAAATGCACGAACAGATCGAACGCATCCCCGTGACGTCCGCCGGTTTTGCTGTCCCGTCCGATGCCCGCCGCCCCGTCTGATCCTGAAAGGCTAGTCCAGTGATCGCCATAATCCCGCGTGGCATAGCTGCCACTTGACTGCATCGGGCTGCGCCAATCGTTGCCGCCCCTCGCTTGCCTGTAACCATATTTTGCCAGCAGATTGGCAATGGTTTCCGCCGAATTAAAGGCCCCCACAATGCTGGAAGTGTCAGTTGGTGCCTGCCGCGCCTTCCATGCTTTCCACTCCGCCACCTTGGCCTCGGCCTCGGCCCGTTTGTGTCGTGTCTCTTCGCGCCGTTGAATAATCGGGTGATCCGGCGTCAGGTGCAGCCGCGCCCCTTTGTGGATGTCATGCTCATAATGCTCGCCCCGGTTTGGCAGATAGACGATTTGTCCGGGACGCGCCAAACCCCTGTCAGGGATCAACAAACCCACGCTGGCCTCTTCCAGCAGATCATAGAACGCCGTCATTGTGTCAGCATAGTCTACCCCGGCGATTGGTGTTTGCAGGGATATGCTCGCCCGCCATTTACGTTCGTCAGGCAAGGCTGACCGGGTGGAATAGATCAATCGCCCCGCATCTCCCGCAACACTGATCAGCGCCGCCTGTATATCGGCCATCGCCAGATTGTTTTCGTCCACGTCCAGAGGCATTGCCCAGAATTGACCGTGCTGGCGCTGCGCCTCATGATCTCGGCCATCGTGTGCCCGATAGTCGGACGGGATGAACCATTGTGCCTTGGTCTTGGCGACGCTTGGCGGGTTGCCCACCATGGCCAGAATGTCGGCTTCTGTGACGCCGGTGTAGGGTGACCCCGCGCAGGCTGCCGTGTTCGGCTTGCCGCTGGAAAGGGTGATCGAGTGCGTGTCATATTGACCGAAGCCTGTGCAGAAATGCGCGCGCGGCGCAGGCATAGTCACTTCCCGAGGCACGGGCATTGTCTTTTGAACAATCATGATCAAACCCCGCGCTTGAGGGTTTTGGCGATGATCGGCAGATCCGCTTCGCGGACGTGCCAGCGCTTGCCGACGCGCTCAGCAGGTACATGGCCCGCGACAATCGCGATCCAGAGCGCATTATATGTCGTGGAAAGTCCGTGTGCCCGCAGCGCCCGTGGGGCGTCTGTAAGGGGTATCGTATCTTGCATGGTTTCAACCCTTCGTTAAAACCGCCTTGCAAAGCCTCGCGCTATTATCTATTGTTATCTCACACACAGCGGCGTCTTTACAGGACGTTCGAAATTTAGGCCCGTGCTCTTTCCAGAGAGTGCGGCCTTTTCTATTTGTAGACCTCATTGCCCACAGGGGATACGGTAGCGCCAATTTTTTGTGGTTTCAAGCCCCAATAATTTCTAGGCCTTTGATAACAAAGGGAATAACGGGTAATAAGAACCCCCCGCCTATGTTTTCAATGGCTTGGCCAGGTGGAAATATATCTGTGTTCCGACCGATGTCAGAGGGTGCCAGTTCAGAGTTATCCACAGGCTTTCTCTTCTTCTTCTTTTTCTTCTAGAATCTTCTTACTTCAGGGCCTGTAAGCAATTGAAAAATAAAGACTAATACGGCTAACTATTAGGAATGGGGCGAAGATCGCTTAGTTTTGGGGCGGGTATCTCTTAGCTTTGGGGCGGTTGACGCTTAGTTTTGGGGCGGTTTGTGTCGCCCTCGATCTGACACACAACTCCTTGCTCTGGACCCCGACTTACTCTTAGTTTTGCAGGAATCGTCAGCTAACGGAAATGCCGTGTCAGACTCGAACCGCCCCAAAACTAATACTACTCGCACTCTCGAAGTGACGGCAAACTCTGGCGAGATGGTGAAACCCGCCGAGTTGATCGAGTTCAAGGGGGCGTCCAGACTCACACTGGCGGATCGTCGCCTGTTCAACGTCCTTCTCCGAACCGCCTTCGGCCCTGATCTGGCGACAGAGAACCGGCGCTTCGAGATACCGATAGCCGAGCTTCGGGAAACCCACGAAAGCAACGACCGGCTTGTGCAGTCGATTGAAGCCCTCATGACTACCGTTGTGACCATCGGGCGGCCTAACGGTTCAACCGACCGTGTGCAGCTCTTGGGCTGGAACAACCTGTCCGACCCGCGCCGCTCAAAGGGAACGCTGAAATACTCGATCCCGCCTGAGCTGGCCTTGCTACTGAAGGACAGCACTGTTTTCGCCAAGCTGGAACTGGAAGTGCTGCGGGCCTTCACCTCAAAATACGCTCTGGCCCTTTACGAGTCTGTCGCCCGCCGCGTTCGCCTGAAGCACGTTTTCATGGAGCGTTTCAGCCTTGCCGACTTCCGCGAACTCTTGGGTGTGGACAAAGGCAAGCTGACCACCTTCGGCAACCTCAATCAGTATGCGATCAAGCCTGCACTTCTGGAAGTGAACGCACTGTCCGATTTCACTGTGACCATTGTTCCTCAGAAAATGGGGCGGCGCGTCACTGGCGTTCTGATCGGCTGGGGGCTGAAGGACATTGAAGGCAAGAAAGCCGCCTATGCCGAGTTGCAGCGCCCCCGCGTAGGGCGGTTGGCACGGATCAATGGGACGGTAGAAGATCTGATGCCGGGTGAGGTATTTGAGTAACGGTGTTGTCCCTGCTTAGCCCGCCAAGGCGCGGCGAACGGCTTCAGGCTCTTTCTCGATTACCCGCAGCAAGGTTGCAGCAGGGCCGCTGACTCGCCGCTGTCCCTGTTCCCACTTCCGGTAGCCTGACAGGCTCATACCCATCAGTGGGGCCATTTCGGCCTGTGTCAGCCTTGCGTGGGTGCGCACTACGCGGGGTTCAACGGGGGTATGCACAATCGCGGGGCCTTCCCCCTTGGCATGGGCGATAGCCTCATTGAGCGACTGGATCAGGTCTTCACCAAAGGTGCTCATTTCATTTCCTTCCGGGTTGCCTTAAGCACGACCACAAGGGCCGATACCGCGCGTTTCTCATTCGGGGTCATGTCGTCTTTTGCATTCTTGGCATAAGCCAACAGCGCATAGATCGGCATGGTTTCGTCCAGGTAGTAGTAGATCACCCGCGCGCCACCCCGCTTGCCGCGCCCAGAGGCGGCAAAGCGGACCTTACGCACCCCACCAGTGCCGGGTATTTCATCCCCTGCCAGCGGGTTTTCTGCGAGATAGTCGATCAGCTCGCGCTTCTCGTCTTCGCTGAACAACTTGTCGATCTGGCGCGAAAAGATCGGGGTTTCTGCTACTGTATGCATAAGGCGATATAGCCCATTGGGTTGCTTCTTACAACCCCATTGGGTTACTCATGCTTCTGCGGGTAACGCTGGAATCCCGCTGATCCCTCTGACCAGCGCCGCTCATGCTGCGATGACCTCCATCTCGCTCTGCCGCGCCATGACATTGCGCACTGTTGCGGCATACCACAGGCCACCCCGTGCAGTCTTTATGCCCCGCGTGTTCAGCTCGTCCGCAATCTGGCGAAGGGATGCGCCACGGGCCGCGACCTGGTGAATGACCGGCAAGACGTTTGCCGCATGCTGATCGGCCTTCCTTGCGTTGCGCGCTGCCCCTTTGCGGGCCGCGTGGCGCTGTTCCCCTGCCCTTCCCGGCATGGACCAGCCCAAGGCCACACCACGGGCCTTTGCCGCTGCCAGTGCCGCTCGGGTGCGGTCTGAAATGGCTTGGGCCTCGTGCTCTGCGACAGCCGCCATGACGTGCAACAGAAAGCGGTTTGCCTCTGGCATATCCGCCGCTGCAATCTCGACCCCTGCTTCTAGCAGGTTCGCAATGAAGGCCACGTTGCGGGCGAGGCGGTCCAGTTTGGCGATCAGAAGAACAGCGCCGATCCGCTTGGCCTCTGCCAATGCACAGGCGAGCTGCGGGCGGTCATTCTTCTTGCCGCTTTCGATCTCGACATATTCCGCCGCGATCTCGCCCTTGCCCGCGACGTGATCTGCCACCGCCGCGCGTTGCGCCTCAAGGCCGAGGCCGCTCTTGCCTTGGCGATCCGTGCTGACCCGCAGATAGGTGACAAAGAGCATGGCCGATCCCCTTTTTTATAGGCGGGAAAAACTTACCCTGCCCCCGTATAAACACCCTACGTCGTTGTGTCTTTATACATCTATGCGCATTTACGTATTTCCGCAAGTGCGCGCGTGTGAACTTATGCATTTGCGACTCTGCGGAACTGCGGTAACGTCTGTCCATGAAAACGATAGTCATAGCCGCCCAGAAAGGCGGGGCCGGGAAAACCACCCTCGCCCGCAACCTTGCCGTTGCCGCCTCTCAGGATGGCCGCGACGTCCTTTGCCTCGATCTCGACCCGCAAGGCTCACTGCGCGCCTGGTGGGAAGGCCGGGATGCTGACGGGCCTTCAATGCTGGACCGTGACCCCGCGCCAGATGTTCTTAGGGCCACCCTGAACGCCGCACAGGCGCAATTCGATCTGTGCATCATCGACACCCCGCCCGCTGCGCCGGAATGGCTGGCCGAGGCGCTAGGGGCCGCCGATCTGGTGTTGATCCCTGTTCGCCCCTCGCCTGACGATCTGCGCGCCGTGGGGGCGACAATTGCCGCCGTGAACGCTGCCCGCGTCCCGTTCGCCTTCGCCCTGTCACAGACCCCCCGCGCCAAGATCACCGACGAAGCCGCCCGCGTCCTAGCGCAACATGGCCGTGTCGCACCGATCAATATCGCGCAACGGGTCAGCTATGCGGAAACCGGGGCAACGGGACAGGGTGTCACCGAAACAACCGACGACAAGGCGGGGGCCGAGATTGCCGCTGTCTGGGCCTATGTGAAGGGAATACTCGATGGTTAGGAAATCGCTGTCGCTTGACGGGATGCTCAACACACAGACCCGCCCGATAGATACCGGCATACCGCAACGCGGGGCAGGGCTTCAGCCGCCCAGCAAGCCCGCAGCGAAAGCACCCAAGAAGCGGGAAGGGGAAAAGCGGCTGACGCTCGCCCTCGATGGCGAAACCTATCGCCGTCTGCGGATGCATGCCGCCGAAACCGATCAGACGCACCAGGACATTCTGGAAGCTGCCCTTGCGGAATACCTTAATCGCGCAAATGCGTAGTTACGTAAACGCACATTTGCGGAATTAATCCTATGAACCTTTTCAACCGCAAGACCTTGAAACGGCACATAAAGCCCGCGCCTATCCCCGCTGATCACCTGGCAGCTCTGGACGCCTGGGCCGATATGATCCGCTCTGGCCGCGTCTATGCCCTGAAGGAAACCGCCCTGCATGGGCAATTCGCGGCAAAGATCATCGAAGGCGTTCTTGGCTATCAGGGGCCTGCGGGCGGGGCTGATTACACCGTCTCCACCGAACAGGCGATCTTGCAGGGCAGTGTCGATCTGGCCCTTGGCCGGTTCGGCGGCAAGACCCCGGAAATCCTCGCCCCGTTTGAGTTGAAGGGTGCGAAAACCAAAGACCTAGACGCCATCATGCCGGGGCGGAACAAGACCCCCGTTCAACAGGCGTGGGAATACGCCATGAACGCGCGGGGCGTGAAATGGGTGCTTGTCTCGAACATGATTGAGCTGCGCCTCTATGGCTTTGGCGAAGGCACCACCGCCTATGAAACTTTCCAGCTCGACCGGCTGACCGATCCCGACGAATACGCCCGCTTCATGCTGCTGCTGTCGGCCGACAGCCTGCTGTCGGGCCGCACCCTCGATCTGCTGAAGCAAAGCCGCGCCGAAGACCGCGACATTACCGACAGCCTCTATCAGGACTACAAGGCGCTGCGCCTGAAGCTGATCGGGGCCGTCCAAGCGGCAGACCCGTCTATCGCCCCGCTGGACTCTATCGCGGTCGCACAGAAGATCCTCGACCGGGTGCTGTTTATCGCCTTTGCCGAAGATACCGGCCTTCTGCCCGGCACCACCCTGTCACAAGCCTTTGTCACCCGTGACCCCTACAATCCGCGCCCGGTCTGGGACAATTTCCGGGGTTTGTTTAACGCAATCGACAAGGGCAGTGATGCCCTGAAAATCCCCCGCTACAATGGGGGCCTGTTCCGCCAGGACGACACCATCAACGCCCTGACCCTGCCCGATGACGTCTGCGAGGGGTTCAAGACCCTGGGCGACTATGACTTCGCGTCCGAAGTGTCTGTCACCGTTCTGGGCCATATCTTCGAGCAATCTATCGCGGATGTTGAACGCCTTCAGGCACAAGCGCGGGGCGAGGAAACCGAAGACGAAAAGGCCACCGGCACCAGCGGGCGGCGCAAGCGTGACGGGGTGGTCTACACCCCCGATTACATCGCCCGCTTCATCGTGACCGAAACCTTGGGCGCACACATTGAGGAAGCCTTCACCGACATTCTGCGCACCCATGCCAAGGCCGGGGCCGATCTGTCCGACTATGCCGCCATCCCGTGGCGCAAAAAATCGGCCGAGCTGGAAGCGTGGCAAGCCTACCGCGACCGGCTGAAGACCCTGCGCATTGTCGATCCCGCCTGCGGATCGGGCGTGTTCCTCATCATGGCCTTTGACTTCCTGAAGGCCGAGCTGTCCCGCGTGAACGACAAGATTGCCGCTCTGCAAGGCCAAGGCCAGCATATCCAGGACCTTCTGGACCCCGATAGCGAAATCCTGACGAACAACCTGTTCGGGGTGGATGTGAACTCGGAAAGCATCGAAATCGCCAAGCTGTCGCTCTGGATCAAGACCGCCCGTCGCGGCAAGGTGCTGGACAGCCTGTCGGGCAACCTGCGGGTGGGTGACAGCCTGATCGAAGACAGCAACTTCGCCTATCTCGATCACGCCTTCACCTGGGAAACCGCATTTCCATCCGTCTTTGCCGAAGGTGGGTTCGACGTGGTTCTGGGCAACCCGCCCTATGTGCGCATGGAATTTCTGAAGGCGATGAAGCCCTATCTGGAAAAGCGGTATGAGGTGGTTTCCGACCGGGCCGATCTTTACTGCTACTTCTTCGAACGTGGCCTGCGCCTGCTGAAACCGGGCGGGCGCCTGGGCTTCATTTCCTCGAACACGTTCTTCAAGACAGGATCGGGCAGGCCCTTGCGCGGCTACCTGCTGCGCGAAGCGACCATCGAAAGCGTGGTCGATTTTGGCGATCTGCAAATCTTCGAAGGCGTGACAACCTATCCGGCCATCCTGACCATGAAACGCGGGGCCGCGCCCAAGGGGCATGATCTGCGCTTCTGGAGGGTGGACACCCTGCCAGAAGTCAACTTTCAGGCGACATGGGAAAAGGCCGCAGGGCCGTATCCGCAAGCCGCTCTTGGGGCAGGATCATGGGAACTGGAAAACCCTGCCCTGCGCGCCCTGCGCGACAAGATCAGGACGGGCAGGAAGACCCTGAAGGAAGTCTACGGATCACCGCTCTACGGTATCAAGACGGGCTTAAACGGGGCCTTTGTGATCGACAACGCCACCAAGGAACGCCTCTGCGCCCAAGACCCCCGGTCTGCCGAGCTGTTGAAGCCCTTTCTTGAAGGCAAAGACCTGAAACGTTGGCGGGCCGAACCCCGCAGCCTTTGGTTGATCTACATTCCGCAACGTCGGGTCAACATTGACGACTATCCGGCCATTCGTGATTGGCTGCTACCCTTCAAGGCCGCGCTGGAAGCTCGCGCCACGAAACAGGAATGGTTCGAGCTTCAACAGGCGCAGGAAGCATATTCGCCATTCTTCCAACCGCCAAAGATTGCCTACGGACATTTCCAAGATCAGCCGATCTACTCAATGGAAACCACTGGGGCATACTCGAACAACAAGACCTACTTTATCCCAAACGGGGGCTGGGACTTGCTGGCCGTCCTAAATTCCAAAGTGATCTGGTTTGATTTCTGTTCCAGAACGACTGCTGTTCGGGGTGGGTGGCGCGAGGCTACGGCGCAGCATATTGAACCATTGCCTATGCCTTCCATCGCAGACACGGCCAAATCAGAGCTGGGACAACTGGCGGAAAAGGCCAGCAAGGCGGCACAGGAACGCCTGACCCTGCAAACTGCCCTGATGCGCCGGATTCCAGATCTCTGCCCGCCTGGCCGTGACCCCAAGCTGACAACCCGGCTTCAGGAATGGTGGACCCTGCCCGACTTCGCCGCCTTCCGGGCCGAGGTGAAGAAGGTATTCAAGGCTGATATTCCCCTGGCCGAGCGTTCCGCCTGGGAAAACTGGATCACCCGCGACCGCGCCGAAATCGCCCGCCTGTCAGCCGAGATTGCCAAGGCCGAAGCCCAGATCGACAGCATCGTCTACACCCTGTTCGACCTGACCACCGTCGAAATCACGCTGCTGGAAAGCGTGGTGTGATCAGATAGCCGGTGGATCGTATTCGGCAGGGCGGATGATTGTCTTGCCGTCCCATACGATCTGTTCTGGCAAGAGCGACCGCCGCAACCGAGCCACAGTGACCTCGAAAAGAGCAATGGAGTTGCGCCCTTTTCGCTTTGGTGGCGCTACAATGTCGATCTGTTTTTCCGTTGCTTCTGCTTTGGCAAGCGTCACTGCCTCGTTCAGGTCAGTGTCGGCAGATATGACCAAAGCGCGGTCGAACCGATCCTTCAGGCCATCCGCCATGAGGTGAAAGCCAATGTTTACGTCCGTTTCCTTTTCCTCATGGGCCGTATAGCGCGCTTGGCAGCGCTTACACTGCATCGGTTTTTCCTTGAATCGGCCCTTGATGAACTGGACGCCTCTGGCCTCCAGAGCCGCAACATACCTTTGATGACGACGATAACCTTCGGGCTTCCATGTCGCATAGGCTGAGAAGTATTTGACTGCGCAGACGGTCTCATCTTGGCGAATCAAGGTCTCAGAAAGACTCCAAAGATCGAGCCATTTCAGATGGTTCTCACACAGATCGTCAATGGCGTGGTAGAGGTTGAAGCCATCTATGTAGACCGAAACCCGCCTTGCCATCATGCGATCACCAAACCCCGAAATGAAAAAGCCGCCCTTGCGAGCGGCTTATCCGATGGCGCGAACCCCACCGGTTAGATGCCTCATATGTATGGACCAGCCGGATTTATGCAACATGAATTTTGCGCGCGGCTGATCAAGCACATGTCACGTCTCGCGCTTAGCTTGCATAATATGCTAGCATAATGTATCTTTCCCCTATGAACAGCAAGCACCGCAAGAGCCTTGCCACCGTCTTTACCGATCCGGTGTCTGGCACCATCGAATGGGCGGCAGTCGAAAGCCTGCTGCTGGCGGCTGGGGCGCGGCTGATCGAAGGGCGCGGATCACGGGTGCGGTTTGAGAAAGATGGCGAGGTAGGGACGTTTCATCGCCCGCACCCTGCCAAGGAAGCCAAGCGATACCAGGTGCGCGATGCCCGCGACTTTTTGGAACGGATCGGGGTAAGACCATGAGCAATACCATGACCTACAAGGGCTATGCCGCCCGGATCGAATACGACGACGAAGACGGGATTTTTACGGGCCGGATTGCCGGTATCCGCGACGGGGTGGGTTTTCATGCCGACACCGTGGAAGGGCTGCGCGAAGCGTTTCATGAGGCGGTCGAAGACTACGTTGAGACTTGCGCCAAGATCGGCAAGGAACCGCAGAAGACCTATTCGGGGCAGGTCATGTTCCGGGTCAGCCCTGATGTTCACCGCAAGGCCGCACTGGCCGCTGAGCTGTCGGGCAAAAGCCTGAACCAATGGGCGGAAGAAGTGCTCGACCGCGCCGCAGGGTAAGCCGCCGCAACTTCACATCGTTTTGGTTTTAACCCCTTGCTGGACAGGGGAAAGCTGACGGTTCAGGGTGTGAAGTTAACGTTCCTATTTCTTGCCATCTTCACACCTATCAAAAACCCCCTTTTTCTGAATCCGGCCGAAGCGGGCGATGAAGGACAGGTTTACCGCGTGTTCGAAGGTGTCGTGCTCGTCGCAGAGGCGTTCATAGGTGCGCCGGTGCATGCCCTTGGGCCGCCCCTGCCTGACCCTTCCAGAACGCCCCCAGGCCAACCCCCGGCGCTGGTGGCCGTGGTGACGCCGCTCGCGTGGTGACTGGAATTAAATCGGCACGATCGCTCGCGTGGTGATCGGGTGTTAATCGGTGACGACGCTCGCATGGTGACATCAGATAAATCGGTGTTGGTGCCTACCTTAGGCACCATTTAATCCGCTTATTGGCCTTAAAAATATTGGATATTGGCTAAGTGCTGAGAACTGTATCTCCCTAAATATCCACCTAAGGCGCGCCGATGCCCCCCTTTTTTTTGCTGCCCCATGCGCGCGGGTGCGAGGTGCTGGTTTCCCGTCATAAGGGAAGCGATGAGTGCACGC
>Ga0307933_1002474_pt1 | contig 12635 bp, 11 predicted proteins | sample OrgLakmetageno88_FD_201811 | JGI IMG/M metagenome (GOLD analysis project Ga0307933, IMG submission 201811) | Saline water microbial communities from Organic Lake, Antarctica - #88 | ecosystem: Environmental > Aquatic > Non-marine Saline and Alkaline > Saline | place: Antarctica: Organic Lake...
GTAATATTGAGTGGCAGAACGACTCGGTGGCTTTGTTCTTTTTCACAACCCAAAGCTCCGGTGTTGTTCTGTCTTTTCAAAATCTACCTCTAGCACGTCCAAAGTCTAGTCATAATTGATGCGCGTAGGGAATGGAGAAGAGGAAAGGTTAGTCTGTGCCGAGACGCCTGGTATAGAAAAACCGGGCAGGCCCAAAAAGAGGACCCAAACTAAGAAAGAGGCTTTCAAAATTTGTAAGGGTGCTACTCGTCGCTTCATTGTTTTCATATAGATCATGATTTGTGCTATTTTCAAATAGATTATTTCGCAAATATATATGCATCGAGTAGCCAAAAACTGGACACATTTGGATAAAAACTGGACAAAAGTGGATAATATTATGACATTTGAAAGCAGGGAGTGCCTGAAAACCTTGGTACACTGTGAAATAAGTAACTTCCCATTTTGGCAGTGCTTTTTGGGAAGAGGGGCAAATTGCATCAAAAATGGTTGTCTCCTCTTTCACAGCTGAAGAGCTGCCCCACTAGCCATTAGTCCGGGGTGTAATTACCGTTATTGATCCAACAATGGACAAGAAAAGGAAGCCCAAAAAAATGAGTAAGCCGAGATTAAAAAAGCGCCTCCCCAAACCACTGCCGGGAAGGCGCTTTCTCTAATGCAAAATCTTTAAATCTCTTACGGTATAGCAATCAGACTTACTGCCTTACCACCTTCAATACCTCCCGGTAGCCGTCCTCGGTGGCCACCTCCAGGAAGTACAAGCCGGCAGGGAGAGCACTTGCATCCCAGTCCACCTCCCTCTCCCCTGCCCGCAGGGGCTGTTGGGCAATGCGCTGGCCGAATTCATTGAGCAATGCAGCCTGCCCTGCTGTAGATAGCGGCTTGCTGAACTGCAAAGTAAACGCGCCCCGCACCGGGTTCGGCAGCACACTGGCTTTCAGCACCTCGGGCCTTTCAGCTTCCCAGCTCAGCGTATTTGGTGTGGACAAGCTCTGCCCGCCCTGGCTTTGGTAGTTCACCTTGCCAAATATGGCACTGGCATCCCCACCCGGGTCAGTGGTAAAGACCGCCAGCCCCATTTCCACACAGTTGTCCATCGGCACATACGCCTGATGGAACAGAATCCAACTGCCGCCATTGCTGTTGCGGTAGAATACACGGATCAGGTCGCCCTGACGGACCAAACGCAGCCATTTCGGGAAGGCCGCAGAAAAGGTGCCGCTACTTCTGGGGCCATTCGTCACCGTCCGGGTTTCCCGCCGCAGCAGATTGGTCAGATTAGAGTATACGGCTACCATCTTTGCGCCCGGCGCGCTGCTTTCGCGTATCATCAGGCCGCCGTAGCCGCCGCTCACGCTTTCTATGCGCGCCTGTATGCCGCCGTTGCCGCAAAGGGGAACGGTAGCGAAAGCCAGATTGTCTGAATTTTGCGGGATGAGGTTGTAGCCTCCGGTGCTGATGGTAAAATCGCCCTGGTCCGGATTGTTGGCGGCGCAGGGGTCGTAGTCGTAACCACTCCCATCGCCCGGGTCGCCAATATCGCTGGCAGACCATTCGGGGGGCAGGCTGCTGCCTACCTCCACGCTTACAGTAGCGGTACAGTTATCGGTATTGCCACTGGGGTCTTCCACCGTCACGGTGACGTTAAACGACTGTCCGGCGTCATCGCAAGTATAGGTGGTGGCCGGGAAACTTACTGAGCTGGTGGAACAGTTGTCACTGCTGTTGACCGAGTCGTACACATCGCTTTGCTGCAGGCTATAAGTCCCATCCGGTAGTAGCTCAACGGTGGGGCTCAAGCAGGCGGCCTCAGGGGCGATGTTGTCTTCTACGGTGACGTTTGCCGTACAATCATCGCTGTCGCCATTGACATCCGTGATGGTGTAAGTAACCGTCGTGGCGGCACCTGCAGCCGGGCAGCCAAAGTCTGTTACGCTCAGCATCTCAGATTGCAGGCCACACTCGGCGGTGCTGCTGCTGCCGATGTCCGCAGCAGTGATGCTGGCCTGGCCGCTGGCATCAAGCTGTACGGTGATGTTGTCACAGACGGCCATAGGCGGCGCGCAGCAGAAGCTGTTGGGGTCGGCCACGGTGACGCTGGCGACACATGTAGCCATCTTCCCGCTGCTTTGCGAGGTGACGGTGAGGGTTACGTTGTAAGTATTGCCTACATCGTCACAGTCGAAATCCGTTTGAGAAGCGGAAAAGGATACGGTACCACATACCGCAGAAGAGCCGTCGTCGAAGAATCCGGCATCGACGGTAGTGGTACCGTCGCTGGTCAGGTTGACGGTGGGGCTGGCGCAGATGGCAGTAGGGGCGTTATTGTCTTCCACGGTAACGGTGACGGCGCAAATATCCATGTTGCCATTGCCGTCCTCCACAGTGAGCAACACCGTATTTGATCCGGTATTGCCACAGCCGAAGGTGTTCGGGGAAACGGACAAGCCGTCGATGCCGCAGTTGTCGTAGGACCCGTTGTCAATATCCCTGGCGGTGATGCTGGCCTGCCCGTTGGCATCGAGTACGACATTGGAATGCGGTGCGCACACCGCATTGGGCGCTGTATTATCTACTACCTGAAACGCACAGGCAGTGCTATTCATATTGCCATTGCCGTCCTCCACAGTGAGCAACACTGTATTCGGGCCTACATTCGTACAATCCAGGACCTGAAGAGGGCTGCTTTCCGTTGCCGTACCGCAGTTGTCCGTAGAAAAGCCACCCGCCGCCGCATTAGCGGGAAGGATAGCCAGCCCATTGCCATCGAGTACAATATTGGCAATCGGTGCGCACACCACATTGGGCGCTGTATTATCCACTACCTGAAACGCACAGGCGGCGCTATTCATATTGCCATTGCCGTCCTCCACAGTGAGCAACACCGTATTCGGGCCTACATTCGTACAATCCACGCTCTGGGCAGGGCTGCTTTCGATTACTCCCGCACCGCAATTAGAAAAGCCCGCCGCCGCATCAGCGGGAAGGGTAGCCTGGCCATTGGCATCGAGAACAACATCGGTAATCGTTGCACATTCGGGAGTACAGGTAAAAACACAAGTAAAGGTAGCTTCCCAGCCCAGATCGGTAACCGTGCCATCCGAGGAAAAATAGAAAGTCAGGCAGCCACTAGAATGGGTGGATGTCCTCGTTCCGGGGTTGTTGGTTCCCCAGAACACGCCCATCACGTTGGGTTCGTTCCAGGATCTTCCGGTATAGTCATCTCGATTTATGATCAATAGGGAATCAAACCCCGCCTCGATTTGGAAACTAGTAAAAGTTACCTGGACGGCCATATTGGGTTCATCCGGGCAGACAATAAACTTGGTCTTTTGATTATTGGAGTAGTTGCTATTGCCATTTTGATCCATAAAAGTGCCGCTGCAGGTATTGACACTGGCACTTACATTAGTGCCGCCCGGCATAAGATACGTTTGTCCGTATCCAGTTTGCAGGGAAAACAGAAACATCAGGCTTAGGGAGAGAATAAGATAGTTTAGTTTCGGTTGCATAGTGTTGATTTCACGTCTATGATCATAAAGCAAGTTAAGAAAACAATCGAAGGAGGATGGGGGAGTAAGCAATTTTAAAGACTTGATGCGTCGGGTCAGTGTAGTAGGAAAAATGAGCTGTTTTCAACCACGCGATACCGGTAATTACCGGGATTTCAGGAGCTTAGTCTAAGCTAAATGACTGAAAAAAGCATCTCAGTAGCACCGGCATGGGAAGGAAAGAGCCATTTTAACCCTGCAATGATCCCTAACGCATCAAGTCTTATGTAGGAAATGAAATTAAAGATACAAAACTTATGGGGTCTTGAGCGTTTTAACGGTCCGAGGGTGTGCATAACAAATTGCACTACTTGAATAGCCTGGCAGCATTCGTGGATAAGCTGGAGCAGAGCGGGAAGCTCTACCCCAGCAGCTATCGCGCTTAAATACAGAGGGTTGCCCCCCTGGTATTGATAGCCGGTGGTCACTTTCTGTTTTGTACAATTTGTTATACACACCGGTCCGAGGGATAGTAAATTTACCCGGCTCGTCTAAGAGAAGGGTCGCCCGGCCAGATACCGCTGCTTTGGTCTGACCCGAACATTTCCAATGACAGGGCCACATTTCTAGTGAGATATTGACCATTAGCCTATGCCCTGTAATCAGTGGTGCAGATAATTTTGAAGAGATAGCTGAGTACAGTCGTTAAAAAGAGGCGGTTTTACGGGGATTCTTGCTTTTGCCAGGCGGTATCGCCTCTCACAACACCTTCAATCGTATATTCCGTTTGATGGAGCACGAGGCTTTTGAGGCTTGCTTGAAAAGATGTAGCCATGAGATTGTGCTTAAAAACTATACCAACTTACATTAGATGCGTTTAACCTATAGACTTACTATGCAGGTACATAGATCTGGCAAACTCATATAAAACCAAAGAAGCCCCACTGTACCAGATACAGGGAGGCTTCTTCAGCATCTCATTAGCAGGATACATCCATTCTACTGCCGCACCACCTTCAGCACCTCCCGGTAGCCATCTTCAGTGGCCACCTCCAGGAAGTACAAGCCGGCAGGGAGGGCACCGGCATCCCAGTTCACCTGCTTCTCCCCTGCCCGCAGGGGCTGTTGGGCAATGCGCTGGCCGAATTTATTGAGCAATGCAGCCTGCCCTGCTGTAGATAGCGGCTTGCTGAACTGCAAAGTAAAGTTGCCCCGCACCGGGTTCGGCAGCACACTGGCGCTCTGTACCTCAGGCGTTTCGGCTTCCCAGCTCAGCGTATTTGGTGTGGACAAACTCTGCCCGCCCTGGCTTTGGTAGTTCACCTTGCCAAATACAGCACTGGCATCCCCACTCGGGTCAGTGGTAAAGACCGCCAGCCCCATTTCCACGCAGTTGCCCATGGGCAGATAGGCCTGATGGAACAACGTCCAGTTGCCACCATTGCTGCTGCGGTAGAATGCCCGGATGAGGTCACCCTGGCGCACCAGCCGCAGCCATTTCGGGAAAGCGGCAAAAGAAGTACTGCTGCTCCGCTGCCCATTTTCTACGGTGCGTATCTCCCGCCGCAGCAGGTTTGTCAGGTTAGAATACACCGCGACCATCTTCGCGCCCGGGGCACTGCTCTCCCGGATCATCAGCCCGGCGTAGCCGCCGGTTACACTCTCGATACGTGCCTGTATACCGCCGTTGCCGCACAGGGGCACGCTGGAGAAGGCGACGTTGTCACTGTTCTGAGGGATCAGGTTGTAGCCACCAGTGCTGATGGTAAAGTCACCGTTGCTTGGGTTATTCCCAGCGCAGGGGTCGTAGGCATAGTCGCTGCCATCGCCCTGATTGCCGATATCGTTGGCGCTCCACTCAGGGGGCAGGGCCGTGCCCACCTCTACGGTGACCATTGCGGTGCAGTCGTCGGTATTGCCACTGGGGTCGGCTACGGTGACCATAATCGGGATGGTCAAATCCAGGTCGTCGCAGTCAAAGGTAGCAGCGGGGAAGGATACAGAGGCAATCGAGCAGTTGTCGCTGCTGTTGGCGGCATCGTAGACATCGCTTTCCTGTAGCGTGTAGGTTCCATCAGGTTGAATAAATACGGTTGGATAATTACAAACTATACTCGGCGCTTCGCTATCCGCTACTACAAGCTCAAAAGTACAAGTGTTCATATTGCCCGCTGCATCGGTAGCGGTTACGGTGACTGGTGTAGTACCGACATTAAAGAAGGTACCAGAAGCCGGGCTTGCTGCAGAGGTTGCACCAGGGCAGTTGTCGGCAGGTGCAGGGATGGTGAAAGATACATTAGACCCACACTGTCCATTATCATTGTTCACTGTTTGTGTGCTTGGGCAGTTAGCGGTAGGGTTTTCATTATCGTTTACGATCACACTGAAAGTACAAGTGTTCGTATTGCCTGCTGCATCGGTAGCGGTTACGGTTACTGGTGTAGTACCGACATTAAAGAAGGTACCAGAAGCTGGGCTTGCTGCAGAAGTTGCCCCTGTACAGTTGTCGGTTGGGTTGGGGATGGTGAAAGATACATTTGCACCACACTGCCCATTATCATTGTTTTCGGTGACATTACTTGGGCAGTTAGCGGTAGGGTTTTCGGTATCGTTTACGATCACACTGAAAGTACAAGTGTTCGTATTGCCTGCTGCATCGGTAGCGGTTACGGTTACTGGTGTAGTACCAACATTAAAGAAGGTACCAGAAGCCGGGCTTGCTGCAGAGCTTGCCCCTGTACAGTTGTCGGTTGGGTTGGGGATGGTGAAAGATACGTTAGCCCCGCACTGTCCATTATCATTGTTTTCGGTGACATTCCCTGGGCAGTTGGCAGTAGGGTTTTCGGTATCTGGCGTTGTGCCAATGGCCATAGCTGTTGCATTATCATTGCAAGTATCATCTCCTGCATCTTTGACATAGATTTGGTAGGTGCCCGGACCTAAGTTATCAAACTGGCCGTCATTCAACTGGAAGGGGCCACCAGGGCCGTTGACCGAGTATTGAATACCGCTACAGGTCGTACAGGTGGCTGTTATGGTGATGGTACCATCGGCAGCACCATCGCAGGTTTCATCGGTTTTGTTAACTGTTGTAATATCAAGATCACAAGGCGGCAGCGGCGCGAAAACAGCGACATTGTTAGCACTTACACCCCCTGCTTGGGAGAAACCTCCCCCCGCATAGATATTGCCTGAGCCATCAATGGCCAGGGCATAGCACCAGTTATTGAATCCACTACCGAGCGCGGACCAGGTCGTTCCATCCCATTTAGCGATCCTATTTACGGGCTGCCCCCCTGCTTCGGTGAAAGTTCCCCCTGCATAGACATTGCCCGAGCCATCAATGGCCAGGGCTCTGCACCAGTCATTCAATCCACTACCGAGGGCGGACCAGGTCGTTCCATCCCATTTTTTGCGGGCTGCCCCCCTGCTTGGGTGAAATCTCCTCCCGCATAGATATTGCCTGAGCCATCAATGGCCAGGGCATAGCACTGGTTATTCAATCCACTACCGAGTGCTGACCAGCTCGTTCCATCCCATTTAGCGATCCTATTTACGGGCTGCCCCCCTGCTACGGTGAAAAATCCCCCTGCATAGACATTGCCCGAGCCATCAATGGCCAGGGCTAAGCACCAGTCATTGAATCCAGTACCGAGGGCGGACCAGGTCGTTCCATCCCATTTAGCGATAAAATTTGCGGGCTGCCCCCCTGCTTCGGTGAAAGTTCCCCCTGCATAGACATTGCCCGAGCCATCAATGGCCAGGGCTAGGCAGGTGCTATTCAATCCAGTACCGAGCGCAGACCAAGTCGTTCCATCCCATTTAGCGATCCTATTTGCGGGCTGCCCCCCTGCTTGGGTGAAAGTTCCCCCTGCATAGACATTGCCCGAACCATCAATGGCCAGGGCTCTGCAGCTGGCATTCAATCCACTACCGAGCGCAGACCAGGTCGTTCCATCCCATTTAGCGATAAAATTTGCGGGCTGCCCCCCTGCTTGGGTGAAATCTCCTCCCGCATAGATATTGCCCAAGCCATCAATGGCCAGGGAAAAGCACCAGTTATTGAATCCACTACCGAGTGCTGACCAGATGCTGGTGACAGGTAGGGCAATGGGCCCTTCGCATTCGTCGAGCGTAATGGCGAAGCCTTCGGTATTGAGGGTACCCGAAAAGCCCGTTGGAATATTCAGGTGGCCATCGGCATCTAGGAAGGTGCTGATGGAAGGGGCAGGGGTATTATTCCCTGCTAGTTGGCTGGAAAAAGAGAGACCAATCAGAATGGCCAAAGCTAACATCAAGAACGAGTTCTGGTGTTTCATTTCAGAAAATTATGGTTATCGAAAAAGGAGGGATACTAAAGGTAAAAAACATCCAACAGAAAGTTTAATTTTTCGTATTTTTTGTGTGGAATGATAAAAGGGCGTGCTTTTTTTTATGGGTCATCCCGAATTTTGAACCAATAAAAAATATAGGAACTACTTCAGGAGACTAAAATCTCTTAATCATGAAACCAATGTTCCGGTTTCATGATTAAGCGATTTCGGAGAAATCCCACCTTTCTAGCCCTCAATCGCAACCCATTACCGACTTCGGAGAAGTCGCAAAAAGTATGAGCAAGGTGAATCTGCTTCAATAAAAATGGTCAGAGCACCAAATTTGATTGCTAGCGAAGTCTATTATTCCTTTAATGCTAAAAAAGAATCCCGAACCTTCCAGTATAGGAAGATTCGGGATTACTTGTTTTTATAACCATTTAATAAAGTGGCTACTGCGTCTTCACGAATCGCAGCACTTCTAGTTGCTGTCCATCTCTTCGAATTTCCATCAGATAGACTCCTTCACTAAGTGTACTGACATTCCACTCCGTATATTCATCCCCAGCTTGTAGCTGACGCTGTTCTATTATTTGACCTAGCTGATTGCGTACTAAAACAGTTGCTTCCGTATTCAATCTATCTTCAAATACCAGATTGACAATGTCACGAGTAGGGTTTGGATATAGACTCGGCAATTGCTTGCTCGTTCCTACTTCTGCAATCGTTGGTACTTCTGCAGTAGTGGAGGGTGTACCACCTGTAATAGTCACATTAGAGAATACCGCAGTGGTCTGCTGACCAGGAAGATAGGTAAAGCTTGCCAAACCATATTCTACACAACTATTCATGGGTACAGATACGCCATGTACGTATTGAAAACTTCCTGGAAAGCCCGTACTACTGTAATACGCAAAAATCCAGTCGCCCATGCGAGTAAGACGCAGCCAGGTAGGAGACGGCTTGAAGAAGGAATTGACCTGCCTAAATCCGTTAGTCGTATAGCGTGTTTCGTGGCGAAGTACAGAAGATAGATTAGAGAAGATCGCTACTTGCTTAGCACCTGCTGCATTCGTTTCGCGAATCATCAAACCACCATAACCATTAGGATCCACACTTTCTATTTTAGCAGTAATCGTTACATTACTACCACACATGGTCTGACCAGCAAAGGCTATATTATCTGTTGTTGAACTAGTAGCATTATTGCCACCGCGATACCCGAAGGAAAATCGAAGCCTGTCTGAATCGGAGACAGCGTTGGGCTAGCGGCCGTCAGGTCAATGCTGTATATTAGGTCGTCGCTACTGTCTGATACTAGTAGTTGGTCTCCAACGATTTCAAAATCAGTCAGGCTATTGGCGCCCGTAGAAACGAACGACATCAGCTCGGCCGCTGGATCACGCATGTCATAGGTGAAAATATCACCCCCGAAAAAGAAAAACCGACTGATGTACATGACGCTGTCCTTGATGGCCAGATTAGTGGGTAGCCAGGGGAGGTCTAGGTAAATGTCGTTGGTGGGCGTCTCGCTGTTGATGTTTGCAACTCGCCGGATGAGCCCTTGCGCAGTAGTGGCTCCGGCAGCAGCTATGTAAAGGTCTTCTTCCAAGATGGATAAACTCGCGATAGGTGTACCAAAAGGATTGGTGAAAATGGACCTGCTTTCCAGATCGGGCGTGCTTACATCAATAGCCAGTATTTCTAATCCCCCCGTCTGGGCACTGGTCACATAAATTTTTTCGTTAGCCGCTGTCATCGCTCCCGTAATTTGGAATGGCCCGGCGATGGTGTCGAACTGAGCGGATGCAATATTAAAACTAAAAATTATTAGCGTAAGGAAGAGTGAGTAGCTTTTCATGATCGGGTATTTATTGAATTCATAGGTCGCTAAACAAGAACGGAATCGATTAGTTCAAGCATTATATACTCCCCTCGGGCACAATAAGTGATTTTTGTCTTTTTCTTTTTGCGCCCTGCAGCATCAATCCCGCTTTTTGAACCAAAAAACGGGACGCCGTCCGTACGGATGCCTGTGCTTTTTGCTCCCCCGATCGCGATCGGGGCCACAGAAATAAAGTCGTCAAAATTTCACCTCTCGTGACCGAGGGGAGTATAACTTCATTGAACGACCATTTTTTTCGAAAAAACACCCTCCCTTGATCTTACAAATAAATAATAAACCCCCTTTTTTAGGTCATTTATATTGATCGGGAAAGAAAGAGAATTGTTTAGGTTAATATTTTTTTCATAAAAAACTTGCCCCATTGAATCTAAGTAGCAATAATACCGCATACCCACATTAAAACTAAGATTCGTATATGTTTGGTCAAAGGCGTTTTCCTCGCTGGTGATAGAACGCAAGCGGTATTTGATTGCAGGGTTGACCCAAATGCTAAATTGGTCGGTCATTTGATAAGTCCCAACACGCTTTTAATAGAGGGGTTAGGCTATTTCAGGTGCTAAAAATAGAAAATTGCCCAGCGTTCACACCTTGGGCAATTTTCAAAATACCGTAAAGTTAATAGGGATGTTTAGTCTGCTTTAATTACCCGCAGCACCTGCGGTGGCAAGCCTTCCTGCCGTACCTCCATAAAGTACAGCCCGATCGGCAATTCACTCACATCCCACTCCGTGTTCACATCCCCTGGCTTAAGCTACCGCTGCTCCACCACCTGCCCGATTTGGTTGCGCAGGGTAGCGGTAGCTTCGCCATTCAGTGCCTGTGGGAAAGCTAGGGTGAAGAGGTCGCTAGTCGGGTTAGGGAACAGCTCGGCCTGCAGTTCGGCTTGGGCCGTTTCTGGCAGAGGACGCCTTGCCTTTCACCAAAACTCCCATCCCAAAACACGAAATAACTTAATTTACAGTGTGCTACGGTTTCCTAAAACCCTGCGATTGTCCGCAACAGCTCGATTGCTTCAAAGGGCTGGAAGAAGGCTTGGCTTTCGCCAAAGAAAATAACAAGCCGGTGATGCTCGATTTTACGGGTTACGCCTGTGTGAACTGTCGTAAGATGGAAGAGAACGTGTGGCCGGAATCGGAAGTTTATCCTTATTTAAAAGATGACTACGTAGTGATCAGCCTCTACGTTGATGACAAGAAAGAGCTGAAAGAACCGACTACCGTTACCACCAAAAATGGTCGTCAGCGCGAACTAGACGAGGTAGGAGAGAAATGGGCTTATTTCCAGGAAGTTGCCTTCAACCAAAACTCCCAGCCCCAATATGTGCTCATCAGCCCCGACGGAAAACGCCTTAATAACCCCGTCAATTACACGCCGGATGTGGAGGAATACGCAGAGTTTTTGCGTTGTGGACTAGATAATTTCCGCCGTCTCTCTGAACTGCAAGAGCAGGAAGAAAAGCGATTGGGAAGCAAATAACCGTAGAGACCGTGAAACCTTAGTAGAGACGCGATGCGTCGCATCTCTACTACGGTTTTATTGATTGGGAGTATCATTCCTTCACCACTCTCGTAGTGCCCAAAGTACCATCCGTCAGGTATACCAATAGGGTGTAGATGCCCGCCGGATGGCCGGAGAGATCAAGCTGGTGACTGTTGCTCACCGCAGATTTTACCCTACTGCCGCTACTGTTTATCACCTCCACGCGCTCGGGAGTAAGCCCGCTAAAAGTAAGCAGGCCACTGGTAGGGTTAGGAAAAGCCGTAATGGGCACCGTAGCAAGTGAGGTAGTAGCAGTGGTTTCTTCCTGTACCCGAAGGAGGTAACCGTCGACACCCATACCCTCGGCGTATTCCAGTACATAGGTGGCATTATTGACCCTGGCAACATCGAAAATGACCAGATTAGTGGTGGTAGCCAGCTCTGATAAAGGAGGAGAGGAGGTATTCGAATCTAATTCGTAGACGTTGACCCTGCTACTGGCATTCGAGTCTTCGTTGCTAACGGCTACGTAGAGCAGCTCACCATCCACCGTGATACCCGAAGGAAAATCGAAGCCTGTCTGAATCGTAGACAGCGTTGGGGTAGCGGCCGTGAGGTCAATGCTGTATATTCGGTCGTCGCTACCGTCTGATACCAGTAGTTGGTCTCCAACGATTTCAAAATCAGTTAGGTTATTGGTGCCCGTAGAAACGAACAGCATCAGTTCGGCCGCTGGATCACGCATGTCGTAGGTGAAAATATTCCCCCCGGAAAAGAAAAATCGGCTGATGTACATGATGCTGTCCTTGATGGCCAAATTAGTGGGTAGCCAGGGGAGGTCTAGGTAAATGTCGTTGGTGGGCGTCTCGCTGTTGATGTTTGCAACTCGCCGGATGAGCCCTTGAGCAGTAGTGGCTCCGGCAGCAGCTATGTAAAGGTCTTCTTCCAAGATGGATAAACTCAGGATAGGTGTACCAAAAGGATTGGTGAAAATGGAGCTGCTTTCCAGGTCGGGCGTACTTAGATCAATAGCCAGGATTTCTAATCCCTCCGTCTGGGCACTGGTCAAATAAATTTTTTCGTTAGCCGCCGTCATCGCTCCCGTAACTTGGAATGGCCCGGCAATGGTGTCGAACTGGGCGGATGCAATATTAAAACCAAAAATTATTAGCGTAAGGAAGAGGTAGTAACTTTTCATGATCGTGTATTAAGTGATTCCAGAGGTCGCTTAACAAGAATAGAATCGATTAGTTCAAGGATTATAACTTCATTGAACGACCATTTTTTTCGAAAAAACACCCTCCCTTGATCTTACACCTTTCCGAGCGGTAGGGTTTACTGTCCGAACGGTTTTCAGTAATGCCAGAGCACGTTTGGAGCGGGTTCGCAATTGGTGCAAAAAACAGCAAGTCAGAAATCACAAATTTTGGCTTGGCGGACTATATA
>Ga0307933_1002475_pt1 | contig 12628 bp, 12 predicted proteins | sample OrgLakmetageno88_FD_201811 | JGI IMG/M metagenome (GOLD analysis project Ga0307933, IMG submission 201811) | Saline water microbial communities from Organic Lake, Antarctica - #88 | ecosystem: Environmental > Aquatic > Non-marine Saline and Alkaline > Saline | place: Antarctica: Organic Lake...
AAAGGCATTATATATATATATATATATATATATTTAATCGACAATTCTATTTTTCATATATGCATTAATATCAACCAATTCAGAAAACGTTTCCACATCGCCCTGTTTATCAATTTTATGATATAATCTTAAAATACCGTTTTCATCACGAGGGTATATAAAATTAGAAACAGATGGTGTAGGTAATACACATTGGTTGTTCATAGTTAAAGAAGAAGATGCTATAGACCCATTTGGTTGCCCCTTGACATGAGTACCACAAAACAACACGTGTTCTTGACGGCGCCTTGAACATCGCGATCCATTGGAACACATCGCCATGCAACATTCAGCCTCTGGTACAACTGTATGAGTCCTCGTTCTTTTTTTAAATTCACCTTTTATTACCGTCGGAAAAGGAACAAATGTACATTTCATTTTTAATTCGTTAATTCTCTCAACTATTTTAGAAGAGGGTATAGATCCATGTTCAACACCCTCACCAATCTTATAAAGTTCTTTCAAAACAGACATTCTAAAGTCGGAACAATAATGATTAATCTTTTCTTGAATAATAGATTCCATCATATAACGTTAAGTATATTACGTTTATGTATTAAAGACAGTTTCAATTTAAACAATTAAAAAACAGTTTAAATACAAATGAATCCCTTGATAAAAAATTTTAACACCATGATACAACATTTGTTCGAGGTAAAACAATAAAAAACAACAATAAACAACTATAGAAAATCATGTATTCAAATACATAAGCTGTTGGTATTTCAAGAAACTTTACAATTTGAAATACAATATAGAAAAACAACACAAAGGATGCACTTCCAAATATAATATTAAATACCCTATTATTTAACAACTCCATACACAAGAAGTAGAAAATATAAACCATTAATTATCTTTGTATTGGATAACGTCTGTTAATTTTACGGCTCTATTTTCCATAATAGTCTCTAATAACCGGTTAGCGTAATCGGGGTCATCTATAGTATCATCCAATACACCTTTTAAGTATTTACGACTTATAACCTGTCGACTTTTTTTTTTCTTATACACAACAGAACTACTCCCAGTCTCAAAACATTCTACATTTGACGACTCCATTAATACCACAAGCCTACTAGTAATGTCCTTTTTTGTATTCATTCTTTTTTTCAATTCTTGTTTAATAAGTTGTATTTCATTATCTAATACGGCATAATCAGAAATTAAATTCTTTACACACTCTTTAAACGACGTTCCTGGTTGTTCCATGAATCTAGTAATACTAACTATTATATTTTTATATAGCTTACTAAATATTAGTAAGAATAATATCTATTAATTCTTTCTTTTTTAATTTAGAATACCCGGTTATACAATTCAATTTACATATCAGTCTCAACAATGGTATTTTAAGGGATTTTAATAGAGTTTCATTTATTAACCGACCAAGTGTTTCTCTGGTAGCACATCGGATACTATTTAACTTTTTAATCATACCAATCATTTTCTTATCATTTAATACATATTCAAGCTTACTATATTCATAGTCATTTAAAAAAGACAACAACTTACAGACATATTTATTATGTTTTAAACAATGGCCCACCCATACGGGTTTTCTACAAACACCTTCTTGATTTGTAAAACCACATTGATGTTCGTCGGTTAAACATTCTGATATTGGAGTATTTATACCAAAATGTACCATAAACACACCATTTTTCTCTCGAATGGGTAATGTACCTTCAGAAACCCTTAAACAATACGGACAATAAACACCAGATATATCTGATTCTGACGTTTGTAAAGAAGAAAACAAATTATCATAATTAAACCGATGATTGCATGGTAGTGTAATACAATCCGCAGTCAATTTATCACCACCAATCATACACATGTCATTATGGTCACCATCATTAAATTTCGTTGGCGATGAACAATATCTCAGTCTATTTAATTCACCTAAAAAATCAATAGACATCTATTATATTGATATTTAATAAAACATATTCTTTATATAAGTTATGTCAGATACAAAAACACCCTACTGGGCTCCAATCACATGGATGTTTTTACACACATTTCCTTTAACTCTAACGCAGTCCTTTTATAATTCTCATAAAAAGACTATTTTAGATCTTATACGCAATATATGTGTGAATGTACCATGTTCTTTCTGCTCTAAACACGCCAAAAGACATCTGGTGTCTTATGATAATTTTAATATCAATATCAACCCTACAATAGACCATCTCGTTAGAAATATTCATGCTTTTCATAATGTTGTTAATACATCAATTGGAAAACCATCTATCGGAGAAGAAATACTCCAATATTACAATACCATAGATTTTACAATGGTTTTAAAAGAATGGTCTGTTAAATATAATATACATAGGATTGATGTTCGTCTAAGTACTCAAAAACAATGGGTAAATAACACACGAGACGAGGTATTGAAATTTATAAAACAACACCAGTCTAATATTATCGTAAAACGAACAGCAAATGTGTCATTACCATCCACCTCTCTAACGAAGACCATACCTGACACAAAACGCAATAATCAAAAAACAACCAGTTCTAATAGATACGGTTCTATGTTCCGCAAACTAAAATAAGTAATTGAACATACATCATAACCGTTTAATAAGTTCTCCGTTTTTATAGACATTACACACAAATCTCTGTTTAGATGGACGAGAACATTTTACATCATTTCCACTTAATTCTTCAAAATAAACTAATGAACGATTTCCAGATTTCATTATATAATACCACGCTGTCCCTAACCCCAATCCAACTAACCCACCTAAAAATACGCCAATCGGTTTGGTACATAAATCAACGACTTTTGTATAACCATCTAATAGGAAAATAAACATTAAAAACCCAAACAGTATATAATTAACATTACTTTGTTCTAACATTGGCACCATTAAATAAGCCATTGTGAAGGCTAAAATAACACTATTCGAGTAAGGAACGTCATAGTTAGAAAGTCCCAATGGCATTTCAAATAACTCACAACTGACGCTTCTTACTTCACTTACTGGACTTTTAATCATATTCATCATTAAAACATTTATAAATACAGCTACTAATATACCAGATACGTAAATGACACCTTTGATATCCTGATTAAAGAGAGAAATAGTAATTAAAAAGAAAATAATCATAAAAGGGGTTATTAAAGATATAAATTTAAATATATTGGTTATACTTAATTTCATAGCCATCGTTAATTATTATATTAATAGTATATTATTTTAGAATATGTATAAAATAATATATAAGAGATGGATTTACATCAAAGCACACACGTCGTCAATATGTCCTACGCTATAAAATTTAATTTTATCGAACCCGGCTATTTTATCGCAGTATTTTTCCCTAAACATTTCATAGTCTTTTAGGTTGTCTTTTGGAAAGGCAAATACCTTAACCCCAGCACCAATACCATAATATAATTTTTGTTCCAACCCCCCAATAGCGGTAATATTTCCATTTAGGTTAATTTCTCCCGTCATAGCAAACTGGTTGTCTATTTTTGTTTGCTTAAACATGCTTATCAGGGCGGTTGTTATTGCACCTCCAGCAGAAGGCCCATCCTTATTAACAGCACCTTCCGGACAGTGTATATGCAGCCCATAACATAATTGATTATCACCAGAAACACTACTCCATAGCGTACTTTGTCCTTCGTCTGAAAGTTTATTCCACGCGATAGTCTTGGCGACATTCATACTCTCCTTCATGACATCACCCTGCATCCCAGTCAATTTCAATTCCAATGGTGTTTTACACGGAAACCATTTTATCTGTATAGGCGTCACCCCTCCCATACCATAGGCGTTAGCCCAAAGTCCATTTATAATACCAATACTAGGTTGAGATGGTATAACAGTTTTAATCATTTTATTACGTTCTCTCAAAAAAATATTCTCCAACGCATCCTGTGATAAACTATACTTGGTCTCACATTTATCATTTGCCAATAATTGCTCGTTAATATCACCCCATATTTCAAAATACAATTGTTTTAGTTTTCGAACACCACTTTCATATGTATAATGATCTATCAAAAATAAAATAGTATCATCGCTAATAGTAATAAAATCATCACTCATTCCAAATTTTTTATTTACCTCGGGTATCAAATACTTACGCGATATAACAACTTTATCAAAGGGTGTCAATTTATCAAATTTAATTCTATGTATTCTATCTAGTAAAATAGGGTCTATTTTAGAAGGATCATTATATGAAAAAATAAACAACGCTTTGGAGAGATCAATATCTATCCCAGAAAAAAACTTGTCTTGAAACGCAGTATTTTGTGTCGAATCAACAAGGTGAGTAAGTATGCCCGTTATTTCTTTTCCATATTCACTATTACTAACCTTGTCCAACTCGTCTATAAAAATAATAGGATTCATACATTGTTTAGTAATAAGTATATCTACAACTCGTCCCCATGATGAACCTAAATATGTATAATTATGTCCATTTAAATAAGATCCATTTGAACTCCCACCCAGAGCGATAAAATCAAATGGTCGTGCAATACCTTCCTGGTCAAATAAACAGTTCGCCAACCCTGTCTTAGCCATCGATGTTTTCCCTATACCAGGGGGTCCCTCAAAACCAAAACAATAACCGCTTTTTTCACCTGTAATCCATTGATTAATAATATTCTTTATCTGTTTTTTCGCATGAGTATGTCCGTAAACACAGTCATCAATATTTCCAAGCGATGCCTCTCTAAGAATATTTATGTTATTCAACTCTTTCTCGTATTTTTTCAATTCTCTCAATAATTCCCATAAAGAATTGAATATTTCATTGCTAATAGGGAGAAATGAAACCAATCGTTGAATAACATCATGATTTTCATATAAGATTACCAGATTTAAATTACTTTTAAAGGTCTCCGCAAGGCTACACATCATTTCATTTTTCTTTTTACCTGTTGTTGTAATACGTTTTAATTCTCGTGTTAAAGACGATGTTGTCTTATGTTTTAATTTTATAGATTTTACATTTAAATTATACTCATCTATCTTTTTTTTAATTTGAAAACGCCCTAATTCTATACAATCACGTTGTAATAATGTCATAAAAACATCCACTACTGCTCCATTTATAGAATGATGAAGCGTTTTTAAAATATTAAAATTTGTAATATTATCGTGAATGGACTCATTCCCATCAACGGTTAATGTAATAAAACTATTAAACGACGTTATTAATTCATGTGATGCATTAACCAATGTACCCTTGCATTTTAAAATAGGTTCCTCCTTATAATCTCCAAATGGAATTTTCAATAGCCCGTCAAGAAACCCTCTAGCCTTACTACCACTTTCCTGAGATTTAGAAGAAATCTCCTTCATTTTATCATACGCTTTGTCTTTCACATCGTCATCCACACACAGCATTTCTATACGCTGTTCGTAAGTCAGTTTTTTTATATTAAATTTTTTACGTTTAGAAATCATAGACTCTTTGTAATTCATTTTTATCCTTTTCAATAGATAACGACACTCAAATGGTAACGATGAATACACTTTAATCTGATTCCGGTTATCAACGACACCATCATCGTCTTCTATTAATAAACTATACACAATACCGCACAGATAATACGCATTGGGTTCTTGGTGATGTATTAATAAGGTTTTAATAAATTTTAACTGTAAATGAAGTTCCATATTCATAAACTCGCTTACAACCTGTGTTAATATTTTATATTTCATTAATTCATATTGATTCATTATTCCTATAAAATTTTTATAAAGTTCGTTTGTAGAATACATTAAATACTCTTTTAACGATAACATACGTATATAATTACCATATGCCGTATCACCAACATTAATATCCATAGATTTACTCTTCATCAATACCTTTTTAACAGTATCTATATACTCACAATTCATGCAGTGGATATCAGGATTATCAACATAACCCGTAATAATAAGCGTCTTTTTGGTTACTGTATTCTGATACACTACTTTAATACCGTCTATTTTTTGTCTAAAAAAACGGCTGGTCCTCGCTAAATCGAAACACTCTAATGATTTTGCAGTCTCCACTATAGTCTGGTCATCAACCATTTTGTTTTTAGACATGTTATTCACTGGATTATTATCGCCCTTCCAGTTATAACATTTAAATGATGTTGGATGAAAATAGTTGCACAGCAACAGGTGTTTGCTATTTTCTAAATGACTAACTAAACTAGCATTATACTCGCTACCAAAACAGACCATGAGAAGATGCTCTAAATTATAACAACCGTATGTTTTTACAATAGAATTAACAGTATCGTTAAAGTCTTGTAGAGTTTTAATATTAGATTGTAAAAATTTTAAAAAATCACCGTCATCTATCGTTTCTCTCTTTTGAGATATATCATCATTACACTCTGTTAATTTATTATAAATAGACCGGCATAGGTCCATGCATTTTAACGATTCATTTTCAGTAATATAATTACCCTTGATTTTTATATCTATATCCACCATAACGTTTGAAATAACTTGATTGTAATAACTAATTTTTTTTACGAAAAAATCATATAATTTATGACTGTGTTTTTTATTATGTTGCGTTTTTTCAACCTTGGTAATTTTAATACTTTCCATTTTAAAGTATATTTATACTATATTAAATTTCTATACCATATTTTATATATAACAATGTGATATATATTATAAATGTCATATTAATTATAATTATTAAACCAATTAAACGGATAACTCTATATATCAATAGTTAAATGGTGGCAATGGTAGCAGAATATCTAAATTACATCCACGACCATCTTGATGGCGACAATAATGGCATCGTCATCGTTTTTACCGCATCCTGGTGTAATCCTTGTAAAAAAGTAAAGGCGTGGTTAGAGGACAATAATTCACTATTTGAAGCCAAAAAAATACGTCATTTGAGCATTGATATTGATACGAATACTGATAATGAAGGTAATACAGCGCCTTTCTTTTCTTTTCTTAAAAAAAAAAGAATAACAAGAGGTGTTCCATCCGTACTATTCTATTCAGTTTTTGAAGGAAAAATAGTACACCGCCCGTCTATACACCCCGACTTTTTCGCAGAGACTGAAAAAACGCATTTAACAGCTCTGACTAATATAATTAAAAATATATAAATAGTATATGAAATTAAATCTGCTTTATACCTTTATTATACTAACAGGTATAGGGTTTTTATATCGACGTTTTATGGACAAACATGATTATATGAGTATGAAAAAAGATATAAAGTATTTAAAAGGGTTTTTAAACAACCACTATGATGGTGAATATAATATAAATAAACCTATCGCATGGATTTATTTACCATTCGAAACTAACAGTATGGTATGGGATTCGTTTTACTCTAGAAACACAAAACATCTCAATAACACACTGTTGAGAGAAATCGTAAATAAAAACACGTCTATTCTTAAAGATAAATTCAATGTTCTTTTAATCGACGACGATAGTTTTAAACATATTTTAGACGATAAATTACCCGATTTAAAAGCTATTGGTGCGCCTCTAAAAGACAAACTGGTCGATCTATATGTTTTACAACTCATCGAAACCTATGGTGGTATAAGAATACCAAATCATTTTGCAATACAGGATGATACCCAACTGTATAACATGCTATATAAAACCACTGAAGATACTGTAGTATGTTTTAGAAAACCGCACTCGGATACGCTAATATACGATATACAATTTATTGGTTCGTTATTTAACAATAATAAAACAATTAAAAAACTTATTCAATATCAACAGCTATTAATTGGTGATGACACTGGAGACGCATCTAATTTTGTATCCACGAGCCTACCCTCTCTCGTATCGAACAATATATTAGATTATGATATTACCGAGTCGGGTGTAAAAGATATTAACAACCACATTCTTACGGTAGAAGATTTTATGAGTGAAACTAAAAATATAGAGTTTCCACCCAATACGTTTATGATCTATCTACCTCTACAACATCTATCCAAAAGAACTCATTATAACTGGATTACATATATTGCGTCATCATATCCTAATCAAATTAGTCGGTTTTTATAGACTGTCACCCGTCATCGATAATCTCGTTAAAGTAAATAGTATATTGTATATCATAGCGGGAATTAGAATATTTTACTTCATTTTTATACACAATTCCATTAAAATTACAAAGTTGACGTAATATAGTTAAAAAACGATTAAATGACATTTTACGAACCAAATAATACATTTTTGACTTGTAATAATACGGTTTTATAAAATCAATAAAACAATCAAGTATATCTTTAAACACAGCCTTTTTATAAGAGGTACTATTTATAATATAATATTTGTTGGTTTTAAACACACATATATGGTCTAAAAAACTAAAAATAAACTCATTTGGTATTCGTTCTCTAATTATTTGACTCGACATTATATATAAGGATAAATTAGTTTGTCGTTGATATATGACGTAGTTCTATTATAAAGTATTGAAACAATATTTTATAATTCATAATCATATTATGTGTTTTTATAAAGACCAGTTTGTTTTTTATAGAAGAACATAATTCCAACAACCGTTTTTTTAACTCATATTGAACTGTATCTTTATATAAAATATCGCAATTACCGTCTAACAATAGGGTCTCAAATAACAATACGACATCTTTAATATTTTCATTATTAGCATATTTTTCATTTACTATATCAATTAGTCCGGTCAAACTATTTGGTTTAGCAAGTATTACTCGCATATGTTCGTTTAAAATCAAATCGCTAAAATTATAATCTTGTTTGAGTGTGTGTTGGTTAATACCATCGGATACACAGCTAAACATATATTGATTATTTATTAAGGATGAAATGTTTTTTGTTTTAGTGTAATTTCTATACAATATTGGATCTATTGTAGTTCGTATTTCATTACTTTTAAAATCACTGCTTTCTAATAAGGGGCATTTAATACATGGTAATATATTACAATTAATATCATTTTCTACACCAGTCCCAGTAGCTATAATACAAAATGCTTTAATCTTATGCGATGACATATAAACGGATATTTTTTTTTTAAACAATGTTGAAAAATGGTCAAAGTCGTCTAAAATAATAATCTTTAGGGTATTTTTTACACACGTGTTTTTCAAAAACAATATTAGATTCTCAAACGCCGTTTGTTCGTCATAGATATCTATATTGGCAATTGTATGGCTAGCGATATGTATCCCTTTACAGTTTTGTAATAGGTTTTGTAATAGTGAAGAAATGACATGTGTTTTACCACTTTGAGGAGGCCCGTATATTGTTAAAACTGAAAAAATGTTTTCTTTAATAACCCTGTCCATAATAGAATTGGTAATAATATATTTTTTAATAATATTATCGGCTTGTAGCTCCATTATGTATTTAAAATTACCAACATCAGGCATTTAGTTAATTTAAATAACTAATTTTAAATTAGTTATTTAGATATATTCACCTTTCTAATTCAATGACGGATAGCAATATACATTGTTTTTTTAATCAACAGTATCCTGGTACGTTAATAGAAAACCAAATAACGACTCTTCCCCCACCGATTAATTTAAACATACATGAGGATAATGAAAAAGATTGTTCGACTATTGATACGGTCTCTAATCTACACAATCTAGACATTAATGATACTATAACACTGTCTATTCTAGAATGCTACAATGGTTGTATTAAAGAATACGCTATAAAACGACATTGTTATGTAAATAATATTGTTAATCAATCCGTTAAAAACGAGGTCGTATGTATAGACATTCATAAGGGTATTTTCAACCAAGAAACCATCACCATTCCCAACAAAGGCAACGAATTTATAGAAGTAAATAAAAATGTATTTACTACTATTAAAACAGGTCAGCTAGTCATTACAATCGTCCTGGAAGATAAACTACTGGTTAATACACTACCATCTGCTTATATCTATGATGAAATGGATAATTACTATGATTTCTTTACAAAACGACAAAATAATCTAGTTTTAACCAAACATATCTCTCTTAAACAGGCGTTATGTGGTTTTTCATTTACACTTCTTCATCCTAACAAAAAATACTATAAAATAACATCCAATGATGATCTTATTGTGTATACGGGTAAAACTCAGACGATTAATGGGTTGGGTTTTATTAGAAACGAGCAATACGGTGATTTAATCATACATTATAAGGTTGTCTTTCCAGACAGTATTGAGAGAAGCACCGTCCAACAATTAAAAACATTGCTGTCTTAACTACTATAAAAACATACGTGTTTTTTCACTGTTTTGTAATACATATCAAAATCAGTGGTGTATAAATCAGCAATGGCGGGTTCTACCGCGTCATCGACATTGGGTTCATTCAATAATGAACATATACCAACAAGTAGTCCCATCACAGTTAATCCAGGTGACCAATTATTTTTATCAAATACATCAGAGCATATATATCCGGTATGGTCAATATTAGGGTGATATAAACGTGTTGTAAATTTACAAATCGGTGGTACAAATGGATATCTGGGTGGAAAAACAATATTCAATTCAAAAATTCCATTTTCGTATGGTGTATCATGAGGTCCTAAAATAACTGCATTCCAAGTTGTAATATCATCGTCTATAACACGGACACTACAATTTTCACATGGTTGTGTTTTGAATAAAGCCAGTTCTTTATATAATCGTCTAATTCTATAATCGGTTTTAGTCATAAACTGGTTATATGTATAGTAATCTTTTAAATAACGTAATTGAACACTATTACTTTAAAATACCCACTTGTTTAATAAAACATTCGCATATGATAATACATAATGCTATTAATCAACCCTCGTCGTTGATATTACTTCTTTAACATAAGCCGGTTTTAAATAATAATCAATTTGATCCATAGTTATTTTATCAACCAAGTACCGGTTTCGTTTCAGAGAAATATTAATAGCCTCTTTTGATAATTCGTTAAATGGAATTCCATACTGATCTATATTAAAATATAAAACAGTCGTATTGTATTTACTAAACGTTTTGGCTAAATGAGCAAAACCATCTTGATGAATATTGTTAAAATTAACATATACCTTACGAAGTGTTTTATTAACTCTCAACATTTCTGAGATAGCAATTGCACCAGTAGATTCTATTTTATTAGGAACCTCGCCTAGATCACCTGTAGCGACATTCAATCCCATTTTAAGGGATAGTAGCGAAGTGTTGTTTATTAACGCGTCTGCCAATATAACCGCCCCTTCTGGTCCAATTGCACACGATTCTAACCCTATAACGCGAATAAGACATTTAGGGTCCTTAAGAATTTGAGACAATTCGACTACGCCTTGATCTGCGAATCGGTTTAAATCCAACCCTAAATGTTCAAGATGAAGTATGTTTTTACGATATGTATTAATAGTCTTACATGTAGTAGCCGTTAAACCATTACCACTAAGATACAATACTTTTAGGTTTTTAGGTATGTTTGCTATAATCACACTCGCCCCACTGTCCATTAAACCTGTTTGCGCTACATCCAATACTGTTAAGTAGGTGTTTGATTGAAGCATGCTAGCCAGTAGTTTAGCCCCTGTCAAATGCAATGGATTACGTTTTAACCACAATTGTCTTACATCGGTATCATGGTTTAAAGCTTCACATATAGGAGCAATACCCTCATAATCCAAATTATTTCCTGCTATATACCATGTCGTTAATTTAGAGTATCCACTTTTAATAAACCGTGCTACATATTTTCCAAGGTCGTTTCCACATAGATTATTTCCTAACAATAAGTGATTTACCAACGGGGTCTCTCGAAAAGAATCAATAGATAATGATTCAAACAACGCTGGTATTCCATGTGGTCCAATAGCCTGTTTGCATAAATCAAGGCGGGGTGGGTTTTGAAAAATAATTCCTGAACTAAATAACTTATCTCCATCGATATGTTTAATGGTTGTTGTCCGTATAAAATTATACAACGATGCCTGCTGTTCGATTGGAGACAATTCTAATGGTACTGCTACGGGATTCAAAATATAATCGCTCACTGGTCGTTTTAAACCCTCAGATATAGATTGGTATGATATACTTCTAGTCCGCATACGAGAACTCGATACACTAATCGCGTTACTATCATCTTTTATTTTAAACTGTCGCCTTATTGTTTTAATAAGCCGTTTAAAATGTATCGCTATATTTTTAGCATTATCAATATTACCCAGAGGTGTTTGTTGTATATCTGAATAAATATTAATTTTACCTGCTAAACTAATACACGTATCATAATACAAATTAGTATTTTTAAACAAAGCGTTTCTTTTAGGAGCGACAAAAACGAGACGCGACGGATTATCGCTGGTGTAATCACTTACCAGCTGTGTTGTTATTAAATCCACTAATAGACAGCGATACTCCTTTATACGAACACTACATCCGAGTTCCATATAATTATTTGTATCAATACTAATTAGCAATTCCCAATGTACTTTATTAAGCAATGATAATAAGAGAGAACGGTCTTTATAATAATGGTTAATAATATCCAATAGATCATCAGAATTCCCTGTAGTAATAACATCCAATAGAATCGATATGTTCCATATATTATCCAATTTTA
>Ga0307933_1002484_pt1 | contig 12586 bp, 14 predicted proteins | sample OrgLakmetageno88_FD_201811 | JGI IMG/M metagenome (GOLD analysis project Ga0307933, IMG submission 201811) | Saline water microbial communities from Organic Lake, Antarctica - #88 | ecosystem: Environmental > Aquatic > Non-marine Saline and Alkaline > Saline | place: Antarctica: Organic Lake...
CATGTGCGGACCAGCGCGGATCGAAGCGCGCCTGCGCCACTCCGCGTGCCCGGGCCCACCGCGCCGCAATCATCTCCGCCCCGTGCTTGCCACCCTTGTGGCAGAGGAAGATCTCCTGATTGCGGTTCTGCTTGATCCGCTCGCGAACCTTGTCGAGCGTGTTGAAGATCACATCGACATCGGTCCAGTCCGTCGCGCCCGAGACGATCAGAGGCACCCCCTCGACTTTCAACTTCTCGGCGGTTTCGCGATCGTGCTGCTCGAGGAGCTGCCGCGCCTCGAAGACCGCCCCCGTTTCTTTCGCCCGGACGCTCGCGCGTGACCCGGCTGCCGGGATGAAGGCGTGACCTGTTTCCATCTCGTAGCATTCCGCCGCCGCCTCGCTCATCAGCTCGATGGCGCCGACGATCTCGCGCAACTGCACAAAGCGCGCCTGCGCCTCTTCCAGCGCCGTCTCGGCGATTTCTGATCCATCGTGGGATTTTGCCAGTGCGCCGATCTTGTCGGCGGTGCGGTCAACCTCCTTGCCGAGCGCCACCTTGCGGCGCTGCAGGATCGTGGCGAGCCCATGGGCCAGCGGTTCGATTTCTGCCTCGAGGCCGGTATTGCGCAACTGACCGAGCAGGGACTCGAAGCTCTCGCGGATGATGCGGTCGGTCAGGACGTGATCTTCCGGGATCGGCAGCTGTGCGTACTTCTCCGTCAGCCCGAAAAGCTCGATGGTCTCGTAAGTGTTCGCGGTGTCGTAAGCCATGTTTGGTCTCCAGTGTTCGGTTGTAGAGCCACCACGTGAGTGTGGGGGCATGGCCGAATGCCTGGTTTCCGAATCTGCCCGGGTCAGGGACGGCGCAGCCGCCGGCTTGCCGGGCGCAAAAGTTTTCCGAGCGCAGCACCCGACACATGCGCGCCCTCACGCACGGGGCCGCCCCAAGCCACTGGCCCCGCCCTCGCCGAAAAGTTTTGCGATCCTTGACGCGGGCTGATTTGGGGGCCATCCGGAGGATATGCTTCCGCACTCATGTGTGTGTGTTTTGACGGTAGGTTTGCCCGACACGAGCAGGCAAACGGACCGACCGGGCGCGGGAGACGGATGAAGTGGCGGGATGGTTTTGGCCTCGTGCCAAAACAGACCAGAGCGCAATCCGGCGGAGCGGCCGGGGAGGGACGTGCTCGCGAGGCGGGCAAACCGGGATGCCAGGTGCTGCGCCGCGGTGAGGCCGCATGGCCGAATGCGCGACGGACCGAAGGGCCGTTCTCCACTGCGACACGCGCAGCCGAGCAGGGGAGGCCGACAGGCTCAGACCAAGCTTGATGTGCAGGTGACGCCGCTGCAGACTACACGGATTACTTGTCCAAGCATTCGACGTGATGGGCGGATTGCCGACATTCTCTGCGGCTGCATTCCAGTCGTGCCGTAGCATTGGAAGCTGACATTCAGATGCCTTCGAAACAGAATTCTTCGCTGCACCACCGCGAGGCGGCTGTGAGCCCAAAGTCACCGATGCTGCGGCGCGAATTAATGTCCGGTCTGGCGAAAGCCTTGAAGTGGGCCTCGAAATTTCGGCCCAAACCAAACCTTCACGTCATTTGCAGCTAAAAGCGGCTCCGGGTCCTTTTTACCAATTGCCGTCCCGCAGAATTTTGGATGTCAAGAAAATCTAGCCTTTGGAAATTGGACCTAAATTGCCTTTCATCAGCGAAATTGGTGCCGCGCTGCCGCGTCGTAAGGCCTGCCATTTTTACATCCTACAGCCTTATCTATGGGTGAATGTCTACCGTCCAGACCGAGTTGGCATTAGGTGAAGGAAGGCTAACATAGGCAGACTTTTTCACATCGCGCCAAACTGTTTGACCCCACAGCCGTAAACGACTAACCCTTACGTCGCCAGGGGCGCTGCAAAGCTGAGACGTACCCTTTGAACCTGAACCAGATAATGCTGGCGGAGGGAGGTCGTATGTTTCTTTTAGCTGCATGCTCGTACCTCTTTTTGCTAGCGAAAAGAGGACTGAACATGACCCCACAAGACCTGCTGATTGCATTGCGCGCCCAAAATCCATTGGTGCAGTGCATCACAAATTATGTGGCGATGAATGTCGCAGCCAATGTCGTTTTGGCGGCGGGCGCCTCCCCTGCGATGGTCCACGCGTCCGAAGAGATTGCGGATTTCACGCCGATCTGTGGCGCGCTGACGATCAACATCGGCACGTTGTCCGCGCCATGGCTGGCCAGCACGACAGCCGCGGCAACATGTGCCCGCACCAACAATATTCCGTGGGTTCTTGACCCCGTGGCGCATTTCATTTCCGATTACCGCAAAAGTGCTGCGCAAGCGCTACTGGCAGAGCGCCCGACGATTGTGCGCGGGAATGCGTCAGAAATACTGGCGCTCGCAGGCGAGGCCGGTGCCGGCAAAGGCGTCGATAGCGGTGATAGCGTGGATGCAGCGCAAGGTGCCGCAAAGGCGCTGGCCGCGCAGTTTGGCACAGTTGTCGCCATCACAGGCCCAGTTGATTATCTGACCGACGGGGACCGCGAGGCGCATGTGTCGGGCGGATCGTCCCTGATGCCGCAAGTCACAGCTTTGGGCTGTTCGCAGACGGCACTAATGGGGGCTTATGCTGCCAGTGGTCCCGCGTTTGATGCGGCCCTCGCTGCGCTTGCGCATTTCAAAGTGGCGGGCACGGCGGCGGCAAAACTTGCAACTGGTCCTGGCAGTTTCCAGATGCATTTTCTGGATGCCCTTGCCGCGACCCAACCTGGTGATCTGGTGCAGGCCATCACGTGATGTCGGCACTCAAAAAACAATTGCGCTTGTATCTGGTGACGGATACGCAGCTCTGCGCGACATTGGGTGTTGTGCAAACCGTACGTCGCGCCGTGGCGGGTGGGGTTACAATGGTGCAGTTGCGCGACAAAACCGCAACAAGCGCACAGCGCACGGAATTGGCGATTGCATTAAAGGCCGTTTTGCAGGGCACGGGTGTGGCGCTGATCATCAATGATGATGTCGCCGCTGCTGTTGCCGCCGACGTTGATGGCGCACATATCGGCCAATGCGACATTTCTGCTGCGCAAGCGCGTGCGCAACTTGGGCCAAATAAAATTCTGGGGCTGTCGTGTGAAACCGCCCAGACGGTACAGGCTGCTGATCCCGCCCTTGTTGATTATCTGGGGCTTGGGCCGGTCTTTGGCACCGCCACGAAAACCGACCATGCGCACCCTACTGGCTTTGACGGATTGGTGCAGTTAGTTGCCTTGTCGCCATTACCAAACGTCGCAATCGGGGGGCTAAAATCCAAACACATCAGCGGCGTGCTGGCCAGCGGTGCTGATGGCATGGCTGTTGTCTCTGCCATTTGTGGACAGACCGACCCAGAGGCCGCCGCGCGCGCATTTGATCCCCTGAAACCGGAGCACAGGCTATGATCCCCAACGTTTTAAGTATCGCAGGTTCTGACCCGTCAGGCGGCGCTGGTATCCAAGCGGATATCAAAGCGATTTCTGCTAATGGGGCCTTTGCGATGGCTGCAATCACCGCTTTGACCGCGCAAAACACGCAAGGTGTCACCGGTATTCATCTGGTGCCACCGGACTTTGTGCAAAGCCAGATTGCCGCCGTTTTCGCTGATATACGTGTAGATGCAGTCAAAATCGGGATGATCGCGAACGCCGCGATTGCAGCCGCTGTGGCGCAAGCATTGAAGGGGCACACTGACATCCCCATTGTGCTTGATCCGGTGATGATCGCCAAAGGCGGGGCTGCGTTGTTACAACCTGATGCGGTGGATACGTTGCGTGATGCGCTATTGCCGATGGCTACGCTTCTCACCCCGAACTTGCCAGAAGCTGCGCATTTGCTCGGCATCGATACCGCCGGGACACGCGACGGTATGGCCACACAAGGGGCCGCTCTTTGTGCGCTAGGGGCGCAAGCGGTGTTGATGAAAGGCGGTCATCTTGATGGGACTGACAGTCCTGATTGCCTGGTCACTGCACAGGGTGTGACGTGGTTCGATGCCCCGCGCACCCGCACCGCCAATACCCATGGCACCGGCTGCACCTTGTCATCGGCTTTGGCCGCGCAATTGGCCAAAGGACAAACGCCTGCTGTGGCTACGGCTGCGGCAAAATCCTATGTCGCGACAGCGATCGCAAACGCAGATACGTTATCCGTGGGCACGGGTCACGGCCCAACGCATCATTTCGCCACCCTTTATTCCAAATGGGATGTCAGCTGATGACACAGGATACAATCGTGCGGCGCGTGCTGGACTTCATCGATCTTGGCGATGCAAGTGACGATGCCTTCAATGAGCTGGCTTTGTTGCTTTTCGAATATCAATTCCAGCACAATCGTCCATTTGCGAAATTTGCGCGTACCCGCGGAAAAACCCCACGTTCCGTGACGCATTGGTCAGAGATACCCGCCGTTCCGATCAACGCCTTCAAGTTCCTCGATTTGACGTGCTGTCGTCCAGAAGACGCGGTAGCAGTATTTATGACGAGCGGCACTACCCAGAAAGGTCGGCGCGGCAAAAGCCATCACGCGTCGCTGGCTGTTTATAACGCTTCGATGCGCCACAACTTCGCCGAAAGGCTGATGCGGGGTGATCACAATCTGGACATGGGTATCTTGTTTCCAACCCCTGAGGCGATGCCGCATTCTTCGCTCGCGCATTATCTTGATATTGCCATGCGCAGCTTCGGGTCCGCCAATAGTGAAAACCTCATGCGGAGCGACGGCATAGATGTCCCGCGCCTTATGGGTGCTCTGGAACGGGCCGAAGCGACTGGCACACCCTATGCCCTGCTTGGGGCCAGCTTCAGTCTGGTCCATGCCATGGATGCTCTTCAAGCGCAGAACCGCCGTTTCCAACTTCCGCCGGGCAGCCGGATTCTGGATACAGGTGGTTTCAAAGGGCAGTCTCGTGAACTGGAGCCCGATGCTTTTTATGATGCCCTGAGCGATGCCTTTGGTGTGCCACGAAGGGACTGCATCGGGATGTATGGTATGACAGAGCTTTCCACGCAGTTTTACGATAACGGCAACGCGGACTGTCCTGCGCCCAAGTCTGGTCCACATTGGATCCGCAGTCGGGTCGTGAACCCGTTAACAACTATGCCAGTCCCCAAAGGAGAGACTGGCGTTCTGCTGCATACCGACTTGGCCCATTACAACATCGTGACCAGTATTCTGACCGAGGATGCCGCGATTGAGACCGATGAAGGTTTCCTGCTTCTTGGGCGTGTGGAAGGTGCCGAGGCCGTCGGGTGCTCAATGGCTGTTGACGCGTTCCTCCAAGCCGCATCCGCGATCTGATCCGCATGTTAGAGCGCATCTGTTATTTGCCCGGCCTCGATCCTGAAACTGTATCGTGGAAGACCCTGAACTCTGCCCGTGGCGCTCAGGGCCTTAGCGTGGCTGTCCCGCTGCTGAGCGAGCAACAGATCGCGCATGTAGCCCAACATGTCCGCCGTAACGCACACAAGCATCTGCGTGCCATGCCAGTGATGCGGATCGTAGAGATTATTGACGCCGCCGTTGCCCGCCTGCTTGATCGGCAGGATCCTTACCGTAAGCGGATGGAGCAGGCCTTGCCCGCGATGACCGGATATGACGCCGAAATGGTGCGCCTCGGTTTGACACGATACCTCAAGACGTTCCGCAAGCCCGAACTCTTGAAATTTCTCGCGGAAGATTTTTCCAATCCCGGCATTCTCGATGACTTCCAGCCACTTGCAAAAGGCGGTTACGGACAGGCATTTGGCCCGCCTGTGCTGGGTCATATCTGGGCGGGCAACGTGCCTGCATTACCGCTTTGGAGCCTTGTTTGCGGCCTGCTGGTCAAATCCGGCAACATTGGCAAGGTTTCCAGCGCTGAGCCTTTGTTCGCGACATGGTTTGCCGAGCTTTTGGCCGAGGTCGCCCCTGAGCTTGCCGGCTGTTTGGCTGTGGTGTGGTGGCAAGGTGGGGACAGTCAACCAGAACAGGCATTTTTGCAGGCCGCTGACATGACACTGGCCTATGGCAGTAACGCGTCACTGGCCGCAATCCAAAGCCGGATGCCACAGGGCAAGCGATTTCTGGGGTTTGGCCACAAGGTAAGCTTCGCGATGATTTCTGCGACTGCATTGGATCCGGCCAAAGTTGCTGAGACAGCCCATCGTGCCGCTCATGATATCGGCCAATATGATCAGCAGGGATGTTTTGCGCCGCATGTGGTTTTTGTTGAAAGTGGTGCACAGATTTCGCCGCGTATGTTCTGGCGCTATCTCGCGCGCAGTCTGGCGGCTTTCGGACAACGCTATCCGCGCCGCGCGCTGACACTGGCCGAAGACAACAGCCTTGCTGCATGGCGTCAACAAGAAGAGTTCGTTCAGGGCGCCGAGGTCACTGGCGACATGCGCGGTGAATGGAGCGTGTCCTTTCATGAAAGTGGACAGGGTTTTGGTGCATCAAGTTTGAACCGCGCGGTCCGTGTCGTGGCCGTAGATGACTTGGCCGATGTGCCAGCAATCGTCGCGCCATATCGGGCCTTGCTTCAAACGGTGGGCATCGCAGTCCCACCAGATGCTTTGTTCACCCTTTCAAAGCTGTTGGGCGATGTTGGCGTAACCCGCATCGCGGCCTTGGGGGACATGACATCGCCTGAAGCGGGTTGGCACCATGACGGACGCTTTAATCTGGCGGACCTTGTAAATGTGACCGAGATCGACGCACGTGCGCCTGCGCAGGCCGACAAGCTGGCGTTTTATGATGACTGAGTCATCGCCTTTCCTCGATCTCAAACATGTATCGTTTGCCTACCCCGACGAGGCACCGATCATAAGTTGTCTTTCGTTGTCACTGGCAGCGGGCGATTTTCATTGTCTAGTGGGGCGCAGCGGGTGCGGAAAAACAACTTTGCTGAAATGTGCAGCGGGGCTTTTGCGGCCCACCTCCGGCACTGTCCGGATCGACGGGAAACCGCTAAGTGGACCCTCGCGGCATGTGGGCTTTGTTTTTCAGACGCCAAGTCTTCTTGAATGGCGCACTGTGCGCGATAATGTTCTGCTTCCTATTGCTTTGCACAGGCGTGTCACGCGCTTGGACCATGATCATGCGCTCGGTCTACTTGCCCAAATGGGTATTGCGGATCACGCTGATCGGTATCCACAAAACCTTTCTGGTGGGCAACAAAGTCGTGTGGCGCTCGCCCGTGCTCTTGTGACGAACCCACCGGCGTTGTGCATGGACGAACCGTTTGCCGCTCTTGACGCGATCACGCGCGATGAACTGCAAAACGATCTGCGACAGCTGACCCGTGCAAGCGGAACCACGGTTTTGTTCGTCACGCACGACATATCCGAAGCGGTGCGTCTCGCGAGCCATGTCTCGGTAATGGATGCGGGCCAGATAACCCGCAGTCTGAACGTTGATTTGCCCGTACTCGCCGACGCGCAATATGCCACGAAGGCGGCAGCACTTGGTCAAGAGATCCGGACCGCCCTGATGCATTCGCCAAAGGTGGCCGGGGCATGAACAGCACACGCATCATCTCGATCATATTGTTTTTCGCCTTGGGCTTCTTGTGGGAGGGTTGGGTGGCGTTCTCCAACGTGTCCAGTCTCTTGCTACCTGCACCCTCTGCGGTGCTGAGCGTGCTCTGGCTAGGCCTGTATGATGGATTCCTTTGGCCGCATATCAAGGCTACGGCAACAGCAACCCTTTTGGGTTTTGCCCTTGGGACCAGCGTCGGTTTTGCAATCGGCGTTGCGCTCGCCGAGTTCGCGCCGCTGCGCCGTGTTCTTTGGCCTTATGTTCTGGCAAGCCAAGTTATTCCAAAACTGGCACTTGGACCGATCTTCATCGTGTGGTTCGGGTTCGGACTGACGTCCATCGTGGTGATCACGGCGCTTATCTGCTTTTTCCCATTGCTGGAAAATACTGTAACCGGCCTGCGCTCAGCGCCGCGGGACCAGCGGGATTTATTTCGCATGCTCGGTGCAAGCCGCCTGCAAACGCTATGGCGTCTGAAAATTCCGGCGGGACTACCACTAATCCTGTCCGGCGTGCGTATCGCGATCGTGCTGGCCCTCGTCGGCGCCGTAGTTGGTGAGTTCATCACCGGCGGTAAGGGCCTTGGCGCAAGTATCATCGCCGCACAAAGCATGATGGATTCCACCCTTATGTTCGCGCTTTTCATCGCAATCACCGTGATGGGATTGCTGTTCTACCAACTCACTATTTTTGCAGAACGCTGGCTTTTACGCAGCCGGCATACAGGAGACAACCTATGATCTTACGCACCTTTATCGCCGCCTTGGCACTCATTTTAAGCTTTGTTCAAGCGTCTGCACAGGGCTTGGAAAAAGTTATAATCGCAGGATGGAGCAACACAATCAGCGAAATCACGAACATTCTTGCCGAACCCGACAAGGGGTTTTTCGAAGCTAGCGGGGTTGATCTTGGCTATGTGCCCGGAACCGGCGGCGGCTCTGCTATCACCAATATGCTGTCTGGGGCTGCAGATGTTGCTTTTACAGACCCAGCGTCGCTTTACCACGCGCTTGATCAAGGTGCGGATCTTGTGGGGATCTACAACATTTACCCGCGAAATGTCTTTAACGTCGTGGCACCGGTTGGGCGTGGCATCAAAACAGCCGCTGACCTCAAGGGCAAAACCATCGGCGTCTACAGCCTCAGCAGCGGCACGCGACAAAACCTCATTTTCTTGTTGAACGAAGTAGGTCTGAGCGAGGCAGATGTCACCATTCAGGTGACCGGTTTGCTCAATTTTGCTCCGGTTATTCAAGGGCAAGTCGATGCAACTGCCGCCACAGATACCGGCCTTTTCATCGGAAAAAGCAACGGGTTGGGGGATGTCAATGTGATCAATGTCGCCGATAGCCTGAACGTACCTTCAGATCTTTTCGTGGTGACGCGGGAGTACTATGAGGCAAACAAGCCTTTGTTGCGCCGGTTCCTGACCGCCTATCGCGACAGCGCGCAATGGATGATTGATGCCCCCGAAGAGGCTGCTGAAATCGCTGTCACCCGGGCGATCAATGGCCGCGATGAGGCTGTTAACCTCGAGATTATCAAACTGCGCAACATTTCGGCACAGTCAGAGACAACACGCGCGATAGGCCTTGGGCATTTTGATCTCGCGGTTTTGCAGGACGGAGCGGATGCCTTTCTGGAACACGGCCTGATTTCATCGCCCTTAGATATGAGCGGTGTGATCATGCATGATCTAATACCGGAATAATCTGATGGATTTTGCCAACAAATCCGTTCTGATTACGGGTGCCAGTCGTGGGATCGGTGCTGCGATCGCAACGGCTTTCGCGTCTGAAGGCGCGTCGGTGATTGTAAACTACCTGCAAAACGCAACCGCGGCGCAGGCCACGGTCGCTGCCTGCCAGGAGGCGGGCGGCGACGCGATTGCCATCCAGGCGGATGTCACCGATCCCGCCGCTGTGCAGCGGCTCGTGTCTGAAGCTCAGGATGCTTTTGGGAAAGTCGACATTCTCGTGAATAACGCGTTCGCACCCTTCGTTTTTTCTCCCGAACAGCGTGCCCCTTTTTGGGACTTGGAATGGGACGCCTTTCAAAGTCAGCTAGAAGGCTCAGTCAAGGCAGCGCATGGCGTGATACAAGCTGTTTTGCCGGGGATGCTGGATCGCGCCGAGGGCTCCATTATTAACATCGCGACCAATCTGGTTGATCGGCCGGTGGTCCCCTACCATGACTATACCACAGCCAAATCGGCTTTGATTGGCTTTGGCCGTAATTTGGCGATGGAGGTGGGGCCCCTTGGCATTCGGGTAAATACGGTATGTCCCGGTCTGGTCTACCCAACCGCAGCCAGTCGCGAGGTGAAAGAGAACCTCAAAGACGCCCTTATAGCGCAAACGCCGCTTGGGCGGATCGCCACACCTGAGGATGTCGCCGGGCCCGTGCTATTTCTGGCATCACCGTGGGCCAAATTCATAACGGGCCAAGCGCTTTATGTTGACGGTGGATTTGTCATGCTTTGATCCTTCAGTGTGGCAGGTGAGACAGCGCTGATGTTAATCACATTAGCACAGCCCATAGCGAGAAAAATCCCAGCTCGTGGAAGGTATACAGTACCTTATTGCCTGATCGGATCTGTGGTCCGTTATGGGAGCGTAAGAACTTGAAGTAGTACGTAGTCTAAAAACCAGACATTGAAGTATCTCGCGGCCAACGATCGTGTCACGCCCATGCTGCTTCGCGCGGCACTTGCAGACTGGCGAAAGCGGCCATCGACTGTAAACGACCCAAAGGGCGTTTCGTCCCGCTGTGCTGACCTTCACCCTGCGAAAATGCTGCACGATAGACGAATGTCCGGTCTGGTGAAGCTGCGCCGCAGTGTTCAGCCACGAAGCGAACGGCAGGTCAGGGCCGACCACGTCGGGCGTACCGCTTCAATCCAGATCGACGTCGCCCAAGCGCGGTGCATGGACATGCGTTCGGACAAGCAATGCAGCCGCCACACCCGCGAAAGCGCCGAACAGGTGAGCCTCCCAAGAAACGCCAGGTTGGCCCGGAAGAACGCCCCAGAGGATGGAGCCATAGAGGACACCAACCACAAGTGCCGCGCCCAGCGTGATCAGTGAGCGATCCACGAAGCCGCGCGCGACGAGGAAGCCGAACCAGCCAAAGACCAGTCCCGACGCACCGATATGAATGGCGGAGCTGCCGAACAGCCAGACGAGACCGCCGCCAAGGCCGATCACCATAGCGTTCACCGGCAGCAAGGCCCGCGTGGTCGTTGCCACCAGCAGACCCCCCATCACCAGAAGCGGCGGGGTGTTGGCCATCAGGTGCGCGAAGCTTCCATGCAGGAAGGGCATTGCGATGATGCCATCCGACCCGCCGAGATATCGTGGGATCAGCCCGAACGTCGGGTTCAAGCCGTAGCCGGTGATCCAATTGACGACCTGCACTGCCCAGAGCAGAGCAATAAAGGCGACAAGCGTCGCGGCGCGCCGCAAGAAGGCGCGCATGTGATCCCTGTTCGTCATGGCGACGACAGTAGACGACTCGGCAATGCCTTCAACGGCTTTCGCGCGCTACCGGGGATGCGGCTGCGGGACCAGAGGTCAGGGCGGCCAACGTGACCACAGCCCAACCCAAGATAGCAGCGCCCATTTTACAGTGAGTTCCCAGGTCGCAGCGGCATGACTTCACGCTCGGGACGCTTCAGGGCTTCGGCATACTTGCGGGAATTGGCATCGATCGTGCTGTGCCACAGCTTCGAAACAAACGCCCGGGCGTCTTGGACCGTCATATCCTTCAGCGAAGAGGACAATGCCATGAAGAGCTCATCCTCGCTGATCTCGGCGGCGCTATGCATGGCGTCCGCATAGAATTCGGGATCGTTCAGTACCTGCTCGCTTAGCGGCATCCGCGCAAGGTTCTCCTCCGGGATCGCCATGAAGATCGTGTCCTTCAGGTCGGTCAGATACGCACGGCGCGATGTGGACACCGGCTTTCCCGCCGCCTTGGCCTCCAGATATGCCTGTCTTGTCCTGTCGAGCTTTGCCCTTGCATGGGTCATGATGACATCACGCTTGCGGTCTGGCAGCGCAAATCCGGTGCAGCGCTCGATATGGGCAAGTAGCTCTGAAACCTCTGCCTTAACATCAAAGCTCTCGAACCACGGAGCTGCTCCCGGTTTCGCCGCCATGCGCCTACCCTCGCTCATTCAATAATATATTATCGTATATCATATTCAGCAGATCGCAAGCGGATGGCGCCCGTCATGCAGCCAGCAAACATGGAAAAAGGGGAACCGTGTTCCCACGGCTCCCCTTTCGGTGCGGCTGGTCTAATCTCGCGCGTTGATCACGCGACCAACGACAGCCCCGCGCCTGCATCCTGCGGCTGCTCACCGCTGTCGGTGAACGGGATAATCGAGAAGGTCTGGCCTCCGCGCTGCTCTTCGTTCTGCACGGCGTTGACGCGCAGATCGCCATCGGGCGTGTTGATCAGCAGCGACAGGTAGTCATTGCCCGTGCGGCTGCTTTTCGCCATCCAGGCCGAACCGACGCGGATCGGCGTGCCCCGGGGCGAGCTGACCTCGATCCGGTAATCGGGGTGGGTCTCCTCGGATTTGAAGCTGTTCTCGATCAGCATGAATTCCAGATCGAACATCATGTTGGCGATGTAGCCAGTGAAGGCGTTGTCAGCGTCCATAGTAGTCAGCTCGCCCGAGATCGAGCCGGACTTCATCAGCCCGTTTGAGACGAGCGGGATGATCTCGAATTCGCCGCTCTGGGCCGCGCGCGCCTCTTTCGTCTGCACCGCGTTGACCCGGAACGGGCCGAGGCCCACATCGATCTGCATCGAGATGTAGGGGTTTCCGCTGGTATTGCCGGTCTCGTTCCAAGCGGTGCCGATGCGCACCTTGCGGCCCGACTTGTTGATCGCCGTCACGTCATAATCCGGGCTGCGCGCGGACATCTTCGGGCGGGTTTCAAGCTGGATGGCGATGTCGAAACGCGTCGAATGGATCATGCCGGTGTACTGAGCGGCTGCGGTCTCGACATTGCGGGTGAGGGTTCCTGCGAACA
>Ga0307933_1002502_pt1 | contig 12509 bp, 12 predicted proteins | sample OrgLakmetageno88_FD_201811 | JGI IMG/M metagenome (GOLD analysis project Ga0307933, IMG submission 201811) | Saline water microbial communities from Organic Lake, Antarctica - #88 | ecosystem: Environmental > Aquatic > Non-marine Saline and Alkaline > Saline | place: Antarctica: Organic Lake...
GACTCCGTGAATAGCTTCGCCATTTTGGCGGTTGGGTGTGCTGTCTTTTTTCATATCCAAGTTGTTGCGCAACATTAACTTGGACGACAGCACGCCCTCTTAAAAACTTTTAACTCATCTTTTTAGGATTATATTTTGGCCCAGGTAGTAGCTTTGGTTATTGTTTAGATCGTCGTCGATATTCAGATACTTCATGGTTTCCCGCGTCATGTGGTAAGCGCTGTAACGAGTGGACTCTGTCTCTTGTATAAAGGAATTATCTAAAAGTGGTAGAAGTGGGGCACTGCCGAAGTTTCCGTAGATGTATCTTAGACTACTTTCGAATTGCTTAGTAAGTTCGGGGTCGGTGGCTGCATCGGTGGGGACGAGTTGCTCGTCTTTCCAAACACCGAGTTCAATTGCGAGCGTTTCGATGCGCTCGATTTGCGCTCGCTGGCTCCAACCGAAAGCACCGAAGGGACCACCGTAGATGGAGGCGAGAGTGGCGAGAAGTAAGGTCGCGGGAATCCAGCCGACGTGTAGCTTTGGGCGGATTAGGGAGGCGAGACTGATGCCGAGGAGCCAAATTCCAAGGCCGATTCCGAGGTAGCGGTTAATCGTCATCCCGTAGTCACCGAGCCGAACTTGAAGGGCAAGAATGAGGACGATGGAAAGTGGGAAGATGAGCCTGAAAAGCCATTTATGAAAGTGGAGGCTCCAACTCTCGGATCTTGAGAGGGGAATGCTGAGGACATAGACGAGCAGACTAATAACAGCGAGTATGAAGATAGGCATGGCGACCCAACCATTGGGCCAGTCCCATTGAAAAACGATTTTCGCGACGTAGGCATAAATGATCGTCAGGTAGAGGGCTGTCAGTGGGAGGCCGACAAATTTGAGCGAGAAATGCAGTGGTTTGGGGAAGTCTTTAGAAGCTTCGAGTTCACTTATACGAGCGATGCCACCGAGGAAGAGAAGCGGGTGGATGGAGAAGGCGCAGATAAACCAGGTATCGAGGTAGATTTCGTCATACCAGCCGACATCGAAGAGCTTATCGATACTGAGGAGCGCGAGTGCCAGGCCGACATAGACAATGGCTGCGTTGATGAAGCTGAAGACGAAGCGTAAAAAAAGGTTTAAGTTGAACTGCCAGAGAAGTTTGGAATCGCGGGTATAGAGGATCGGGGTCAGGGCAATGCCGAGGTGGAGGCAGAATTTAAGCAGGAAGTAGCCATACCAGAAGGGCGGGCGGGCGTCGTCGATATCTGCCGGGATTACGTAGATACCGAAAAGGCAAATGCCGACCAGGACGCCGACGTAAGCGAGGATACGCTTAGCGTTGTTTGCACGACTAGCTTCAAGTATGAGATCGACAAGTAGGCTAAGAACGAAGCCGAGGCCTGCGATGAGTGAGTAACGAAGAATGATGTCTTCATCGAAGCCTTTGTCCATGCAGAGAATCAGGCTGACAGTGGTGAGCGTTGAAAAGACGATCGGGAGCGGAAAGCGTCCGGTGCCTCTGCGAAGGATGCCTAAGAGCTTAGAAAAAGTTGGGAATTTCATATTTGGAGATGGGCGGGGTTTGGGTAGCTTCGTTTTAGCAGACGGAGGCCCGCCGTAGATGGCGAAGCAATCATTTTAACGGCAAAATCATTTGATATGAATGGATGAGTGCACATGCAGACCTGACTGAGTTAGTGAAATGGTAGGTGGGTATCACTAACCTGAAATAAAGTTTTAATGAAGACTATGGATGTCTATTAGATGCACTAGCGGAATTGTTGTTGGTCGGGGTTGTAGTCGTAACCGGCTGCCTGAAGGCGGTTGACCAGGATGTCTTGGTCGAGGTCGTGGGTTTTGCAGAGGTCGTCGAGTCCGTCGCTGTGGTTGCGGAGCTCTGTGTTGACCAGGCCGACGAGTAGATGTGGGTCTATAGTTTCGTAGCGTGTCCAATCCATGATGCTAGTTATGAGTAGAGTTGGGATATTGGACAAGTTGTAATGCAGACTCGACTTGCACCTGCCTTGTGCTGGTGAAGGCTTGTCTGCCTACTCGTGGCGCGTTCTGCGAACACGCCCTACCTGATGATTTGCTTCTTGTGCTGTTGACAGATTAACTAGTTGAACTAGTTTAAATTAATGATTAAAGAAGTGGGTGCATTTGAGGCGAAGACGCATTTATCGCGTCTGCTGGATACGGTTGAAGAGGGTGGAACCGTTTTTATCACTCGACACGGAAAACGTATTGCAGAGTTGAAGCCAGCGCAGCCGAAGAAAACTGCTAAGCGTGGGTGCGCTAAGGGACCGGGGTTCTACATGGCACCAGATTTTGATGCGCCACTCGAGGAGTTTAAAGATTACATGTGAGTTATTTAATTGATACGAATGGTTGGATCGCCTTTTTCGAGGATGCGCCCGAGCTTTCGAACCGTGCTGCTGAAATTATTGAGTCTCGCGATTTGGACTGCTTCGTAAGTATTGCGAGTGTATGGGAAGCTGCGATCAAGGTGGGCATCGGTAAGCTTGTTTTGCCCTATGACCTGCGACGCGACTTGCCTCGACTTTTTGATGAGTGCGGATTTCAGGTGCTACCGATTTCGATGGAGGATAGTTTGAGTGTGGGTGGTCTGGAGGCGATTCATGGAGATCCGTTTGACCGGATGCAGGTGGTGCAGGCAAGCGCTCGGCAGCTCAAGGTGATTAGTCGTGATGCGATCTTTGACAGATACGGTCTAAAACGTATTTGGTGATTGGCGCGGTGGAACCGTGCGGTTTAATTTAGTGTTCTATTTGATATGACGAATCCAACCACAGATGTGAAAACCTTACTGTCCGTTCGGGACTTGAAAGTGCACTTCCCTGTGAAGGGCGGGATTTTACAGCGAACAGTGGATTATGTGAAAGCGGTCGATGGGGTCAGCTTTGACGTTCCACGCGGAAAGACGGTGGGTTTGGTTGGTGAGAGCGGCAGTGGTAAAACGACAACGGGACGCGCGATTGCCAAACTCGTGCCGATTACGGAAGGTGTGATTTCTTACGAAGGGCAAGACTTGGCGGGGCTGAGTCGTTCGGAGTTTTTTAGCTACCGTAAGAAGATTCAGGTGATTTTTCAGGATCCATTTGGATCATTAAATCCGCGAATGACGGTCTACAGTATTATAGCAGAGCCGTTGGATATACATTTTAAGAGCTGGTCGAAGTCTCAAAAAGAGGCGCGGGTGGCGGATCTACTAACCAAGGTTGGCTTGAGCCCGGATTTCATGAAGCGCTATCCGCATCAGTTCAGCGGCGGTCAACGTCAACGGATCGGGATCGCGCGGGCGCTCGCGGTGGAACCTGAATTTATCATTTGCGACGAGCCAGTGAGTGCGCTCGATGTTTCGGTGCAGGCACAGATTGTGAATTTGCTGCAAGACCTACAGGAAGAGCTTGGGCTGACCTACCTTTTTATCGCGCATGATCTCGCGGTGGTGGAGCATATTAGTGATGAAGTGCTGGTCATGACCGAGGGCAAGATTGTGGAGCAGGCATCGGCGGACGAAATCTATGCAAATCCACAGCATCCGTATACGCGGAAATTGTTGGCCGCGGTGCCACAGTTGTAATGAGATTTAGATATGCCGAGAGGCCGCATGTAGGGGCTTTTGCTTGCAAAGTCGGTGGAGCATGACGGTCAAATTCTTCGTTTCGCCTTAATTGAGGAAGGGATTACAGACAAGAATGTCTGTGTCACGCTTTGGAAGCAGCGACCGGAGTGTAGCTTTTACCTCACTGTGACGGGAACTTTAAGTTCGGTCAGGCCGACGGCGTTAACAAAGAGGGTTCCTCTGCCAGGGGCGCCACCTTCGATCGTGATACTGACTGTGCGGGCGCCTTCGGGGATCAATACTTCGGGCATGATGATGCTATTTGGTATGTCGGTAGTGACATCCAGGTAGAGCCCACCTGCAGGCGCTGGATAATCGAGGGCGAAGGCAATTGCTTGGCGGCTCGCAGTCGCTAGTTCAAGGGACTGTGGAATGACGCGAAGCGGGATCCCTGGGTCGACGCGGAGGGTGCCGACAGATTCATTTTTTTGACCACCGCGAATCTCGACCGTATAGGTGCTGCCGGGGGTGACGTCGGGAACTATGAATTGTAGGGAATTACTCGATACGAATTGAGTCTGTGCGGGGACGCCGCCGACGTAGATCTTATCACTACGGGAAAAGCCACGGCCGAGTGCGGCCAATTGGGTGCCGACCGGTGCGCGATTGGCATCGAGCGTGATCGAGAAGCGATCAATGAGGCGAAGTTGTTGAACCTCGGTTGTCTTCGTGCGGTTTTCGCCGGGGTCACCGTTGTAACGCTTGAGATCGTATTTAAATATGAAATAATACTTGGCTGTGGTGCGACCTTCGGGGATGTCGTAATCGTAATCGTAGTAGCCCTGACCGAGGTCGCTAAGCTCCATGTTGTATTGTTGTCCGTCGATGACCACAAATGCTTGAACGCTTTCTGGGATGACGAGGTCGTAATCGAGCTTGGTCTCGGCGCTGAGTGTGTAGATGCCAGACGGATTCGTAGGCACGACAGTCGGAGTGATATTGTTGATCTGGCTTTTGCAGCCGGTGATTAAAATCAGTCCGCTTATAAGGAGGAGAGGGAAAATGCGCTTGGCTTTCATAATTACTAAAGAAAGGTATGTCTTCCTGATGTTCCTGCAAGAAAAAGAGATAGGTGGTGCGCAAGTGGTCAGCAGGCTGGATGCTGCGGTCGGCTTGTATTGTCATGTGCCGTTCTGTGCTTCGACTTGCGACTTTTGTGCGTTTTATCAGGAAAAGCCAAAGCGACAGGATTTGGATCGTTACTTGGAGGCGATGGCGAAGGAGTTTGCTCGACTACCGACAGATCGTGTGGTCGATACGGTCTTCTGGGGTGGTGGCACGCCGGGCTTACTTTCAGCCAAGGATCTAGAGCGATTAGGGCAATCCATGCTGTCGCGTCTCGGGAAGTTACCGGATGAGTGGACGATTGAAATGGCGCCTTCGACGGTGAAGGCGGATAAGTTGAAAGTGCTGCGAGATCTTGGGGTGACTCGAATTTCGATGGGGGTGCAGAGCTTCGATGAGCAGCTGCTGGAGTCGCTCGGACGGCTGCATCGACCGAATCAAATTTATAAAGCGTGGGATTTGGTGCAGGCAGCGGGTTTCCCCGAGACGAACCTCGATCTGATGTTTGCGATTCCAAATCAGACGATCGAGCAGTGGGAAGTCGCGATTCGTGAGGCAGCTCGGCTAGGGCCGACGCATCTTTCGACGTATTGCCTTACTTTTGAGGAGGATACGGCGCTCTATGTGAAGCTTTCGGAGGGGAAGCTGGTGATTGATGAGGAGAAGGAGCGGCTTTACTACGAGCGAGGTTGGGAACTGCTCGCGGAGTTGGGCTATGCGCAGTATGAGATTTCGAATTTCTGTAAACCGGGTAGTGAGTGCCAGCACAATGTGCATACTTGGGAGATGCGTGAGTGGCTCGGCTGTGGGCCCTCGGCGGCTAGTCAGTTCGGCGGGCGTCGGTATCAGCGGCCAGCGAATTTAGATGCTTGGTGCGCGGGGATGGTTGGGGATGAGCCAGTCGAGGAGCAGGTGGTCGAGCTGGATAACCGTATTTTATTTACGGATGCCTTGATTTTTGGTCTGCGTATGAATCGTGGGGTCGATTTGGTAGACTTGGTCGAGCGATTTTCGGCAGAAGGATTTTTGGCGGAGATGGAACCGCTCTTTCGGCGATTAATTGCCGAGGGATTGCTCTTGCGCAAGGGTAGTTTGCTCAAGCTGACGCACGAAGGCCAGTTGGTTTGTGATGCCATCGGGTCGGAGCTTTTGAGCGTTTAGTATCCTTAAAATGTGAATTTTCGTTGATTTTCGTGGCGTGCGAGCTGGCTCGCGCCCCGAAACGGCTTGCGGTAATTTTGGCCTGATCAAGCTCAGAGGCTAAGAAAGAAATCACACTACTGCCCATCTTTGTCCAACTGCCAATGCCGAGTTTTGAGTGAATCGGTCTTGAACGAAGCGGACATGACGGAGCATGTCCCTCCATTGGGCACTTGCACTAGGTCTGATTTATTTCGATTCGAATCTGCAATAATTACACAGGGTATTTATTTTTATTTATATTTATTTATTTTTATATTCAAAACTCCCCTCTGATTCATCTTTGGCATCGCACAAGTGCGAGTCCTATGAAGTGCACATGCACGGATGTGGCTTCAACTGGTTGCGGTCGGACCCTGAGTCTTAATTGCAGTCACCTTTCGATGTTCTCAAGTATCTGCTTTACGCTTTCGTGGAAAGGCTGTCTCCTTGTGTGTTCATGAATTTGATTCTGCTTACCTTTCTTTGTCTTTTGGTGCTGAAGCTCGTCGCGAGTATCGTGCTTGATACTTTAAATATGCGGCATGCGTTGTCTTTTGGGGGCGAAGTGCCGGAGAGCTTCCGTGGTTTTATCGATGCGGAGACTTATAAGAAGTCGCTCGATTACACAGTGGCAAAGACGCGTTTTGGGATCTTTAGTGATCTTTTTGATGCGGCGATTCTTGTGGTAGTTTTGGTCTCGGGGTTATTACCGTGGCTTTACTCTGGGCTGAGTGATGCTTTTGGCTATGGGGTTTGGGGGCAGTCTTTGGTGCTCTTTGCAATTGGTGTCTTGCTCGGCCTACCGGGGATTCCTTTTGATTGGTGGAGCACGTTTCGTCTCGAGGAACGCTTCGGTTTTAATAAGAGCACGCAGAAGCTCTGGGTGGTGGATAAGATCAAAGGTTTTATTATAGGCTTTGTTCTTGGGCTTCCTTTGCTGGCGCTTTTGATCTTCTTAGTGAGTGCGATGGGTGCGCTCTGGTGGGTTTGGGGCTTTACGGTGTTTTTCCTTTTCCAACTCGTGATGGTGGTGGCGTATCCTATGTTTATTATGCCGCTCTTTAACAAGCTGGAGCCGATGGAGGCGGGTGAATTAAAAGATCGCTTGTTTGCTTTAGCGGATCGGACGGGCTTTCAGGCGCAGACCATTTTAGTGATTGATGGAAGCAAGCGCTCGGGACATTCGAATGCGTTTTTCTCGGGATTTGGAAAGTTTCGCCGGATTGTGCTTTACGATACTTTAATTGAACAAATGGATTACGAGCAGTTGGAAGCGGTGCTCGCGCATGAGATCGGGCACTACAAATTAGGGCATATTCCAAAGATGATTGCGCTCTCGGCGGTTTCGACTCTGGGAATGTTTGCCCTGCTAGGCTGGTTGGCGAGTGCGGATTGGTTTGTGGAAGCCTTTGCTTTTGGTGCGAATGCGCAGGGACAGATCGTGCCGGTCTTGCTGCTGTTTATGCTTTTGAGTGGATTCGTGACTTTTTGGCTATCGCCACTTTCGAGTCGTTGGTCGCGTAAACACGAGTATGAAGCGGACGCCTTTGCACGGGATGCGATGGGTAAGGCGGAGCCATTGAGTGTGGCCTTACGGAAACTGCATAAAGAGAATTTGAGTAATCTGACTCCGCATCCTTTGTATAGTGCGTTTCACTACTCGCATCCGACGCTATTGGAGCGGGAAGCTTCGCTGTTTAATGTTACTGAGTAGGTTTTTGACTATAGAAATCACATAAAAACACAGAATTGATCCCATGTTAACGTTTAGATACCTTTCCACTGTTAGTTTTATTATCTTACTTTTTTTGCCGGGTTTATCGGGTGAGACGGTGCGGGTGGCGACATTGAATCTGCAGAACTATCTCATTATGGACCGTATGGTTGAGGGGCGCTGGCGTCCGGATTATCCAAAACCTGAAGTTGAGAAAGCGGCATTACGCGAGGCGATACAGCAGGCGGATGCAGATATTTTGGTGCTGCAAGAGATGGGAGAGGCACCGTTTTTGAAGGAGTTGCAGGGGGATTTAGAGTTAGAGGGTTTGGTGTATCCGCATGCGTATTTTGCTGAAGCAAATGATGCTGTGCGCCATGTTGCGGTGCTTTCCAAGCGGGCCGCAATGGAAGTGATCGTTCATAAAGATATGGATTTTAAGTATTTTGATTCGCGCGAGTTAGTGAAGCGTGGGTTATTCGAGTTGAGCTTTGAAGATACTGAAGGAGAGATTTTTAAAGTCTTTGGTGTGCATTTAAAGAGTCGCTGGTCGGATGTGAAAGCGGATCCGATGTCTGAGTTGAGGCGAACACGTGAAGCTGAGGCCTGCCGTGACCGCATGATTGAGCGGACTTATGATCTTGGGGTGAATCGGTTTTTAGTGGCGGGTGATTTTAATGATGAACCGGATAGTGGTGTGTTTCGACGTTTTACAAAGCGGGGGGACTTGGAGATTTCTGATTTTATTCGCGCAAAAGACAGTCGCGGGGAAGTGTGGACCCACTTTTATGCGAAAAAAGGGGCATATACGTTGGTGGATGGCTTTTTTTTGTCGAGTGATTTGATGGACGCGCTGGTGGTTGATTCAGCAACGATTAAGGATTGGGATTCGGAACAAGCGGGCAGTGATCATCGCTTGGTTTATTTGGATCTCGATTTGTAGCGTAGAAACGTCGGAGACTGAACACCGAAGGCTCAACATTGAATGTTGAATTTTGCTGATGGTGACGGCGGCTTATTCTACGGGCGGACATGCGAGAGCATGTCCCTCCAGTTATGATTTAGCGTGTGTGGAATCGGGTCTTTGAGCCCATATTTTAGGCTTGCAGGGGGGTATTGGGCACCTACTGTCTCGCGTTCCTTTTGCGGTGACTAAATTCACAGCTAAATTACAACAATAACCTCCAACCATTCTGCCGCTTCGGCGTGCAGTCTTAAATACATATGAGCCAGTTAATGGAAGAGCTGTTAAAGAACAGCACAATTGATAACCTCAACGAGGGTTCCATCATTAAGGGAACCATCATCGAGATCCGCCCCACAGAAGTCGTTGTCGACATCGGTGGCAAATCTGAAGGCGTTGTTCACGCAAGTGAATTCGTCGATATGAGCGACTTGCAAGTCGGTTCAGAGCTTGAAGTCTTTCTCGAGAAGCTCGAAGACCGCGAAGGAAACCCAGTGATTTCCTACGACAAGGCCGAGCAAAAGAAGAATTGGGAAAAAATCGTCGAGAACTGCGAAGAAGGTTCGATCATTCAAGGTCGTGTCCGTTCGAAGGTCAAAGGCGGTCTTATCGTCAGCATTGGCGTCGATTCTTTTATGCCTGCTTCGCAAATCGATGTGCAGCCGCCTAAGAATCTCGATCAATACGTGGGTCAAACCTACGATTTCAAGGTTATCAAAATCAATTTGGACCGTAAGAACATCGTCGTCTCCCGCCGTGAGCTGATCGAAGAACAACGCATGGAAAAACGCCGTGCATTGCTCGACGACGTCAAGCCAGGTGACACACGACGTGGTCAGGTCAAGAACATCACCGACTACGGTGCATTCGTCGACCTCGACGGTCTCGATGGTCTTCTCCATATCACAGATATGTCATGGGGTCGCATCCAGCACCCATCTGAGATGGTGAAACAAGGTGAAGAAGTCGAAGTCATGATCATTGAAATCGATCGCGAGCGCGAACGTGTTTCTCTTGGCATGAAGCAGCTTCAAAAGAATCCTTGGGACAAGATCGAAGAGAAGTATCCAATCGGCAGCACGATTACAGGTAAAGTTGTCAATCTTGTGCCTTACGGTGCCTTCATCGAAATCGAAGAAGGTGTGGAAGGTCTCGTTCACGTAACCGAGCTATCCTGGACCAAGCGTATCTCCAAGCCGAGCGAAGTGCTTCGCATTGGTGAAGAGTTGCAAGCAGTGGTTCTTGGCATCCAGAAGGAAGAGCAAAAAATCTCCCTCGGAACTCGCCAGCTCGACAACAATCCATGGGATATGGCACGCCATAACTACCCAGTGGGCGCTCGTGTTCGTGGTAAGGTGCGTAACCTCACTACATACGGTGCATTCGTTGAACTTGAAGAAGGTATCGACGGTATGGTGCACGTTTCCGACATGTCCTGGACCCGTAAGATTAACCACCCATCTGAGGCGGTTAAGAAGGGTGACGAAGTAGACGCAATCGTTCTCGATGTGGATGCAGACTCACAACGTATCTCGCTCGGTATGAAGCAGCTTTCGAACGACCCATGGGACGAAATCGAAACGCACTTCAAGATCGGCGATATGGTCAAGGGGAAGGTTTCCAAGATCACCAGTTACGGTGCTTTCATCGAGCTCGACAACGACATCGATGGTCTCGTGCACATCTCGCAAATCAGCGAAGAGCGTGTTGAGAAGATCAAAGACGTTCTTGAGGCCGGTGCAGAAGTGACTGCGCGTGTGATCAAGATCGACAAAGATGATCGTCGTATCGGTCTCTCGATCAAGGCTGCTAATTACAGCGACGAAGATCTCGCGAAAGAGCGTCAAGCCTTCGACAACGTTACGAGCGCAGAAGACCTCACCAACCTTGGTGACCTTCTCGACGAAGCAACTAAGTAGTCGAAACGCGAATACTATTGATACAAAAGGCCTCCGAGAAATCGGGGGCCTTTTTTAGTTTATGCTGAGACGGAATTTTTGGGTCCGTTGGGATATTTTACCAATGATCGACATTTTCCGGTCATAACAAAACCCCGAAACAAAGTTTCGAGGTAACGGAGCTTCGCACGTAAAAGCGGGGGATTCAAAACGAGATATATGTCGTTTCTACCAGTAAAAGTTGCGGACTGGTATTATGGCTGAAGGGCAGCGTTGGGCTTTAGTAATAGATGCACGAAATAAGGAATGCTTAGAGTAGTCGAGGGGGATAAAGCTTAGGAGTAAGCGTAGGGGGAGGGTTGAATCGATCACCTTTGGTCTGAACTCCCCGTTTTTGGCTACAGCGCTTACAGGTTCCCTGAAATGAAGTGGAGGGACGCGCTCCTGAGGCTGTCTCAAAACTTCTAAATAATAACTAAATCCAGAGAAAGGTAGGGCGTGCTCGCGGTTCGACAGGCTCACCGCCCTGAGCGAGTCGAAGGGCCGAGCGCGCAGTTCGCCAATAGCTTACAATGTGAGTTAATCAAAGGGATAGGCAAACGTTACCGTCTGCAGGACGGACGTTACATGGCAAGACGTCCCTACCAAAAGATGGCTACATCGAAACGTTGTGAGACAGCCTCTCATGGGTGTCCGCGAAGGCCTTAATGGCGACGATTACTTGTATGGGATACGTTCGGTTGAACTGTAGCGCTCGTTGTATTCTCGGTCATGCGGGAGCATGACCCTCCAGCTACAAATCCTCTAATAGGCTCCGAAGCTCGGCTGCGGGGTCGTCGTGATGTTGGACGATGGCGAGTTCAAGTGACTTTTCGAGGATAGGTTTGGCTTCGGCTGTTTTGCCTACCTGAAGCAGTGCCTTACCTAGTAGGATACGGGGGAGCATCCAGTCGTCCCTTGAGTTGGCACAATGTTGCAGGTGATGAATGGAAGCTTCGACAGCACCTTCATCGTAAAGAGCTTGTCCCAGGCTGAAGCGAAAGAGCATGTTGTCTGGCTTAGCTGCGACCTTTGGTTGAAAAATTTCTGATTTTTTCATAGGAGGTTCAATTGAGCGCAATTACAATTGCTGTGATATTATCGGATCCACCCGACTGCATGGCGAGTTGAATGAGTTGTTTAACTGCATTTTCAGGAGCAGGGTTATTCGTTATGGTCGTAAGTAATTTTTCTTCCGAGACGTATTTGGATAATCCGTCAGTACAAAGCAAAACACGGTCACCAGTTTGGAGTTGATGTCTACCAGTGTCTGTAGGAACTCTGCTTTCCAGGCCGATACAGTTTGTTAGAGTATCAGCGTAGGACGGAGGTAGGCTGGCGCGTATGGATTCTCCTTGTTCATCAACAGCGTTCTGCGCTAGGGTGTGATCTGTCGTGAGCTTCTTAATCAAAGCTTCTCTGATGAGAAATATTGCAGAATCACCAACGTGAGCAATCTGCAGTTGATCCTCGAAAATACGGGCAAGGGAGAGCGTGCTTCCCATGCCTGTAAATGGATAAGCCTCATCGCCCTCTCGGGTGACCATTTCATCAATCCTTGAGATGGTATCGACTAGGTCTTGAGTCCCTGAATTTTCGGGACTCGGGCTAAGAGAGTAGAGCTGTAAGAGTTCGATGGTCCGGTTACTTGCTTGGGCCCCTCCTGGCAGCCCTCCGAGACCATCGGCCACAGCGAAAATACGACTGGATGAATCAATCAAATAGGCATCTTCATTCGCCTCCCTAACTTTTCCGATATCCGTAGCACCAAAGCTGATTACTTGCATTTGTAAAAGTTAAGTGCGCACTGTATTTCTTCAAACGTAATCGGCTTCTTTAGTTCAAGGAAATGCGCGGGTGTTTTAGTCAGAAAGAGGTTTGTTTGGTGCGCCTCGGCGCGTAATCCTTCTACGTATGCGTTCACTGAGTAAGTCGAGCAGCGTAACTACTAGTAGGATACAGAGCAGCACTGTAGCAAAGCGGTCCCATTGGTGGAATTCCTGGTAGGCATGTAACTGAAGG
>Ga0307933_1002503_pt1 | contig 12508 bp, 5 predicted proteins | sample OrgLakmetageno88_FD_201811 | JGI IMG/M metagenome (GOLD analysis project Ga0307933, IMG submission 201811) | Saline water microbial communities from Organic Lake, Antarctica - #88 | ecosystem: Environmental > Aquatic > Non-marine Saline and Alkaline > Saline | place: Antarctica: Organic Lake...
TGAACCTCGGTTGGTTTTTTGATTGTTCAGAAAATTACATGATTAGAAAAGCAACATTTTCAGACCATAGATTGTTGTACGGGACTATTGGACGGCTAAAAGAGCTGAAAGCGACTTTTGAGGAGATTAGACCGGCGTCCAAAAAACGACCGTTTTCTGATAAAAGTATAGTTTGGCAAAGGATGTGACCTTAGATCAGGATATGTGAGAAGCCGAAATGCTGAAGTGACTATGAAACGATGGCCGTCCAAGTTGGGTTTTTAAACAATAGTGAACATTCGCCTCGCACTCAATCCAAGCCCCTTTTCCTTGCTCAAAACTAGCAAATCCATCCTTTCTGGAGATAGAGAATTGGTCTAAACCTGAGTTTCTGTGAGGGCTTTTGGTTGGCAAAGATGCCTGTAGAATTTATCGGCATATAATGAAAAACACCTAAAATCCGCAAAATGCTTGCGGTTTAATTTGCATAGTGCTGCGCTCTTTACACAAGAAAACCTTGTAGATCATTGTTTTAGAAAAGAACTTTTTCAGGCTCCTGGATTTAACTTGCAGAAATGTGCACAGAAAAGCCGCGTGAAAATTTTTGACAGAGCCCGGGTTCGCAGAATCGTGGAAATGCAGCTAGTCTCCCTTTGAAATGGATTGAAAATTCGCACTGTGATTCAGATCTAGATTGAAAGAGCCGACTGGCTTTAGTCCAAATTCAAAGTAATAAGTAATAAGCTGTTATATCTCAAGGAGAACATTATGAGAACGATAAGAATTATTCTGATCCTTGTTGGGACATTGATGTTTATCAGTGGTTGCGCATTTTTCACTCCGCCCTTAGAACGGCCAGTCATTGAAGATAAGATTAATCCTGCCTGGCTTTCTCCTGGCACAGTAGGCACCTTATCGTTAACGCCAGAACGGCGAGTCGTTCTTGTGAACTTCGCAACTGAACGATTTTGCGCTGAAGCTCCAACAGAGGTGGGTATTGACCTATCAAGGATCTTGAATGCTAGTGGCTCCGCTGACGCAACCAGTCAAGGCAATATTGCACTTGGCATACTCATTGGCTCTAGTAGTGGCAACACTGTTCTGAACAAACGTTCGCAGGCGGTTCAACTTTTTCTCGCAAATTCATACTACACCTGCCAAATGTATTTGAACGGGGCCATAAGTGGTGAGCAGTTAGTAACGATGCAGCTTCAAACGTTAAACAGCATAGCGCCAATATTAGAAAAAGAATTGCCTCTCCTATACAACGAAAAGGAGACAACGGATGAGTCAAAGTACGTGCCTTTAGACATCAATGAAGCAATAAGGCAATTGTTCAATAGCTCCATAAAAACTTCTGAGGAAGAAGATCGAACTAAACCAAAAGAGCCTACACCACCAGTGGAATAGAAGTTTGCAATATAGCCAACGGCTTCACAGCGACCGATTTTCCGCCGTTTCGCGGCTCCAAACCGGCGCGTGAGCTGGGCTTTAATCGCCGATCCTGAATGTACGCTTTGCGACCCCTGCGGCCCTTCTGCAGAACGACCCTCGCTGTCCCTGCTGCGACTAGCGTCAGACGTCGAAAACCCAACTATTCCGATGGCGCCGGCACACGACGAAGAGTTGTTCAAGACTGAACTGGCACGGCAATATGTGACTGATTTATCAATTTGTCCGCGTTTTACAGTGTTTCACGGTTCTGGTCCGTTTTCGTCTGGTTTTCTTGGTAAGTGCTCTATAGGATCCCTGTCAATAGATATTCTGTAGGCAGGGATGCTGATTAATATCAAATTTGATATTAAGAGGGTTTTGGATAACCCCCCGCCTCCTGCATCGCTACAGTGTGTTTCATGTACAAGCGGAGTCTTGGCTGTGGGCAGGAAAAGATCGAACTGTATATTCAACGTCTTTGCATTACTTCTCTTCTTTATTACCTTAAATGGGCACGCACACAGCGGCGCAGACCACCAGTCTGCTGATAAAGACGTCAATGTTGGTGCCGCTCTCCATTGGCTAGAGACGTCTCAACAACCTGCGGGCTGGGTCAGTGCCCCGGCCGATATATCAACTGACTTTCAGTCCACCGCAGAGGCTCTGCAGGTTTTCCAGCTACTGGACGCTTCTGCAGTCGATCGGCAGGCTGCACTGGAGTCGCTTCGTAGTGATTTGGCCGGCTTAAATACTGAGCAGCTTTCTCGCTTGGTGAACGCCCTTGCTGATGCCAACCGAGGGTTGGAGCTGGAAAAGACCGAACTGCTGTCGCGTCAGGGTCGAGATGGCGGCTTTGGCCATTTTAGTGGTTATGACAGTACGCCACTGGATACCAGCTACGCGCTGTTGGCCCTACAAGCGGCGAACGCCGATGCCCTGGTCGCCCCCGGAGCCTTGCAGTTTTTGTCATCGGCGCAGCTGTCCGAAGGTGGATTCTCGGTCTACAACGATCAGCCGTCTGTCATGGTAACCGCCTTGGCGGTCAAGGCGATGAAGGCCTATCTGTATACGCACAATATCTCGGGCGTTCTGAGTCAGGCGGTTGATTATCTTTATGCCGCTCAGAATGCAGAAGGGCACTGGGGTACGGATTGGGAGAGTGCCTTGGCCTTGCAGGCTCTGATCCCCGTGACCACCGACGTGAGCAAGTACACCGACGCGGTAAGCTATCTCCAGAATCTTCAGTCTTCCGCCGGGCATTGGGGCGAGCAAGTCTATGCCACCTCGTTGTCCTTGGCGGCCCTGAACCTGCTGTCTTCCATTGATGTCCCTCTGGATCCCGAGAAAGCAGTACTGGCCGGGCGATTGGTGGACGCCTCGTCGGGCGCGCGTTTGTCTGAGCCGACCATTGATGTACTGGGCACTTCCGACGATCAGGTCGACATTCAGCCCGATGGCAGCTTTACCGTGTCTAATCTCAGTGCAGGTTCTTACGTCGTCGCGTATTCCGCCCCAGGTTATCAGGGGGCGTCGCAAAGTGTGATCTTGAGAGAAGGACAGTTCGCCAATGTTGGCACTATTCAACTGGCGGTCGCACCAACCACCGTACTGTTGACTGGGGTCATCACGGACGTGTCGTCCGGCGGGCCGATTGGTGGTGTCACCGTTTCCTCTACGGTTGGTGGTAATGTGAACAGCACCGTGACCGGCGCCGATGGTACCTATCAACTACTGAGTGAGCCCGGCAGTACGGTGCTGTCTGCTCAGTCCGCCGAGTACTACCCCGTGGCCGCGAGCGCCGATCTTGTAGCGGGCACGAAAATGAGCTTCTCCCCATCGTTGCAGCCGCTGTCTGAGGAACGACTGGACAGCTCCAGCATCGTGGGCACCGTTGTTGACGCCAATGCCCATCCTATTGCCGGAGCGTTGGTGACGGTTCCAGGTGGAACCAAATCCGCCCAGACCGATGCTGCAGGCCGATTCACGCTAGCGGACCTGAACGGTGGCGGGGTCTCCGTGACCGTGTCCAAAACGGGCTTTGAAACCATTGGCTTTAGCCTTGTCGTGCCTGAAAAAACAAACGTGGATGTCGGCCAGATCATCCTGAACGAGCAGGAAAGGCTGCCGTCGACCTCGGTGCAGGGCCAGGTCATTGACATGGTCTCTAACCTCGGTGTGGCTGGCGCCACGGTCTCCGTGGGAGGCCTGAGCACCACCACCGATGTGAACGGCTTCTATCGCATCACTGACATTCAGGTTCTTGAGTTCACGGTCGCGACCAACGCCGCAGGTTACATGTACTCGGGTAAGGATGTCTCGCTCGCAGAGCACACTGAATTGACCCTGGATATCAGTGTTCGAAAAGCGGATCTGGGCGGTGTGGACATCGCTCAAGTGACCACGGACAAAACCGTGTATGGCGCTTATGAACCAGTGTTGATTAGTGCTGAGTTGAAGAACGACACCGCACTGAATCAAGGCGCGCGGCTCTATGTTCAGGTGAAGGACAGCGCGGGCACTGACATCGAAAACTTCTCCGGCGTTTATCTGCCCCCGATCGACCCCAAGAGCGATCCCGAAGAACTGGCTCATTACCAGAAGCACCTGGATGAAGCGGTCGAAAACCTGGCGCCTGGGGAGCAGAAAACCGTTCAGCTGGAACAGTGGTGGAACACCCTGACCGTTGCGCCCGGCGTTTACACCGTGACCGTGCAGGCGCTCGATCGCACCACGAGCAACTTGGTGTCGGAGAGCAGTACCACTGTCACAGTGGAGCCCAGCGCCGTAGTGGCCTCGCTGGCTCCAAAGGGATCCCCCAGCTATGTGCTGCTGAACAATCAGGCCGATGTGGAGCTGTTTGCGGAGATCTTTAACCGCTCCAACGTCGAGGTCAGCCTGGAGTTTGATTACACCTTCTTGGACCCAGACGGCCGGGTCATCACGCAAGGTCACAGCCAACTGGATATGGCGCCTTCACAGACGAATGTCCGCCAAGTGCTCACGGTATTGCCGTACGACTTCGTGGCCAGCGGTGAGTATCGGATTGTGCTGGAAAACATCACCGGCGCTTCCGTCACCCAGCAATCCGACGGCACCGTGTTTGTTCCACCGTCCATTCGACTGAGAACCACCCAGTCACTTAATCCGAGTGAGGTTGTCCCACTAGAAGGTGTGTCGGTGGAGAGCAGGATTCAGGTAGAAGGAATGGATGGTGAATAAGATGGATCTAACGACATTGAAAGAATGGATGGCTCGCATTGCCTGTCTCGTACTGCTCATGGTCAGCGTTTCTGTGGCCGAAGCCAGTCATTTCCGCTTTGGCCACTTTACCTACAAAGCGCGGCCGGATATTTCACCCACGACCGCTGATTTTCGGATGACCGTGGCGTTCCGAAGCAGCTATTTCGGTCACCCCAAAATCGGGCAAACGTTCCGTCCCGGTCGTTACAGTTTTGGTGATGGCTATTCCTCAAACCACACCTATCGGGTGATCGCGAGAAATCTCCAAGAGGACTGGATTGTCGGGGAAGCCATCGATACCCGGAATGAGAACAATCTCGTGCGTCATACCTATCGGGCGGCCAATAATAATGGTCAGCCATGGATCGGTAATTTCAGTAGCTGCTGTAAGATTGGAGGCCTCAGGAACTCAGGCAGCACTTGGCGTGTGTATACCCGTGTTAATTTGGAGAATGGCAATTCGTCGCCGTTCAGTAATCTGCCTCCGATCGTGAGCTGCTCCAAGTACGATTGCCGATTCCTCATTCCGGCCGTCGATCCGGATGGCGATCAACTGACTTGGCGGATGTCCACGCGCTCGGAGTCGGCCATCAATAGTATACCCTCCGGCATGAAGGTTGACCGCGACACTGGCTTGTTTACCTGGGATGGCGCGGAATCGTTCTCCAACGGCCTGTATACCATCCAGGTCACCATCGAAGACCGCGATGAAGAAGGGAATGTCAAAAGCTCCGCAGCGATTGATTTCCTGCTGAATCTGCGAGATCAGGGCACCAATGCCTCGCCCGAGTTTGACCATCCGCCGACGCCCGAAGCTGGGTCTGTGATCAAGGCGGTGGTCGGTCAGAAGCTCACGCTGACCGTGCAAGCATCTGACTCGGATCCCAACGACCAGGTCTACCTGAACCATGTGGGCTTGCCAGTTGGCGCCACCTTTGAGCAGAGCGTGAGCGGCGGTACCACCGGCGTTGCGACACTCGAATGGACCCCGACGACCGCGGATATGGGCGAGCACCTCGTCACCTTCCTGGCTAATGATAATCGCGGCGGCGCGTCTGCGCCGGTTTCAGTCAGAATTGAAGTGATCAAGCCGGCCATCTCGGATGTCAAAATCGTCAGTACCCTGTCGACCGCCGGCATTGGAATCGAAAGCGGTTCCTACTCCGTTGCGCCGTCTCTGATCGAAGTGGAGAACGACCGAACCATCGTTACCTGGGAATTTGACACCTTCAGCGTCGGCCAGCTTGAAAACCTCACCACCGAGTTGAAGCTGTTTAATGTTGAGCCCGGTTCCCAGCGGGTGGTGACCGAGCAGCTGGCGATCTCCTATACCGATATCGATGGCAATCCGGTGCACGAAACGCTCGGTGAACAAAGCGTGAAGGTGGCGCCCTCACTCACCACGCTCGACGTTGATACTGACAAAGACGTCTACAGCCCGGCTGAGTCCGTGGTCATTTCGGGTGTGCTCGGGAACCTCAGTGAGATCGAAACCGATGCACAGGTTGTCGTGACGATTGAGGATAATCAGCAGGCGAGGGTGGCTAATCTGGGCATTTTTGATGTGCAGGCAATTGCACCCAAGGGCCAAGCGGCAATTCCGGACCAACTTTTCAACACCGCCGGTATTTATGCAGGCACCTACCAGGTTGTAGGCCAGTTACTCGGCAACGACGGCCAGGTGTTAACCCAGTCTGTTGCACCTTTTGCCATGACCACCGCCGGTGGCGCCTTTGCCGAAGTGGGCGCACTGGTGACCACGGATAAGCCGGTCTACCAAGCCTGGGATCAGGCCCGGATTGATCTTCGCGTCAGCAACGTCAGCAACAATGGTCTGTTTGATGGTGGCGTGGGAACGCTTCAGGTCAGTCGACCCAATGGCAAGTTGCTGGCAGAACAAACCTACAACCTCAATAGCTTGCCGCCACAGGGATCGACTGATCGTCAGTATGCCTTGCCGTTGGTCGACCGTGAGGCGGGCGGGTATCGTGTCAGCTGGATCGTCCGTCAGGATGGTGAGATCTTGGCGACCAGTCAGGCAAGTTTCCGCGTCGAACGCTCTGAGCTGATGTCGCTAACTGGCAACGTCACGGTTGAGTATTACGACACTGGCGAAGCCAAAACCTGCCATTTCGAGATCACCAATCGCAGCGCTCAGGCCGAGGTGAAGGCCAACCTGATTTATCAGCTGGTCAGCCTCGCCGATGGCTCGGTGATCTCCCAAATCCGCCAAAATGACACCCCGGTGAGCAACACCATTGCCCATCCGTATCAGCTGCTGCTGTCGGATCCTCCGGCCTACGGCGGCTATGGCTGCATCTTGATGGCGGAGGCAGACGGTGAACTTCTCGAGCTCGCGGCGGCCGGCTTTGAGGTGGTTCCCCCGACAGTGATGGTCGACCTGCATCCGGCCGCGAAAGGGAAATTGCTGGTGTTGGTGGACGACCTGGCCACCGCGACGTCTGACCTGAATGACGCTGGCCGCCAACGTACTTACCTTGAGGACCTGCTGACCCGTCATCAGTGGCATTACACCCTGACCGACAGTGCTCGGGACTTTACCGCGGAGTTCAACTCTGGACTTTACAGCGCGGAGGCGATGTTTTCCGAGCAAGTCACCCTGGCACCGCAAACCGAGCAGCTGTTGGTGGAAGCCCAGCACAACGGACTGGGGCTGTTGGTGAGCGGCAGCTGGAACCGTCGGAACAACCACGTTGAAAAGGCGCTGGGCGTTAAGCTGACCGGTCGGAACAACCAAGCGGGGTCGATTTCGGATAACGGTTACCTTGAACAACCGGTGGCCGTAGATGCGCTGGTGACCCAGGGCCTGGCACTGGCGCACTGCGATGCGGATGTCTGGGCGGTGTTTGGCGGCGGTAAGAACGCCAGCGACGACTGCGCCTACGCTCCAGCGCCTGCCGCCGTCACCCTCGGCGTCTATGGCAGCGGCGCAAACAGCTACTTCGCGTACGACGTGCTGGACTTGGCGACCTCCTGGCAGGGGCTGCACGAGCAACTTCTTCTTGAGGCGTTGCTGGCGATTCAGCCACAGGTCTGGCCGGTCGCCGCAGGCCGTGTGATTCCGGTTGAAATCAGATTGGAAAACCTCAGCCGCAAAGCCGCTGTTGATATTCGCTTCACCCTGCCACAGGGCGGCACCATTCTTGAGAGCGAGCTGCCGACCACGTTCGCCGATGACACCTGGCTGTGGCAGCGCGACTTCGCGTCTCCCGGTGACACCTCTAATGTCCTCTTCATCCAGTTACCGGATGGTGTGACCGGCGAGGTGACGTTGCAGGTCGATATCGATGCCGGCATCAATCGCAGCCTGATGGTCGATGACAGCGAACTGAACTTCTCACTCGGTGCCATCGATGGCCGGCACAAGCATCAACAGGTTTCAACGATGGTTCAGCAGTTGATGGCCCAGGGCCCGGGCATTGCCAACTACCGCTTCATCGCGAAAAAGCTCGATCACGCTCAGGGCCATCTCAACAAAGCCAAGGTGGACAATGCCGTCAAATCCATTTTGTTGGCCACCGACGAGATAGCGCAGGAAAGCTACCCAACAGCCGTGGAACTGAGGTTCTTGCTGGACTTCTGGCTCTACCAGCTTCAACGCCAGTTGTAACGGGCAGTTCGGGAAAACGCACTTTGATGAGCAGGCTGATTTCAGCCTGCTCAGAAACACTTTTTGATTAGACGGTTTAGTTTGGGGATTACGATGAATGGCTTGACCATGGATGCATTTCGTTCCGGCAAATTCTCAAAGGCCACGTCCGCCTTTACTGCCTTTATGTTCACGTTCGTGTTTTATCTTTCACCCAATAGTAAGGCGGTGGCAGATGAACTGAGTAAAGAAGACGCACGCCAAGCTCAAGTTGAGCGACTTCTGGAGAACACTCCCGAGAAGAAACTGGCGCATCGATTGGAGAAGCTCAAGCGGAAGCTGACGAAGGAACTGCCGCGCAAGCTTGCACAGCGAAATGCTGACAAGGGTTGGATGAACGAGGCCTTGCAGGCCGTTGGCCTCGGCGCTATGCCCCTACAAAGTGAAGACGTCAAAGAGCTGGAAAAGCTTAAAAAGGGTGTAGAGCGGGCCTACGAGCAAGCCATCCACCGTTTTGAACGTGAGGACGAAAAACTGTCGGCCCGGGGAAACCTACCCGAGGAAGTCAAAGACCTGATTCGCGAACGGCATGCCGCGGCTGTGGAAAAGGTCAAACGTCAGTATGCTGAATTAACCACTAAGCTGGAACAGCTCCTTAAAACACAAGATCCTGACGAGCAGCAATCACTGCTTGATGACCTGAGTGACAGTCTCGGCAAAGAACAGTTTAAACGCCGACCCACGGCCGATGACCCCAATCAACTTCCTTGGCGTGTACCGTCCGACAAAGTACGTGAGCCGAAAACCAACAAGCGGAACCTGCAAGCGGCGTTGGGGATCGATCCTTACACCGGGTACTTACAATTCGCCTCGAGCGAGTTGACCCAGGATATGCTGGCGTTGACTTCTCTCGCTGATGAAAAGGGTGTCACCGAGGCCGATTTGGCGAACACCATCGACATCCAGATCACCGATGCGATCCAAGATCTGGCTCAAAGCTTGAACAACAACCCCGTTGAAATTTACACCTGGGTCCATAACAACATTCGCTTTGTGCCCAGCTACGGCTCTATTCAAGGTTCTCAATACACGCTCGAAACCAAGCGTGGCAATGCGATCGACACCGCAAGCCTTTTGATTGCCTTGCTTCGTGCCGCCGACATCCCGGCCAAGTATGCCTACGGCACTGTCGAAATTCCCGTCGACAAGGTCATGAACTGGGTAGGTGGTGTGACCACGCCAGAGGCGGCCCAAAGCCTGCTTGGGCAGGGGGGTATTCCGAACACCGCGCTGATTGAAGGCGGAAAAATCACCAAAATTCGGATGGAGCACACGTGGGTCGAGGCCTTCGTCGATTTTGAGCCATCACGAGGTATAAAGAATCGTGCAGGGGACAACTGGATTCCCATGGACGCGTCCTTTAAGCAGTATGAATTCAAGGCGGGGATGGCTGTTAGTGAGCAGGTGTCCTTCGATGTTCAGGCTCTGCAACGTGACGTTGAACAAAATGCCCAAATCAGCGAGGACGAGGGTTGGGTACAGGGTGTGCCCCAAACCGATATCGAATCGCACTTGCGGCAATTCGAAGAGCAAATAGCCGACTACATTGCGAGCCAAGACCCAGACGCCGAGGTCGGTGAGGTATTGGGTTTACAGAAAATTGAGGTGTTGCCTCCGCGACCGCTTGCCGCGGGTCTGCCTTACGCCCATATTGTGACTCAGGACAGCTTTTCAGAAGTGCCTGATAATTTGCGGCACCGATTCAAGTATGAGCTGGCGACACAGAGTTACGGCTATCCGAATGCTCCCTTTATCGCCTTAAACGAGCCCACAGTGAAGCTTGCTGGCAAAAAGCTAGCACTGAGTTTCGTTCCAGCGACTGACGACGATAGAGTGATTATCCAAAGTTATATCCCCGAGCCTGATCCTGATAGCGGTGAAATCGATCCAGCAAGCGTGCCGAACACGCTGCCAGGCTATTTGATTAATCTCTCGCCTGAGATCGTTTTGGATGGTGAGGTGGTTCAGCGGGCCGGCGCCCAAACGATGGGCACCGAACTCCATGAGACTTTGGGACTTTATAGCCCTTCTCACAATTGGCATACGAGTAACAACAATCCTATTGTCGGGCAATACCGTGCTATCGGTCTGGATCTTCAGGGTATCAGCCCGGAGCAGGCTCAGCGGCTGAAGCAGGACCTCGAAAGCACCAAAACGACACTCAAGAGCGGCGCCGAGTCTCAGCTGAACACTTTGACTAAGCACGATGTGCTGGGCGATCTGATTTACGCCACCATCATGAGCTACTTTGCGCTCAACGATGCGCACGAGGAAGCTCAGAGTGAGCCGGCCAACATGGTGACGTATCGTCTCCCGAGTTACGGGGTCTTTTCGACGACGGTTCAGCCGAGTTACTGGTTCGGTGTCCCCCGCGACACGACGTTCAGTGGTCTGACGATTGACGTGGATGCGGTGACCTACCATGGCGTCGCGAAGGATAACGATAAAAAAACCCAGGCCCAGTTCACTGAGGCGAGCGGAATGCGCTGGAGTGCGATGGAACACTGGGTACCGGAGCAGGTGTTCAGCATCCCAGGCTCACAGGCGCACGGAATATCGGCAGTTAAGGCATTGGCGTTGGCCACTGCTCAAGGCCAAAAGGTCTGGACTATCGATAGGAATAATCTAAGCCTTGCATTGGAACAGATCGACTTGGGCTCGGAGGTTGAGACCGAAATTCGCAACGCGGTGATGGCCGGAAAAGTGGCCACGGCTCATGAAGCGCAAATAATACACTACAATTGGGTCGGCTCTGGGTACCTATTAATCGATCCGGAAACCGGTGCGGGCGCCTACAAGATTGCGGGTGGTGCGAATGGTGGCCAGCTCACCAACGTGGCCTCATTCATGGACGCCCTGTCCTGGATAGCACTTGCCTTTGGTGTGAACGGTTCTTTGCAGGCGCTAGTGGGAAGCCCGATAGGAGCCGTTGTGTCCTTGATCGCGGGCGGCATTAATTTGTTGAGTTCGGTTCTAGCGTGGGGCCTGACTTGCGGTGATGCCGCCGCCACAGCGCTATTTAGCTTCCTAGCCTTGGCTATGTTTGTCATGGGTTTGGTGTTCGCGACTCTCGGGCCCTTTGGTATCGTAGTTGCCATCGGAATAGCCTTCGCCATGCAAGCAGCCGCGGTAAGGCTATCCTCTTACACTAACGATTGCAGGTGATTCTTAATGGGTGGCAGTGCGTGTAAATACTGCAAGACAGAGCTGCAAGGCGGTGAGTGCCAATCCTGTCTTGCATGCTATCGATGGAACTACGAGGTATTTTTTCTACTCGTTTTTTTCTTTTCGATGCCATCCATATTCATCGTTAGGGGAACAGGCAACTTATGGTATTTGACGTCAGGGTTAATCGGCGTGTTTATCTACGTGTTCGTGGCGTCCAAAGTTCGAGACGACGAGGCAACCTTCAGAAAATATCAATCGGTTAAGCGTCGACTGGATGCTCTCAGAGGGTATCAGGCCGGGGAAATTGGCATTCTGGAATTAGCTTCGAAGGACCCGGTACTCCGCAACACAGTGCTCAGATCTCGAGGTAGGACGGAGGAGGTAGAAACCATTCTTTCCAATTATGAAGCAATGGTTTCGCCGCCCACCGTTGAGGAACAAAACGAGAAGATCAGCGAAGATCTGATTGGGTATATTGAGGAAATCGTATCCAACAACATCAAAGAATATGCGTCATGCCTTGAAGAGGCGAAGAAACAGCACCGAAAGGTTATAGAGCACTATAGCGATTAGACGTTTGAGAGTTGTTAAGAACGATCTGTCCCTCTCGGTGTGTGGCCCAGCTACCCCACTTGTAGGCTGGGGTAGGTCATGTGTGTCGGGGGAAGTCCAAATTGAAGCGGCGTGTCCGATTTATTGGGGGAACTCCACCGTTTTGTTCCGCTGTCGCTTCACAAAACGACCTGTTACGCCAGCGTTCTTCCCAAACCTGAATGTCCGCTTTGCGACCAATCCAAACCTTCGCGTCAGTTAGAAACAGGCCGATATTTGGGCCCGAAAAAAAAGGCAGTGCTGATAAAAACCATGGATATGCTCATAGGGCGCTTGTCGAGGCGTAAACATCCTAATGCGACGCTCTCTTTACCATAAGACCTGTTATCGGCAGCAGATGCTGCCCTTTCTACCTAAAACTGGCGCGCCTGCGTGAAAAGTAGCGCACCACGCGGAGCGGAGCCC
>Ga0307933_1002505_pt1 | contig 12502 bp, 11 predicted proteins | sample OrgLakmetageno88_FD_201811 | JGI IMG/M metagenome (GOLD analysis project Ga0307933, IMG submission 201811) | Saline water microbial communities from Organic Lake, Antarctica - #88 | ecosystem: Environmental > Aquatic > Non-marine Saline and Alkaline > Saline | place: Antarctica: Organic Lake...
TAACTACAACAACGACAAGACCAATATCAAGCTTACTGCCTCGGCGGACAACCAGAAAGTCACCATTTCCCAGCAGATTAATGGCGACAACCGCCTTGCCCCGACCGTCAACAGCAACGGAGACTTATCCCTCGAATGGGAACGCCGGCTCTCTGACGATAGCTCCTTGACGGCCACTCTCAAGCCCAATGACGGTTTGGACGTGGAGTGGCGTGATGCTGCCTGGACCGCCAACGTGAACATGCCCATTGATGGAACCAACATTAACGGCGCCAACGTGAGCATCAAGCGTGATGTCAGCTTTTAAGGAGTTGGTCCTCTAGAGGCATTCCCAAGATTTGTATTTATTCTCCATCAGTGCACCCATCACCATTCACGGTTTACAGTAGTAGTAGTCAAACAATGTAGTACGGCCACAAGGGCCTCTCATCATCTCACTTTTATTATCTTGGATTATTAGCGAAATAACTTACTTTAGGCATGCATCACTCTTGCTAGACGAGGTGAGAAGACACCGGTATACGAGTGCAAAGGCAAAGTACCAGAGTTTCCATCCAAAGCAATTCCTTGACGCAAGGACGAAAAAGGAACAACGACGACCAAGACGGGAGCAGTCCGTCCGCCGGCGCAAGCGTTTCTTCGCTATCTTTCGCGCCACCACGTTTTCTCTCGGCGCAATGGTTTTTCTCGTCAATGTCACAAACAAAAAGATCGCTACTATAAACTGACATGAACAAGATGGCGACCAAACAAGCCACTGCTACTCTCTATTATGTGCTACTAGCCGTTGCTTGCTTACAATGCAGTGTGACAGCTAATGTGGCGGCCCCGCAAGTTTCCATTGGCATGAACTCGGCCGCCATGAATTCCGCCTTTGGAGGTATTGAACCCAAAGTGTCGTGGGCAACCTCCAACAAGATTGGCGACTACGACCTTCAGGTAAGTCTTTGATATGTACGGCGTTTGCCTCCAGACGATCTGAAACTCGTGGAATGTAAAGGGTATGCGGCTAACCTGATTTATTCTTCTTTCTACGTCAGGGCGGAGTTGATTTCCAAGTGACCGATAAAGACAACATGCCCTTTAGCTTTTGGGGCACGGCCAAGCGCACTATCAAGGGATGGTGTCTGTCGGCGGGTGTCGATGGAGATTCGAGCGACTTGAATGTCGTGGGTATCGATTTGCGGGCCGATTGTGGCTCGACGGCCTTGCAAGTGACTGGCAGTGCCACCAACGCAGCCGATGCCGTCGAGGTGCAGGTGGGTACCGTCAAGGTGAGCCAAAAAGTGGATGCCTTGGGTGGAAGCTGGACTCTTGTTCCCCGTTACAATGTAGTCTCCAACAAGGGTGACCTTATGGTTGCCTATGGTTTTGAGGATACCGTCGTTACAGTCGATACCAACTTGAACAAGTCCAAGGTGACGGTCCGTCGAAACATTGGCGACAACAATCAGGTTGCTCCCTCCATCTCGACGGCAGGTGACGTGGAATTGGAATACCGTCGGGCCGTATTGACTGGGACTGTGACTACCAAGGTCAACGCTGATACAGTTGGTGTCTCGTGGCAGGATGGACCGTGGCAAGCCAACGTAAAGGCTCCATTGGATGGTGGATTGGACGGTTTGAGGGATGGTGCGCAGTTTAGCTTTCGACGATTGGTGGATGTTCCCACCTTTTAGAAGTGTGCTGCACAATGACGAGAGAAATGAGGGTTTTAGAGTGTAGCGAAAGTTCAGCCATGACGAGGGTCGCTACCGAGTGAAAGTCTGTAAAGGAATACGCTAGGCTGCTATTAAGAGGTAAAGCGTTGGCATTGTTGTAGAGTCTAACTAGCTAATGGAAAGACAAGAATAGGCACTCGTCTGTCAATACAGTTAAAGTCAAAATGTACGCAGTCTAATAAGGAGGCTATGTTGCCTCCAATCATCTTTGACCTTTGACAAAAATCCAATGCTGGGTACTAACTGTAGATCTAGGATGCCGGCAGATGTTCGCAGCTGTATTGATAGTGCCGCCCTTATGAGAGCGCGTCATCGGTTCCTCGGCGAAGGCGACGGATAGATAGTCGTAATGTAGGAGTAGACTAGAGGAGGGATGATGATGATGCCGGAGTGGCGGTAGTTTAGGGTCGGCAGGAAGGCTATCCGAAGATATACCATAATGCGAACAGAAGGCTTTTTTTAGTTCGGTGCCGGCATTGACAATTTCCTACGCATTTTGAGTACTGCAGTTTGCTGTATGTGCATTTGCTACGGGATGAAAGACACGGACCCGTTCTGTTCTGTTCGCATAAAAACGATACAGCCAAGATCCATTCCTCCCCGCCTTTCAACCCGCTGACGTTTGACGCAATCGACGCTCGACCGATCTTTTCACCTGGCCCCCCTGCTTTGTCTCTCACAAATGAAGCTTCAACTAACAGCATTTACATTCACCCTCTTCGCCATGCAACGTTCCGCCGCCTTTGTTGCTCGCAAGAGCTTTATCGCCACGCAGCAGCGCGCTGCTAGCACTTCGGCCTTTCGAGGCACCAGCACCATGTTCGCCGAAGAAGGCCAAGCGGAGGTCGTTCTCGTCGGTTGCGGCGCCCCTAACCGTGGTATGGGATGGTACCACGCGATCCAGATGCTCGAAAAGAAGTAAGTTGTCGTCTTATATATATATATATATCTGAAGAGTATGCGTCGGTTAAGGACGATTCATCATCATATGGCTTGAGATTCAACTTGGAAGCACCCGTGTCAAAGCTCCAGAGGGTTCGCTCCCCCTTGAAGAGGTATCTTCTTTACGCTACATTGCACTTCTAACGCTCGATGTATCTCCATGTTTCCTTTTCAGATGCCCCAGTGCCTCGTTGGACTTTATTGTCGAGCCGTGGTTCATGGGTGGAGGCAGCGACTCGCCCGCTGGACAGGATTTCAAAGAATTCCAGTCCGAAACCGAATCCAAGTACGGCGTCAAGTTTGCCAAATCCATGGATGATCTCCCCCCTCCGGCAGCTCCCCGTCTCGCCCTTATCAGCGGACGTACTGCCGACAACCCGCAGCTTCTCACCGAGTGCATCGCCCGTGGCTCCAAGTGCGTCTACCTTGAAAAGCCCGGTGCGCCGACCGTCACCGAGCTGGAACAGATGCGGAAGGAAGCGGAAGCTGCCGGTGTCGAAGTCTTGATGGGATACAATAAGAACGTCTGCAAGTACGTTGCCAAGACTCGGGAGTTTGCCGAGGGTGTCGATGGATCTCACGTTACCTTTGTCTCCAACAATGCCTACGAGAACACCCCCGAGTCTCTCGGAGAGTGCTTTGAACGTAATGCGGAAGGTATGCTCAAGAACATGGCCATTCACGAGCTTGCTCTCTTGGTTTCCTTTTATGATGTATCGGTCGACAACATTGAATCGGTGACTGCTGACAAGGAATTCTCCTCTCTGCAGACCCTCCCTGGCCCCAGCGGGAAAATGTTTACCGACTTTGACAAGATCAAGTTCACCATCAAGACCAAGACTGGCAAGGAAGTGAGTGTTGCGGCTGATCGTTGCGGAGGAACGGACTCGTTCGCCACTGTTACCGACCCAAGTGGCAAGGAAGTCTTTAGATATTACATGCCGGATGAAGAAGACAAGGTTCATGTCAAGGAGCTTCAAGCCAAGTACCCGACCGCCATGCCATACTTTTTCACTCAGGATCCCGACTACATCACAGTCAAGGAGCGTGTTGCAAAGCACACTGTCCAGGGAACACCTGCAGAAGGCATTGCCACTATTGGTATTGCTGTAGAGACCCTCAAGGTCGCCGAGTTCTTGACCCCGATGCTTCAGGAGCAGCTTAAATAAGCAATTGATACGGATAGCAGCGGTCGACTGCGCATAAGCAATTCGTTATTAGATTCAGATATATCGACCCCTGTCTATAACTACGATGAGAGAGCATCGAACGTCGTTTTGCTTCAACGGTTTGAGATCCAAACAGCAACAAGTGGAACGCGCATATTATGCATCGTACATACCAGTCTCGTTCCGCTGTGTTCTCGTTTGTATCCGAGTGGCCGACACCCGTTGCCGTGTTTCGGGTCGCTCCCTTTCACCATGTGTCTCCTCAGAAATCGCATCTGGTCCTTTCGGTGGCAGTCTCGAGGCGCACGGACAAGTGAATAAGAGGTAGATACAGTCATGAAACAGGTATAAATCAATATCAATCTTCCAAATAAACTGTTTTTAGTAAATAGGTTACAGCTGGTGGTTGAAGTGTCTACTTGCTAGTAGACCAGGTTGGCGGCATATGTAGGCGCTGCCGTTTGTGTCTAGGCGGCAGGAGCAAAGGAGAGCTCTTGGCATTCAAAAAGCATGACTTCTGCCGTAAAAAAAGCGTACTCTCCCGATACCTTGGAAGCTACTGCCGGAAAGTAGTTAACTAAGAGTTGGGTAACTACCTCCCGGCACTGCCTTGCGGCATCCACGTCAACAAAGTGAGTATGAATGTGTGCCATGTTGTTAGCAAGTGCCAGCAGTAGCAGGTGGCTAGACTTGCCAACAGCTTGCTGCGAGAGTGATCGATAGGCCTGCTCGTAAACAAACAGTGCTCTCTTGAGAGCGGCCGAGCTGTTTTCCTGGAATCCCAAGTGGTGCCATGCCAAACCCATGTTGTACAGAAGAGTAGCACTGAGTTTTGTGGAATAGACTGCAGGGTGGCTCCCACCATCTTCTTGTGGTGGTAAGTAGAAAGCGCGATTGAAAACAACCGATACATTGTCTGGTGAAACAGCGGAGGTATCAGAGTTGGGGATTTCCGGTATGGCGACAGTGTGGATGGAGCTTACTTCTTGCTCGACATCCATGTCATCGTCGACGCACTTGGGGGCTTGCGAGTACTCGTAGAAGCTTTCGTCACACTGGGGCTGAAGTGAGGAGAAGCGATCATCCGATTCAGGATCGACGATCTTGTTCACGATAGACTTCACACCCATGCGCAAGCAGCATATTGCTTCCTTGTGCGAGTTCTGTTGCAGTAGCAGCAGGCTGCGGGTGTTCAGTGCATTGACGTTACTGAGTAGGGAATTCATTGTAGCTGGTTTAGCTTTATGGATGTTGACGGGGTAGTTTAATGAGAAGTTAGTTCACAACTACCGTACCGATACTTCCTCGAATGATGAGGGGGGCGAAGGTGCAATTTCATTCGGCCGCTGTTTAAAACTATGTGAAGGCGGATTTGGCTCCGGCGAAATATTAAAAGATGTTGTCGACTCAGCCATGACTCTTATGGCTCTATCTATGCCCGTAAAACACGTAGGCTTATGTAAAGAAAGAATGACATACTTTACTATGATCCATGAGGCTAAGAGATCACTCACGCATACGCCCTGGGCCGAACCTTCTAGAATTGCTCCAATCTTGCCTGTCTTGTTTTAACACAAGGCCACGATTACCAATAATTATGATACCACGCCCAACAACCCCGCTTACAGTACGCCCAGGATTCCCTACGGAGGAAAATGTACGTACGGACCGTTGACGGTTGACGGCGGAATACGGTCATAGTTTTTTTTCAGATGCAATGCGATTGTGTAAAGGGCAGGAGAAGTCCTACCGAAAATAGAAAATAGATTCATCATTCACTGTTTACACAAACACAAACGGCACTGGTCCGTGGGCATGCGTGCCGATCACACTTCCAGTCGCGAAAATCCTGCTGGAATGTACTGCAGTTGTACCGTACTGTAGTCTAGCAGTGCAGCACTGTACCTCCTGCTGGTATGGACTTTTACCTGGTATGGACTGGAGTGACCATTCTACCGATGTTAGGAGGAAGCCTTGCCAGTATCGTACCGTCACTCTACTACTAGGGTATAGTACCGTAATACCTAACGACTCGAAGTACAGTACTCCTATCGCACCAGGTACTCCTACAGTATATAAGTTACTACTTCGACTACGGTAGACATGCAGAAAGGAGAAATACTAGAGGGGCCGGCCAGGAGAAGTTCTACTAAAAATAGATTCATTCACCGGTTAGTACTCAATCACAAACGGGTCCGAGGTCATGCCTACCACACTTGCAGTCGCGAGAAGCTGTAGAACAAAGCGGATTGGATAAACCCTACTGGAATGGTTCTACTGGTTCCAGGTAGCGTGCAGTACTGTATGGATTGGACCAGGTACCTGGTACGGTAAGGACCACGCTACCGATGTTAGGAGGAAATAGCCTTGCCAATATCGTAGTAGCTACTATACTACTAGTAGAGTACCGGTAGCTTCGGCTGTTCAACTAGTCTAGCAGCAAGTAGTAATACTACTGCAACTAGTAGAGTAGAAAGGAGAAATCCTACTGGAATGTTTAATGACTACTATGCTATTGCTTAGAAGGAAATAGCCATGCTAGTCTACTAGTAGTAGTACCGCGGCTTCGGTCGTAAGGTACTACTCTACTAGTAGGTGATACTCAATCCTGCTCTCCTTGGAGGGCAAAGAGCCTAACAAATGCCGTTGCCGTTGCGTTCGGTGGGCTCCTCCTCCGCTATTCAACCAGCTAGTAGTAGAGCTACGATGCATTGCATAGTCGACAATCATGTCCTTCGACAGTCGTAAGAGAAGCTATTGAAGGAAGGAGACTTTCACCCGTACCAGAAGGATACATTTCAATGATGAGGTATGACCTTCCAGCAAAGAAAGTCTAACGTTTGCTGCCCAGAGCTGCAATGAGCGAAGCGGCCAACAAGTCCGGAATGCCAGGCATTATCCAGTGTAGACAATCGCGACCTCCAACGTGCAAATCGCCACTTCCAACCTCTAGATCCAGCACATTTTGACCCAAAATTGGTAACAACCGCCCCACATGGGTGCGTTCTTCTCGCTGTCGGTGTTCGTGGGTCAAGTCTCTCGGCACCTCTTGTTGGCAGGTGTAATTTCTCTCTGTCAACTGTTCCTCAAATTTGCCAGAATTTGTTGGGAAATGTTCCATACCTGTTGCGAGATAGACGAGGCGTGGCCACAGTGTCTCTTTTTTCACAGGATCCCTATCCATACACTCTACCAAGTCTGCAATGTTGTTGAGATTCAGTGTTCTGTCGCCGTGCACGGATCCGTTGACGACGACAATGTCATCTGTTCGCAGCTCCAAACTCTTTCTTGGAACACTTTGCTCTGAAATGATGGGGCCGAACTTCATATCAATGATCATTGTTGTGAAGGGCTTACCGCGCATACATGCCTCTAACCACATATTTGGATCGTGTGATCGATAGTCTTGCCCCAACGATAAAAGCCCACCTATACCGTGATGAAAAATAAATTCGCTCCCACCTTTTAGAACCACTCGTGCTTCCTCAAATTTGGAGTGTGGACCATGACTAATAGTGTTCGCATGGTTGGTGCGTCCATGTCGTCGTTCAAACCACGGAACAGCGTATTCCTCGACTCGATTCCAGTAATGACATGATAATGAAATGAAGACTTGTCGTAGCAGCGAGTCGCCCACAAAAAATATTCGGCGCCCACTCAGTAGCCATGCACCATTCTTTTTCAGTAGTGGTAGTGCTGTCGTGGAAAGATTTCGTGCCTTGTAGGCTCTCTCTAGAAAGTCGTCTCCACCAATGTGCGCGGCCGAAAAAGTTGACATTTCGAGCGGGCAGCTTAGGTTCCAGTAGCCAGCTGGACCATTCCTAATAACGGGGTGCGAGTCATGATCATTCACCGACAGAAGCAATATATCCGTTTGATTCCAACCTCTGTCCTGAAATAGTGCAGTGGAGGACGGGTTCCTTCTTCGTTTCCTCGGCCTCGTCCGATCTGCTGGTGCTGCTGTCTTAAGCGTTTGTTCCACGGAGAGAAGCTCCCCAACGTTTGATTCTGGACCATGATTCAGTACGACGTCCATATTTATCCATACACTTAGAGCTGTCCATAGTACGAGCACTCGTAGTAAGAAGGTAGTTCTCACGGGCACAGAAAACGCCATGGTCGTTGATGTTGATATGAAATTGGAACATCGCTCAAAAAGTGAGCGAAAATCGCCTTTGCATTGAGTATCCTCGTTTTGTATAAACCGAATGATATGTTGTCATTTCGACCCATGACCTGACATGACTGGCTTGTTCCAATTGGAGGTTCGTGTTCGCGCCATGTCACCGCTTGTGATGACGTGTGTCTTTCTCTTTTTGGACGGCTGCGCGGTCCTCAGCGTTTTGATTGACTAGTACTGTCGAGAACAGACGTTATCCGTCGCATACGCACTTCATCCAAAAAACGTGTGATCTTTTATCTTTAAGAGCATCGGTTCACACAGCCGTCATAATTCTAACGAAGCATCAAATTCATCATGGTATGTCACTGGAGCCGCCGTGTGTCGAGGAAAGGCGAATCGTGTTGCCTGTACTGTTCTAGCTGGAGTCCCTGAGCAGGTTGCCGATCAAACAATTCGCTTGGGCTGCATTCTCATTGAAACGCGCAAGCTTTCACTCACACACACTTTTTCTTCTTCTTTACAATCCACAGTACTCCAAGATCATCGCTCTTCTCGCCCTTACGGCCTCGGCTTCGGCCTTTGCCCCCGCCACCTTCGGTGTGCGCACTTCCATGAAGCTCTTCCGTGATTACGGAGAGTTCAACGGAAAGATGTGGGACACCGCCACCAAGACGATCGTTTACGACAAATGGGACCCTAGCGCCCCGCGTACTGTCTTTAACTTCAACCCCTTCGAGACCTGGGATGGAAACAGCCCCGACGCCTCGGGAATTTACCCTGGTGAAACGGGATACCTTGATCCCCTCCGTGGTGAGGCTTCCTTCACCATCATGATGGAGGAGCGTGCCTTGTCCGAAGCTCGTGCTGCCAACCCGAAGGCTGGTGACACCCCCGGATGCCCTGGATGCAGAACCTAAGCAGTTCGCCATTGTAATGGAAGTAATGCCTAAAGAGCAGAGCTGTCCCGTTACAAGTCTAAATCGCTCTATATCATAGTTTGAGTTTGCTCCTGGATGTTCCTTTTATGCCTCGTAGTCTAGAGTGTTTGTTTTGGTCGCTATGATACGCTGTGTCTGGTAATATGTAGCAAAAGGTAGCTCCTCTGTGTAAGTTTTGGTCGTCTATGTGTTTAGAAAATCCACAAAATCAAGGAAACACGCCAAGAGGCAGAATGAAGCGATGTAGCTACTGCAATTAGTCACGATGAGAAAGCCAACGAGGACTCGACTCGAATCATGCTCCCGGGAATCTCGTTGGGTTGATTAGTAAGCGTCTGTACCTACGACTGAAGCTGTAGGATGATCAGGAACTCGGCCTTGAGCGGTTCACTGGTGCCTCCACGACGACGAAGGCTCCCTACCGCTACCGGCGCTGCTGGGCCCCATACAGCAGCTGGGGCGTCACACAAACGTCTTGGTGGTAGCAATAATGGTGCAAGAGTCGCTGCGGGTTTTGGAGTCTCGTTAGTCTTACTTGCGATACTTCTCAACAGTGTCTACATTCACAGCCAGATCTCGAATTCACCGCCACTGACGACATTGACGTACCCGCAGCAATCGTCTCCCTCGTTGGAACGACGGCGAACACAAGGTTTACCCGAAAGTGTCGTCTTGGAGAGACTCCAGAGAGAGTTTGAAGAAACATGGGCTATCTGTCGCAACACCACTTCTGCTATGATTCCAGCAAACCTGAGACGACGTGATATACACGAAATCTTTCCGCCGCCTCCGCCGTTTCTGCAGGCACTTCGAGCATTTTCGTCAACTCATCAAGAGTCGACAGTGGAGACATGTTATCTCCCTGCTACATCCTCTCGCTTTGAAGCCTCTGCTGAATTCATTGTGATCTTTCCTACAGACAGTCTTGACGCCCGAACTATCTTTTTGAACTGTCTGAAATGGCTTTGGGATGTAGCCGCTGTCGAGCTATGGCTACTAGTTACAGAGGAAACGAGGGTTGTCTTGCAACTAGACACTCCCTATGGTAATCGTATCCTTGCTTGGCACGAACGCAAGGACCACCCAGTGCATATTATCTATGCTTCTACTCTATGGGATGCAATGAAGCAGGTAAATAGTGAGGCTTCGATGATGGTATCAGCAGTCTTTTGGGTAAATGAAGCTTGGCAGGGCAACCAAGACGTATTCCAATCTGGTTTCGACGAATGGAGACTCAATTCCTCTACATTGGTAGCGTCGCAAGGGTGGGTAGTGGATGTTCTTGGAAACAACACCTTACAGCACGCACATGATGCTATTACGACCACGGTTTGCTCAGACAGCGACTCGTTTCCTACCACTTTGCGCCGGATCACAACGGCAGATGAGAATATTATACCCTCAGTTGTCGATCTTATCGGCAGCTTTCACCATCGAAACTATCTATGCTTCTTGCAGCATTCAGTTTTAGTCTCTGTTCAAGCGAATACGCATGACTGGCAAGAAGCACAATCCGCAGTGGCGTTTTGGCTTACGCAAGTAACCGGCCGTTCACCCCGTATATTTCCGTCCGCTACCAGTATCAAGACGCAGAACGGCACACCATCGTTGGTCGTAGACGGTGATATGGAATATACTTCACTGCAAGATGGGTTTGGTCGAAAGCGACTATCTGCCCTCGTGGCACGTTTTGGAGGCGTCACGCTGCACTCGGCTAGCCCGAATAGACGCTAACCAAACTTAACCCATGCTATATCGACTTCTGTCAGTCGACGATGCCATTGTCCTTGTATTTTGAGATAACACTTCCCGCTGATGTAGAATCTCTTAACTACTAGCGAGTGAGGCTATACCTAGGCTTGAAGGGTTGATGAAAAAAAAACATTAGGGGTTTAGATTGAATGAAGTGTCTTAGGTCACAGACGCAAGTAGACTACGAGTACAGGAGAATGTTACGAAATTGCAAATGCAGCTCAAACGGTTTCGTCAGAAACAGTTGTCTCCTGGATTGTCTCGTAGGAAACACGCGTCTCCTCAACACTCTCGGGGACGGGAGGAGGTGTGCCATCCGAGCACGTATCTTCGTTGTGCTCGCTGCGAAGTTCCTTGGCTTCTTCCTCCATAAAACCACAGCAAGGATTGGTAGTGACGTGAGCAGAACTCTCCAAGTAGTGTTGTTCTGTCTGAAAGAAAATGGCGTATCCCAAGGAGAGACCAACGATAGCCGAGAAGAGCAGCTCGACGGAAAAGGTCATGGTGGCAAGCATGAGAATGTAGCCAACCAGAGCCTGGGATCCGTGGAGCGCGGTAATAGTCCAGCGCAAGACGTGAGGATTCCAGCTCTTTTGGTCGGGCGAGCGGTTCGCAATCCTGGCCGAGCGGGAAATGCGGTGGCGAAACTTGGATACGCCTTCAACGAAGATACCTAGCATGATGATACCAAACATGGCACCAACAAACTTTCCACGCGTGTCCAGCGTCCAGCCAGGGAAGAAGAGGTTGAGACAAGGCTGGTCGCCCTTGAGAGACGCGCGGAAGCCTGATGAAAGAGATGGCAAGAGAAAATATTAAAGGTTAGAGAAGCGTGTAGAAGATCACGTAGGTTTAGTACGTAGGTCTTCCAAAGGGAAAAGGGTTACGTACCATCCATATACATGATCATACCCGCCCCATGATTCATCTACGGAGTGAGTAAAATAGACATGGTTAGAACAAAGTGTCACACAGAAGCAGTTGGATCATTGCTAGGGTTACTTACTCCGACACCGTTGGCCATGTGGCTGGTGCAAAAGGAAGCAGCCATATTGGAGTGATTCATAGTACCGTCGGCATTCATATTCATGGTCATGTCGTCCGTCACCGGGTCCATCGTTTCGTTCATTGTAGTGTCCATCGTCATATCCATGGTAGATTCCATCAGCGAATCCATGGTGGCGCTCATCATGCTTGTCATGTCCATTGTCGGATTGAAGAGAAACGGAAAGTTGGGTGCTGTAGCTGTAGCGGTAGTGCTAGTGGTAATTGTGTCCCTAACTTGGCCTTCTCCTGGTACAATCGCTACGGGCTTCTACGCGAGTGACGGGAAAATCTCCGAAACAAAAGTTTCCTTTCGTGTTCCAAAGTGGATCGGGACTCGCTCCTGCAAGCTCTGAGCAGTTTTCGTTGACCCCGAGCAGGGTTCTCTTCCATCCCCTGAACTGCCTCTTCGCTTCCTCTTGTGGCCGAGTGGAATGGATGCCCCGCTGAGGGTACCAGGAATGAAAAATGTTAAGTGAAAAAACGATTTTACGAACAAAGTGTCATAAATAACCAGTGAGCTAAGTGAAAAATCTCAAGCGGCTATCTTTGTCAAAGATGCTCTTCTAAAAATGGCATTTACCTAATTGTAAATGACCCGCCACGTGATATATTTGATTCCCGCCTTTGCGAGCTCCGTGGAACAACGCTGGCCAATCCAAATCCAAAATACAGTTGAACTAACTTGGGTCAGTCTTGCGAAAAAGTCAAGCAAAAATGACCGGTCCTTTTTGCAAAACGAAGATGCCGTACGCCGTGCGCAAGATCTCAAAACTCACACCGACCACCACCACGAACCGTCAAACATCATCG
>Ga0307933_1002509_pt1 | contig 12472 bp, 9 predicted proteins | sample OrgLakmetageno88_FD_201811 | JGI IMG/M metagenome (GOLD analysis project Ga0307933, IMG submission 201811) | Saline water microbial communities from Organic Lake, Antarctica - #88 | ecosystem: Environmental > Aquatic > Non-marine Saline and Alkaline > Saline | place: Antarctica: Organic Lake...
CATTTTTGTTTATTTATTAATCTGTAGCGAGAGAGATATAGGGTGCATGTGGTGAGTAAAGGATATCTGACAGAAGGTCTGGTGGCGGCGACAAGACAAAATCTGTGGGGACAGGCCGTCGGACGTGATTACTCTTTGCTACGAGGAAAGGAGACAGGCTCTCTCCACTTGAATCGATTCTCCTTCAATCACTCTTCATCTAGACGACATTGACCAGCAACACTGCGTACTTGCGCAGCGCTTTGTAAATAGCCAGTCCCAACCGTCCCAACGAACGAGTCCTCGAGCTCAATCTTTCATTCCCCTACTTTTACGAAACGGTGATCCCGTTCGAAACCAGGCTAATCCCATACACAGTCTATGATATTGTATCATATCCTCCCATATCATCTCTCGTCGTCGACAGTTCATTCGTCATCGTCGTACCTGCAAGAAGTAGAGCCCACACAAATATCCCGTAGTGCCCCAAACGGAAAAAGGAGCGGAGGGCCGGCACATAGATTTCAGTACTGAAAGGGGTTCGAGAAAATAGTACGAGAGGTAAGCGATAAGTTGGAAGCACTTGCACCCATCAATATTAGAAATCAAACCAAGTTCGCGCCTATTTTCAAGCAGAACAAGAAACCAACACACCAAGAAACGCGACGCGCGACGACCCAAACATCATAGTGTCGTCGACCATGGCGACAAACAGTAGCCGCGTTCGCATCGTTGAGGCGAGTCCACCGTACAAAAAGGCGACGCAGTCTTTATCGAGTACTAGTCCCGCTCTGTTGAAACGAAAACGAGTGGAGCAATCCAAGCAAGACGAAACAGAAGAACCATCGTCCGCCCAGCGTTTGCTCGCCATTCACCGTCGCGCACTGCAGTCTCTGTTCTTTGGTAACCGCAACCTTGCTGGTAGCAATTGTTCCACAACACTTGCAGCATCACAGAATGAAAGTGTTGGCCAGAAGGAACAGCGTTTGTTGCAACTCCAGCGCCATAGGATTGCTCTCAAGGCCGACTTGGAACAATGTCGGCAACAGAATCAATCTGCTGGCGAAACGGTGGGCGACGAATTGCGTCGGAAAAGAAACAACGCGCATTTGTTGGTGCATCGTCCGTATCTGCATTCTCATGATAGACAACACCACCAGATATCCATTGTCAAAGCCAACTCAACGACGACGACGATCACTACGACGACGACATCTACTACTGCACAGGCGGCACTGGTGGACCAGGAGCTTGCGGAACGCGATTTGGGGCAACGCATGCAGCTGGTGCGACAGCGTCGCAAAATTGCCGCGGCGTACCGCTTGGCAGGAATTTCAATGGTCCCGTGTGCCGACGAAAATGTTCTGGCGACCCGGCTGGATGTCACGGTGGAGGGGCGGTATGTGGCGTGCTATCACGCCTTTTTTGATTTGGTAGTCAATGATGATGCTGGGGATTTGTATTTAAGATTGGTACAGCACACACTGCCACCTTCCATTCCGTTGGCGGCGATTGTGGAAGAGACCTTGGGAGGGATCGCTAGGGTTGGTCCACTGCAGAACGAGGCCGAGTGGGAGACAGACCAGCTTGTCGAAAAGCTACGAAAGTGCTCCAATCAGCTGCATCAAGCGTGTTATTGTTATGCGTTGCGCAAAGAATCGTTTTCGTTTCTGCAATCCTCAGCGACATGTAAGAGTCGCTCCTATATTGTGAAACAGTTGCAACCGACAGATACCTTTAAAACGATCGTCTTTTGCTTGCAGCTTTTGTCTGGTATGCCCTCTTTGCAAGTGGAGCTGATCTACAAGGACCCTATGCGACCACAGCCAACGGGCGTGAGTGTGCGAAGTACGACTGGACCATCCAGTGCAAACATGAATGTCACAAGAAACCAAGCTGTATCTGTCGACGTTGTGAGTGACGAAGAAGATGGGGGACTGGAAGACTTGATTGACACGGCTACCATGGCCTTTCGTCGGTTGCCCATGCGCAAAGCTATCAAGGAAGTTACAGACGCAATGCTGGAGTGGTAGTGTACTGCTACTGTCTATCGTTGATTATCATGATTCACTTCGATGCTAGAGCGGATAGCCTCCATGGTTGAGGATATCGTCGAGCAGTTGCCTCCATTTTGGTCTCTCTGCAGGGCAGGCTGATTCTGCGAGAGCTGCATCATGCCAGAACTCGGTAAAGTCCTTTTGGTCCTCGTCGAACACGAGAACATGGGCGATCGGAAAGATGAGTCGCGAGGAAGAAGTAATAAAGGCTTCTTGCCACAAGCCCTCGCTAGCGTCATGCAGCAATATAGGTCGTGGGTCCAATCGCAGTCCACATGCCTCTGCGCACTCCAAGACAAGGTGTCTCACGTAGCCATAGACTGAGAAGAACGCACATAATAAGAAGTTTGACAAGAATGAGAGACGCACGCAAAGGGATAACTACCAAGCTAGCTGTGTCCACTTACGAACTCCGTCTTGTGCCGTTCGAATCGTTCCGTCCTTGTAGATCACAAACAAATTACTCGAAATCCCTTCCAGTACCTCCAAATCACTGCTCGTTTTGGATTGCCGAACCATGAGGACTTCCGACACACCCGGTGGCTTGTATTTTTCAGGGTTTTCAAAAGTCTTGCGAAGCCGCGTCCACGAGGCCACCTTGTTTTGAGGGTCTCGACAACGAGTCGGTAACGACGCATCGACCGTGACCTGCTCTTGTTCGTGAGCGATCGCCGCGATAGTCACCGTGATTGGTTCGACAGGTTTATGAACTTGCAATGGTTTAGCATTACAACAGACGTGCCCTCGAACCACAATATCGTGACTGTCGGCATCTCTGGAGGGCGACCAGAGTAGAGTCACTCGAAGAAGTTGGACATACTTGTTTTGGTGCCAAGACGGCGAAGGCTCCTCGGTAGATGTATTCAAGAGTTGGGATGACTCAGCTTGCGACAACAAGGCATAAAAAATGGAATTAGATAGATCGCAGGCTGCTGCTATCGCCTCTTCTGTCTCTGGAGTTCTCTTAGAGGCATCTTGCTGGCCGTGGTTGACCAGCGATAGATATGAATTCTGTAATCTCTTGACATGAAATGGCTTTCCCCACACTCTCCACTTGTTTTCTGGGTCCGAGCTATGTAGTATCAAGTCACATCGGAGAGTATCGTAAGCACCAGCTCCACCCTCGTCGTTCATGCGATCTTCCGTCCTTTCGATGAATTCCATCCAATCGGGGCTGGTGGTAATGTCCAAACATTGATCGTCAATCACGCGAAACGGATGATCCGCCGACTCTCCATATCCAGTAATCTTGTTCAGAGTCACTGAGCCCGAGTCCTTATTGATGGACGCTATACAGCACCAATCGGAGGAAGCTACCGGCACTACCGGCACCGACATGGAAGACGACGCCAGCCGAAGGCGCGTTTGCTTCTGTCTATTTGAGGCTAGGAAGAAGACAATTGGCAGCTGAAAGCGATGGCCTAATCGGCGGGAGTAGGATAGCATGTGCATGTGTGCTGACCTGGGAGTAGGTTTTGCTCACTTTGTTGGAGATTCAAAGTAGCAGTTTGAGGTACAGTAGTGTTCTTGGTGGGGAATGGCATATATCAAAGTCGTCGTCTTGATTAGACTAGTCGTAGTCTAGTTGGTTGCTCGATCTTTCGATTTTTTTTTCGCGAACCCGAACCTATTTGCTTCGCGTTCGTGCGTATCGTGGCCGTTCCGAGAACGAGACCGCAGAGGAGCGGTCACAAAATACTCGAGCAATGAGAATGGGATTCTCAAAACCCTAAACAAAACTGCTTTGCCAAGTCGTGGGCAGTCCGCGTCGGAGCCACTCCGACTCCGCACCTACGCTTGGCATTGCTCCAGCAGCGAGAACTGGAAAGAAACGATACGCATTTCCTCCTCATTACTGCCTATACAGGCCGAACAAGTTCAATAGATAATTAAAAGTTTCATACCGTGGAGCTAGATATGCTCACTCTCGACAAGAATAGAGACGTCGTTCAGTATAACTTGAGCGACCTCCTTTTCGAGAGGAGCGGTAGTCAAAACATGCGATCAAACGCATGCCCCACTACCCTTACCACATGTACTTTTTCACCATGACAAACAAGACCGAACCAAATAGGACGGGCAAAGCAAAATGGCTTGAAGCCATTTTAAGAACGTCCACCACGACCACGACCAGAACCGCGTCCGTAGCCTCGACCACCGCGCCCACGACCGCGACCGGGTCCACCCCGGCTGGACTGAGCTCTATCAGGTCGGACGTACATGGGGAGACCATTGATTTCCGAGTTCTGAAGCTCGCGAATGGCTCGGGTGGCTTCCTGTGCCTTTTGATAGACAACGATGCCACAACCAATAGACTCGCCCTGCGGGTTGGTCATGACTGTGGCCGAATCAACATTACCTGCCTTGCGCATGTGATCCTTCAAGTCCTGCCAGCTAGTCTCCGGGGCCAAGTTCCAAACATAAACCGAGGTATTCTGCATTCGTCCAGGTCCACCATGATGCCCAGCCTGACTACTGGTTTCTCTATCCTCTCGGACAAAGATCATGCGACCTTTGAGTTCCGTGTCAGTAAGATTTGTGGCTTCCTGGGCTTCGGCATCGGTCGCAAACTCGACGATGCCGCATCCTTTCGAACGACCATTCTGCTCCATAATCACTTCCGCATGAAGGACTTTACCAGCCTGACGCATATGATCCTTCAAATCCTGCCACGCCACGTCCCAACTAAGGTTACCAACGTAAACACGACGAGTTTGGGCCTGTTCATCCGACGAAAATGCCCGGTGGCCTCCAGCGTGACCGCCGCCGCCGCCGCCACCACCAGCAAAGGAGGCACTCGAACGACCGTCTTCGCGGTCTTCGCGAACAAAGATCTGACGCCCATTGAGCTCGGTATCATTCACCGTCAAAACGGCCTGTTCTGCACCTTCTGGGGTGGCAAACTCGACAATACCACACCCTTTGGAGCGACCATCGGGCGTCTGCATAATATTTGCGTGGAGCGGATCCAAGCCAGCGTCTTTCATGTGATCTTTCAAGTCCTGCCAGCTCACTTCCCAAGCCAAGTTTCCAACATAGACGCTGCGTCCACGCTCTGCGACGGCCGGAGGCGCGGGGACCTCACTACTGGCGATTGTGGCGGCTTCTGTCGGCTCGTTTGGTTCAGCCTTAGGTTCAGCAGGAGCGGCTTCTTCCTTGACAGCCTCAGGCTCCGTTGCGGGTTCCTCCACCTTTGCTTCCTCCTTGGGTTCTTCGTTCGCCTCGGCAACAGCAGCCGGGATTCCCTCTGTCTCGGGCTTCTCCTCCTGCAAGTACGATAAACAAGGGGACGTCCATATAGTAACGCGGTTAGACACGAAAAACTCCCAACAACAACACACACACACAACAACGTCACGAACTCATTTCTCAATACGAATCGCCGCGATCAACCCCAATCGCTCAAATTCACTCCTCTTACCTTCGACGCCATGGTCAAGTCTGGTCTGATGAGGATAGCTACCTCGAGCAAGCAAAGCAGCGGATGAAATGCTTTTGTGGATTTTGGAGCAAAAGGGATAATTCTGAGGCTCCAGTTCGTCGGTTAAGTCCAGACCGTGTTGAACGTCAGCCGCCGCTTTTTTGCTCCGTTCAACCGACGACCTGCTCTATCTCTCCTACCGGTACCGGTAGGCTTTCTGGACAGTGGAAGTGCATCCGGCACGTTAGGTACTACGGTATCGTACGTACAATAAAAAGTCTACGATTAGAAAATTTTATAGACGCCGAAGTTCGTCTAACGAGATACCTCCTGGCTCGTTGAAAGACGAGTTGTTCGCCTGGGTGCGGCGCATGAGCTCGTCAAAATCAATATACGGTTCGTAATGATCCACGGCAACCGCCACACGGTTCCTGTCGTGAATGTTGAGCTTGGGAGTGAACTGATGAATCTGGGTCATGGCATCGTGCGTCGAAAAGTCCACCATCATGACGGGGGCACCCTTGAGAGAGTTGAGCATGTCCAAAACCTCGGCAGACAGCTGGTACTTGCCCTTGCGACCGCATATAATCAAGGCGGCTTCAAAGGGTTTTTCCGACTTTTCTCTTTGGCGTTGCAGCTCGCCAAGAAAGCCAACAATCAAGTCGTCGCGAGTAACGTGACAAAGGTACAGCGTTCGGCTGGGCTTTTCGCGCAAGTTTTCCAAAAAGCGAGTGAGGGAAGTGGTCACGACATTAATATCGGAAGTGTTGAAGTGACGCAAGCGATGCTCCTGTCCACTGATGAGTTTTGTATTGAAGAGGTTCTCCAAGTCAGCAAGAGCGGGGCATCCCAGAAAGGGTCGGTCGGGAATGCAACCCAACAAGGGAATACCCCAAGCCTGCATCATGGCTTTCGCCATGTAATGTTTGGTTTGGGTTAGCTTCGATGGCATTACTTTGTTAACCTGTTTCAACAAAGATAGAGAAAATGCGTTAGACACTAGTTCCATCAACCCCCATTGAATACAACTCGTTCAGGCTTGGTTCACTTACAATTACGCCAGCGATCCTCACCCCGTAGTGTTGGCAGAGGATGCGATTCAGCTCGAGCTCGTCAAAGGCACTTCCGAGCCCTCCATTCACAACCAGAACCATGTCGGCCCCAATAACACTCGCCACTTGCGCATTGTTCAGTCCAACGATACTCCCAACGGCACAGTGCCCCGTTCCTTCACACAAGACGACATCACTCCGCGACGATATGTTTTCCATGCTCTTCAAAACGTCTTGCATTTGCTGTTGCGAGGAGATTTCCCCGTCAACATACTTTTTCGTATATCCCTTTGGAATAATGACTGGACTCATGTGTTCGTAATCAATGTGATCCAGCCGAAAGTGCTCCCGCACCAGACACACATCCTTGTCGACGCGAATCATCTTGTTCAAGCTTTCCGACTTGACTTCGACATGTTGTTGTCCCACGGGCTTTAAAAATCCCAGCTTGTCGTATCGCTTCTTTAGTCCAGCGAGCAAGGCCAACGAGGTGGTTGTCTTTCCCACGTGCTGACGTGTGGCTGCCACAAAAATGGGGCGCTGGTAGCGTCCCGAGTGTTTGTCGCCCAGCGGCTTCCAGAAGCGAGAGCCATCGGGAAACTTTTTCCAAACGGCCTCATCCGACTTTGTGGCTAGACAGCGTAGCACCGTTTGCGATGGGACGTACTTGCTGTTCGTTCGAGCCGCGATGGCTGTGAGAAGGCTCCTGCCGAGGCTGGAGAGCTTCATCCGGCTGCTGCCGGTATTAGACGACATCATTGCGGCGATGACTTCTTTTTGTGTCGATCGTCGATTGTCGATCTTTGGGTTATTCACGTTGACACGAAAGTGGTACTCGATCATTCGGAGAAGACCGTGACGATGCGGTACTCAGCCGTTTCCAAAAAGCGCGCGAGTTTGCCCCTCGTCCGCCGGCTCTCGACGCTCGACCTATCAGAGATCAGAGGCTCGTCGACAATGGTGGATCCCTGCTCCCTGCACACACAATCACAATACGACAATACGATTGATTGGCACACTTGTTTCCATTTGGTTCCTTCTCGTTCCTTTGCTTACCAGCGCACTCCCCTACAAGTTACGATCGAAGCTATCGATAATCACCCGCAACAACGTCAACGTCAACGTCAACGTCAACGCCAACGTCAACCTAACTAGCAAACAAATACTGCAACATGGCGAGTAGCATATTGCCGGCCGCACCGCTGACGGTCGACACGGTCGAATACGACTTTGAGAACTACGCACTGCAGCACGGTATTCCGGAAACGCTCGATCCCCTGCCTTACCGCAAGGCTGGATCGGTCTTTGCCAGTGGCGAAGAGGGCGAGTCCGTCTTGACGAGCGCCAAGCATGATCCGCGCTTGCGCACCGTCGTGTGCCGGCACTGGCTGCGCGACTTGTGCATGAAGGGGGCCGCGTGCGAGTTTCTGCACCAGTACGATCTTTCCAAAATGCCCCTGTGTCGCCACGGCGAACGCTGCAAGATCAAGGACTGTCCGTTTCGGCACATTAGCGAAGCAAATCGCATGGAGTGCGTCTTTTACACGCAAGGCTTTTGCATCCACGGACCCTTTTGTCGCTACAAGCACATCCGACGACCCCGTGAGGACTTGCCTTCCGTGGCGGACTTTACCTTGGGATTGTCGCAAATGCAAGCGGCCGGTAAGGACGGAGCACCGCAGCAGCGACGACCCGCGGCAAAACCCAACGAGTTTTTCAAGATTAGTCTCTGCAAGCATTTCATGGCGGGGGAATGTCCGTTTGGAGACGGGTGTCACTTTGCTCACGGGGAAGCGGAACTTCGCAACTTTCCCAAAAAGGAAGACCCAGAACCGGAAGGCGGGGCCGAACTGTCGGACAATATGTTTTCCAATCAAGACACCACGACAGTAGACTACTTCCAGGGTGGTGCCGCTGGTGGAGGTAGACCCATTCCTGTTCTCGAGCCGGAGAACGCTCACTTCTTCATCGTCTTGGCTGCGACGCAGCAAGACTTGGCCTTGTCCGCGGTTCGGGGTGAGTGGTACGTGCAACGCAAACACGCCGACCAACTCAACGCCGTCTATAAAGACGGTCAAAAACAAGTCATGATTTTCTTTACCGTGAGCGATTCGAGACATATTCAAGGTGCGGCTCTCCTGAAGTCGGCAGCTGTCTACCAAGAAGGCGCGGGTAACGGCAGGGACGCCTTTTCCCACCACGTCAAAGTGGATTGGTACCGGTCGACGGAATTGCCAATGGATACTGCTCTCGATGCAGCTACGGAGCTTCTGATACCAACACCGACAACACAGTTCTGTCAAGACATGTCTCCCAAGACGGGTGAACTCCTATTGAAAGCTATATGGAACTCTCCTCTCGTTACGTTGCACGAATCGTGGTCCGGCGAAAAGGCACCTCCTACCCAGGAAGAAATACTGACGGACATTCGTGCACCCAGCCCCGACGAAATCGCTTGGCCAACCACGCCGGGTCCAGGCTTTATATTTGGCTGCAGTGCCGATACCATGGACGAATGTCTCGGACGAGGCCTTCTGGGCTTGCCAGCCCATATGAAGGCGGCTGCGTCATCCATTATACCCGGGTCGACCATCTTTCTTTTTAACGTGACGGATCGTCTCTTGTTTGGAATCTTTGAGGCTCTCACGCCTGCCATTATGAATATTGAACCGACCGCCTTTTCCAAGAACCCTAAGGCAACGTCGTCTCCCTTTCCGGTACAGATCCGATTTCGAGTGAGTCTTGAATGCCCACCACTGGAAGACACTGACCCAATCTTGAACGATGTCTTGCGGTCCCGAGAGGGGCGCATCGGGCCGCTAACGCATGCGCAGACGGAGGCTGTCGCGAGCTTGCTTGCGAATCAGTGCGGAGCCTTGCAATATATGATTGAGTATGAACGAGGCTTGCGGCAGGGGACTCAGGTGAGAGCTCCGCCGATTGCCTTGCCTCCGCGAAAAATTGCTAAACGAAACTAAAAGAGCTACGAGTACAAATAATAACATTGACTTTTACAATAACATTACCGTTGTCTTTCTCCAGTAATTGACTTTATATCTTTAGTTGAAACTCACGTCTCCCATTTCCAACACTGAAGGAAGTGCATCCATCATGGAACAATACGAGTCCACCGTCATTCGTTGCGAGCCCGCGGTGTCCACAGCAGAAGTCTTATAAAAGCTGTTGGACGTTTGCTTAAGCTTGGTAAGCACGGTTGCCAATGGTTTGGTCGCCCAAGGTAAAGCTGCACTTTCATCCACAGCGGTAGAGTCAGACTCAAAGATGCTACCCCAATATTGGTCTCTCATCATCTCAAAGGTCGTATTGAGGCAATCTTTCTGGGCGTCCGCCACAACCGGACTTTCCAACAAATCCCACGTTTCGTCCAAAATACTACTTGCTAGTTCGTCATCGATAGTAACTTCCAAACTTGCCGAAGGCGGCATGAGAAAGCGCAACAGGCTTCGCGGACGCCCTTGTCGGGCTGTTGGTCGAGAGGAGCGCCCTTCTTCCACCAGTGATCGTATCTTTCCAATGGCATCCTCAAACCCTTCGCGTGACATGTGCAAGTAGGAAGGATCCAGCACGTTCCAGTCCGCCAGGACCTCTTCCACTGCCCGCTCCACAGTGCTGATTAACGCAACAAGTCCTCTTTCGAAAAAATACTCGTACGTGTGCATCAAGACAAACTTGTGCGATGCCTGGTAAGATCCCATGCGGTCCGAGGCGACTGTATCGTTGCTCACCATGGAGGCTGCGGAAGAAACAGTGTTTTGCATTTGCTCTTCAAACAAACGTCCTCCCAGCAAGTTCACTTGGACGTTCAAGACCAAGAACAAAATAGTGTGTGCATACGCAGTCACCATCACGCGCGTGACGGATCGCACCTTGATGATATCCCAGAGTTCCTTTTCTTCTTGTCGGCGCAGCGTTTCATCCATGGAATTGCGTTCGGCTCGCAACCTTTTCAAGGCCTGGGTTTCCTTGACGGTGCTCGTCTTTTCTTCGACAGTCTTTCGCAACGTAACCAGAAAGCCCTCCAAGGCCTTGACCGTCTCGTCTCGGCAGCGTGTCATGCGCTGTCGCCGCATCTTCCACATTTGTGGAGCCGGTTCTACGGCGTCTCTGGCTGATCGTTCCCTTTCTCGTCCTTCAGTCCCATCCTGATCTGACACTTCATTTATCCTGCTCCAAGCCCAGTTGGCGAGTTTGTATGCTCCGTATCCTATGACGGCTGCAGTGACTATTGAGCCCGGCGAAGGAGCGTTCCACTGTCTCCGACGTCGTCTTGAATATCGAGGGTCCATGATTTGCGATGATTCTGACTCCTTTTGTGACGGATCGTTCTCGACTCTACACACTGCCACTTACAGGTTGTTGCAGTTTCTATCGAGGGTGGAGTATCAAAAAAGTGTTGACCATCTCATGGTCGCTGTGCCTCATCGCGTGTTGTTCTTTTTCTGGCGAACGAGACTATTTATTTATGTTGTTTTGCACTATGGTGGAATGACGTGGCCTTATTGTCCCACCTAAACTATTGGCAAGAGTCTCTAGATGATGGTTTCTTAGTTTAGCGAGAGTAGTTCAGTAACTCTACCGGTACTTTTAACCCTCTGATTTCCTCCACTGGCGCATGAACTCGGCCTCTTCTTCCTCTAAGTCGTCTTCTACCGGTAGGTCTTCACCTTCGAGCATGTCATCCAGAATTCCCTTTGCAGTCTCAAATAGTTGCTGGGCTGTCGCCCAAGCCCATTTCCCCGCTTGTTTAGCACCTTCAATAGCCTCTTCCTTTTCCGGCATGGTGAACTTGAAGCCCTTGTTTTTCAGACGCACAGTCACCTTGTCCTTAACTTGGAGAGCAGTCTTCCGGACTAGCTGGATGCCCACGGAGATGCGCTTGACCAGTATTCGCCTCCCTTGTCCCATTATTACTTCTTGGATCGAAGAACCACCCGCGCCAACATCCAGTTCGTCTGGAGGATCTACTCCTTCAAACAACTTGTCAATATCGTCTAATCCTTCAACAAACTCGTTGTTGACGGACTTTGGTTTCGCAGCACCGGGTGGAGCCTCATCGGAAACATCGGGTGTTTCTAGCATGGCTTGTTGCCCTTGTCGCATGATTTCGTCCGTCATCAAACTGGCCATATCGGCCATGTCCATTTGGGATGCATTCCTGTCTGGATCATTTGGATCACCCATGAACAAGTCTTGAAAGAGGAGAAACAAGGTCGAGAGGTCGGCTCGTTTTCGTTCCCACCGAAAGACGCCCCAGACTCCACAGTAAGGGACGGGGACATCTCCTTCCAGTATCTCCTCCCTGGCTTTACTTTCATATTTCTTTATTTTCGCTGGAGGGGTCATGGTAATCGAGGGAGTTTTCTTTACCCCAATAGTAGAGGAATCGACTTTCTTGTCGGGTTCCGAGTTGACTTGCTGAAAGAAGCTGGCCAAGGAACCCGCTTTAGGCTCCGTGGGTTGTGTCGATTTTGCTTCCGCGGCAGCCGACTCGTCCGAGCTTTCCTTAAACTCGCTCTGCTTAGTCTCGCTCTGCCTAGTCTTGCGCTGTGTCTTGTCGTCTAGTATTTCGTCGTCAGAGCTTTCCTTGGTCTCGCTCTGTGTCTCGTCGTCTAGTATTTCATCGTCGTCGGAATCATCGGCAACTGTCTTGGCACCTTCCTTGGTCTCGCTCTGTGTCTTGCTGTCTAGTATTTCATCGTCGGAGCTTTCCTTAGTCTCGCTCTGTGTCCTGTCATTTAATAATCCACTATCGTCGGAATCACCGGCAACTGCCTCGGCACCTTGGTCGGAAGGCACTTCCGTGTTCATCTCGGCAGTCTCCTCACTGCTTACGTCGACTGAAGCTTCCTCCATTGCGTCAACTATTTCTGTCGAGTCTTCCTCCTGTTTCTCCTTATCGTATTTTAATGCGTCCTGTATCGTAGCTTCAGTCTCGTTTTCAG
>Ga0307933_1002510_pt1 | contig 12471 bp, 8 predicted proteins | sample OrgLakmetageno88_FD_201811 | JGI IMG/M metagenome (GOLD analysis project Ga0307933, IMG submission 201811) | Saline water microbial communities from Organic Lake, Antarctica - #88 | ecosystem: Environmental > Aquatic > Non-marine Saline and Alkaline > Saline | place: Antarctica: Organic Lake...
GGTGACTGGCTCAATCACTGAATAGCAGATCACCGCCACAGCGCTAGCTCTGATGATTGAAACCAGAACTTAGGTTATTCTGAATAGAAAGTATTTGCGACAAATGCGTCAGGAGTAAAACTCATATGTTGAAGCGTTCACTATCGGCTGCCATGGTCCTGACCGTTCTGGCCGGCCTGGCTGCTTGCAGCAGCAGAGAAACCCTTGAAAGTGATATGGGAATATCAGGTGCCCCTGACTGGGTTAATGAAGGCACCCAGGCTGTTGACGACGACGACGGTCGCTATATTCAGGGGGTTGCCTATGCACCGCCCCTGAACGATCAGTCGTTGCAGATCTCTACGGCAGACAGCAGGGCCCGAGCAGAAGTTGCGCGGGTAGTCTCCAGCTATGTCGACAACACCCTGAGCGACTATTCGTCCAGCGCAGGAGATTCGGGCGTCAGCAGTATCGAACAGACCCTGATCAGTTCAACCAGAACGGCCTTAAACGGCGCCAGAATCAAGGCGCGCTGGAAAGACAGCAACACTGGCAATGTCTATTCCTTCGCAGAAATGGATATGGAGGCGCTGGACGACTCTATCCAGACGGCCAGCAAGCTGTCTGATAATTTCAAGGCGTTTTATTCTGGCAAGGCCAACGCCAACTTCGAACGATTCGTGCAAGGACAAGAGTAATGAAAATCTGGGTAGTTATTTTTGCAGTCCTGCTGTTCAGCGGCTGCGGAACATCAGTTGAGCGGGTAGACAGTGACAGCACAATTGATCTGAGCGGCGCCTGGAATGACAGCGATTCACGGCTGGTGGCCCAAGAGATGATTCAGGATGTCCTGTCCCGACCCTGGATCACTGATTTTACGACCCGAAGCGGCGAGCGGCCTGCGGTGATTGTGGGCACGGTTCGTAACCTGAGCCATGAACACATCAACCTGAAAACCTTTGTCGCCGATATGGAGCGTGAACTGGTCAATTCCGGGCGCGTGGATTTTGTCGCGTCGAAAGACGAGCGTGGCGAAATACGTGATGAGCGCCTCGATCAGGATCTGAATGCCCGGGATGATACCCGCAACGCTGCAGGTCAGGAACTGGGCGCGGATTTCATGCTGAGCGGACAGATCAACACCATCATTGATGCCGAGGGCAAACAACAGGTGCGTTTCTATCAGGTCGACCTTACCCTGATCAGCATGGCCGATAACCGCAAGGTCTGGCTGGGTCAGAAGAAAATCAAGAAGCTGATTAAAAACCCGTCCATCCGCTATTAGTCTGCTTTGGGATGACAGATAGACCGTGATTGGCGAGATGCATTTGTTCCGGTTTCTGGCGACTCCAATGGTGATGCTGTGCTTGTTGTATCTGCAGGGATGCACCGCCTGGCAAATCAATCAGCTTTCGGCAGAGCTGCCGGCGGTCGGCCCTGAAAAGACCCTGGAAAAACTGGAAGACATTGATCCGCCAGACCGTGACAGAAGCCAGTATTTGCTGAATCGGGGCCTGCTGAAGTTCTACACCGGAGACCTGGCCGGTAGCCGACAGGATCTTGAGCAGGCCAAGGCGATCATGATGTCCCTGAAGGCGGTCAGTCTCTCCGAAAACTTTGGTGCCCTGACGACCAACGAGACGCTTCGCAGCTATGGCGGAACGCCAAGTGAACAGGTGCTGGTGCATGCCATGCTGGCCATGGGTTATCTGTTCAGTGGCGACCGGGACGGCGCGCGGGTCGAAATGCTGCAGGCGGATGTCACCATGAGTCAGCTGGGAGACACGGAGTCTGTCAGCGGGCAACTGGCAAGCGTGCGCTTTTTAGCAGGGCTGGTCTACGAAATGAACGGTGAACTGGATGACGCCATGATCAGCTATCGCCGGGCGCACCAGATCATCAGGGCTCGTAAAGAAAAGGTTCCTGAGGCCCTGGCTAGCAGCCTGTTGAATGTCAGCTTGCGCCGAAACAATGAAAACCGTAACGATGCAGAGTATCAGCGATACGTCAGTGAGTTTGGCCGCGAGGCCTCATTGCCCGGGGCTCATGAAGGCGAATGGATTGTGTTTTACCACGATGGTGTGGTTACCAATAAAACCGAAACCCGCCTTTTGGTGTTTGATCCGAATCTGGAGGCGCAGATCAGCGTCGTCATGCCCAATTATCCGCCATCGCGTTACCAGACCAGGCATCTTTCGATCAAAGTCGGAGACATCAGAAATACCGAAGTGATAGAAATGATCGAACAACGGGCGCGTGAAGACCTTGCGGATCAGAGTGCAAAAACCATGGCTGCGGCGACAGTTCGGGCAATTACCAAATACCAGATGGTCAGGAAAGCGAGAGAAAGTGGAGAACTTGGCGGTTTCCTTGCCAATATTGCCGGTTTGCTTTCAGAGCAGGCCGATGTGCGTAGCTGGAATATGCTGCCCTCATCTATCCAGTTGGCGCGGCTGGTGACGCCTCTGGATGCCTCGGTCGGGATTGTAGCCAAGAACGTCGAGTTGCCAGCGCTGAACAAGCTTGGCTCACGCCATTACGGTGTCGTGTTAGTAACCAGTCTGAATAATCGCCTGCTCAGTTATCCGCCCTATGAGGGCCTGGAATCTATCGAAGGACAGCCTAATGAACAATAAACCTGCATTCAGTTCATCTTTGATTCAGCCAAAAACCCTGGCCGGTTTGCTGGTTGTGTTGAGTGTTCTGGCTATGACTGCCTGTAGCTCCACACCTGATAGACCGGAGTGGCTGAATAACCCTGAATCGGCCTATCCGGCGGCCACGCATCTTTCGGCGACGGGATCAGCCGATGACCGGCAAAGGGCATCGGATCGGGCTATCAGCAACCTGGCCAAGATATTTGAAGTAAGCGTCCAGGAACGCTCGACAGACTTTAGCAGTGCTCAGGTGAATTCCGGGCCGGGGCAGTTGCAGATTACCAACGAACAAAGGGTTACCCGCGCGGTGAGCACTGAAACCCGACAGGTGCTTCAAGGTGCGCGGGTTGTTGAGTACTGGGACGATAACAATAATCCAGAACGGGTTCACGCCCTGGCTGTGCTGGCCAAACAACCTGCCGCCAGCCGCTTCCGCCAGTCCATATTGACTTCCGACCGCGAGATCAAGGACCTGATTCGCTACGCCCGTGTTACCGCTAACAATCCGATATCCGCCCTCAACGCCTTGAAACGTGCCCGCAGCGCCCAGATTCAGCGAGATCAGCTCAACGAAAATTTGATGATTGTAGCCGACGGCCAGGGGGTTACCGGTCAGTACGACCAGGCTGCGGTGGACACCCTGATTCGCGATGCGTTGGGCACCCTGCCGATCACGGTTCAGGCCGATGATCCATCGGTGAAAGCAGAGCTACAGCGTGCCCTGACCAGGCTTGGCGTGAAGACTGTGGCGCAGTCAGATTATGTACTACGCGGGTTTTCCGATCTGGCGCCGGTCAGTGAACAGCAGAGCTGGTTCTGGTTGCGTGGCTCCTACGAGCTCATGCTGCAGTACCAGGAGACTGTGATGGCGAAGAAACGCTGGCCGGTGAAGATATCCGCTGCCGAACCCGGTTTATTGCAACAGCGGGCCCGGGATGAACTTAACCAGAAATTACCGGGCCATGTGTTCGAATTGCTATCAAGCGAGCCGGAGTAGAATCAGGCACTGAACTGATCAACGCAACACGCTATGCGACATAAAAAAACTGACGGTCGTTCCTCACCTCCCCACAAATAGGGCCGTCACAATATTGGCACATATATGTCACAGGGATTTTTGCCGACCCTAACGCAAAAAAAGCATACCAGGTTTCACTGATCTGCCTTTCTCTAAATATGGTAGCGGGGGCTGGATTCAGTTATGAGTCTTACGTTGTAGCGACTTATCGATAGTCGCTATTAGGCATAATTTTGCATTAATGCACATGATAGAGGAGAATCAGCTTAATATTGAAAGTGGAATTAGAAGCCATTAATGACACAAGAAGCAGTTCAGAATGGGCTCAGAAATTCGTCCGCCATTGCGGAAGAATTGACCGTAAGGCTTGGCGCGCCATTCTCTGAGCTCTGTGCTTGGGCTGCAGAGCGTGAACTAGAACTCCCTCTAGAGCTAACCTACCGGATCCTTGGGCTCGACCCCAATACAGTTGCCATCGCTAACCTTGTTCAAGAGCTAAATCATCCTGAATCACAGATCATCACCAATGAATGGAATGATCATCCTATCGTCCACGAGCTGAAGAAATTCTCCAAGGCCTTCGCCGCAGACACGAACATATCTCGCAAATACGCGAGCATCGGACATAGCGGCGGCGTTACGAAAACCAAAAAACAGTTTAAAAACCTCGAAAACAAAACCTTCCTGCTTACGCTCATCACAAATCCCATGGCTGGCCATGGAATGGAAACGTCAACTATTTTCAATAGGCGACGCCTGCGCATATGGTTGCTCACTCAAGCAGCAACTCGACTAATGGATCACGGCTGCTCTGCAGATAAGTCAATTAGCTACGCCTCACGGTTTCTAATCATTGGCGCCCAAGACCCGCGATGGGAAATAGTCGACGAACTTTTGACCAGAGTAAGACGGTATTTAGGGGCTTTGCCAATCTCCTATGAGCGCTTCAATATAGCGATTGAAAATGCTTCCGGGTTCATGAAAAGCGCTCGCGTATGGGAACTCTCATACCAAAAATTTCTAAAGGCAATCCTTCGCATCTCGAGAGGATCTTGTCGAGCGATTGAGTCCAGCCCGATAAACTCAAGCATACCGACTCACCTTGCAGCTATACCCTCACCTGTCGAGGAAGCACCTTTCGGAACAGACGACAACAATTTCAATGTTCTGTCCTCCCTTTCCAACGAAGATGAAGGTGCAATATATTCCTATATCTCTGAAGTCGATCCGACCGACAGCGTCGCCCAACAGGCCCTTAGCTCCGGAAGTGTTTTCATACAGACAACGGAACTCTCACATTACTTGCCCTGGTCATGGGATCGTTTACTCCCGCCGGAAATCAAAGCAGTCGAAGCATGGGTCAGCCGCATGCTGGCTTTACCGGACTTTATGGAGAAAGTTGGAAGCGCGCTCGTCTGGATAGCGATGACTTTATCCCGATCTCTAGCGATGACCGAACGGCTAACAGTCGAACAAAAAATGACTGCGGAATGGAGCCTGACTCCAGATTTTCAGTTCCTGAAACGGAAATCTCCAAGGCGGCACAGCTCCTGGCAACCCGATGAAGCGACTGTCGACCAGGTAGCCGCATTTCGGGACAACCTGACAATTGCTGTGCCCGAATTCATCAGTGACGCGTTGAAATTTGCAATCAAAGACAGGGAGTCACCCCCCGGAAATCTAGATGAACTTTGGAAAGGAATCTCTGCCCAAAGGCTGGAAACCTGGTTCAACGAACAGGCAAAGGCAAATTTTCCCCGGATCTCGAGCGCAAAACTCGCCTACTGCCGCGGCCAACAATTCTTCGATTTAACGGGAAATTTCAACTTTAGCCGCCTGCTGACCTCCCATCCCAACAGCGCACTTCCGGGAGCGTGTAGCTATGCGACCTGGGATATCTCAGCCATTGAAAAAGGGCTTGGGTTGTCGGTGCAGAGGTCTTCAACAGAATCTAAAAATACCCATGTTATGGGCAGCCTGTTAGCTCCAATCGAGTCCGTTCTAAACCACGAAATCGAATGTTCTAACGACAAGCTAAAACAGGCCTTCGGCCAGGGACTGATTAACTACCACAATGCCCTGACTCAATACGTGGTGATGGCCCTATATGCTGCAACCGGAGCCAGACCACTCAGAGATCCATTTGAGTCAGCTCGTCACTTCTCCATCCAATACCGCTGTGTGTACATCAACGATAAAAATGACGAAGGACTCCATAACGGTCGACTGGTCCCGCTGCCCGAAAAAGTAATTGATCTGCTCGCCTACTACCAGAATCACCTGAGCAATGTCAGCCAGAACATCATGAAACACCGACCTGATCTGGCATGGCAAATGTCGCAAATGGCAGACGGTCTGTCAGCAAACGTTCCATTCTTCTTTCTTCTCGATGAGAACTTGCGCTGGCATCAAATGAGCGATGCACACCAACTCCGCTGTGCCCTCTTTGAATGGTCGCTCCCAGACAATCTGTTTCGCCACCGGTATTCCCAACGCCTTTTAAAGGAAGGCGTTGACCCGGAAGTGATTGAGGGTTGGATGGGACACGCAGAACGAGGGTCTGCAACTTACAGCGACTATTCTGCACGTTGCTGGGCTGACGATGCCAATAATTATCGTGATCTACTCGATCATACATATGCCGAGCTCCCCTTCGCTATCCCGGAACATCCCGAAAAACTGCCACCGCTTCTTTATATACCAGCCGGAAACGGAACCTATTCCGAGCCAACCGTGTTTGGACAAAGAGCTCGTTCTCGTCAAAGGAAACAGCGATTTAAAGCCGCGCTACGGGAGGCTCGTGCTGACATTGAGCTTTTCTTGAACAATCGAACTATGACTGAGATTAGCGATGAAGACCTTTTGCAGCTGAGCAATAGAATGGTAACCAGGGAAAACCGATTGCCCCATCCACAGGCCGCTCTTCGTTTCCGGGTACTTTCAAAGCTCGTGAAAAATTCAGTGGCTGACGATGCCATTGCCACAGTAACCAGCGGCGACAATGATCCAGAGAATGAAAATAAGCCACCGCCAAGCTACGCCAGACGGAAAATGCTTAACAAACGACTCGTTAACGTAAGTGACGAGCAATCACTCGTCTCCCAGGACGTCACCATTGCATTTGAGACTTACCCACTCCTATCCAAGTGGGCTGAAAAAATTCGGAAATTTGCTCTGAAAGCGAGTCTGTCTCGATCCCGAGCATTATGCGTTGGCGCCGTGCTTTTGGCAGTCGAAAAACGTCTCGGCTACAAACGACTGCTTCTCGATGTCGTTGAAGGGAAACATTTTCGGCTGGTTCAGAATGCCCGGCATTATTACTTCGAATACAGTGAAACACTTGAGTCTGAGGACTTTTCAGCCGCCATACAGCGACATGAAATCAGTTATAAGACTGCGAGCCTGCTAACTCACGGCAAAGCATTAAAAACGAAATTTAGCGTACCCTCACCGAATGATATCGATGAATTCAAAGAGCTACTTGAAATTTATCATCACCACTACTTGGATGCTGAAGCGCCTTCTATGGAGGAGCTGCTAACTTGGCTGTGTCGCCTCGTCAATCAGGCGAATCTTATTCAGCTACCCGGCATAGTCGCGGCATCACTCAGTGAACGATCTCCGCCGACCAGCGCCTCACTCAGGGACTTCATCCGCATCGTCGATGGACGCACCATCGACTTGCCTAGTGATCATGCGCAAAACAGCGGTTTTCCCTTGGAAGCCTATGCGAGGGCACGTGCGCCGGAAAACAATAAACTTGCCCTGCAGATTAACGCGAAGGCATTCACTCGGGCCGTTACAGATTTTCTCAATGGCTACAAGCCATCCAACGCTCTAGGATTCGCAAAGGAATTAAAGGCGGTTTGCGACGCTCACAGAGGAAACGTCAGTTCCAGTGTGTTGATGATCGGCTACTGGATATCTGATATGAGCGGACTCGGAAAAGGGAAGAGACGCAAGAAACTGGTCCCTTACGCACAAAAAACACTAACCACCTATTGGAGCTCACTCTCTCCCGCCTTTCGTGGATTCATGTACAAAGTGGACCTTGTCAATCTGGACAGCGATGAGGTGACAGAGTTGTGCGCCCAGATGCTTGACTACAAATATCAAACATCAAAATCCACCGAATATTTCGGACAACGGCTTAAAGAGTTTTTCCGATGGGCCTCACGATTTGGCGTGGAGTCACCAGAATGGGATGAGCTTAATATCGACAGCGGGTATAGAACCGTCAGCCCAGGACTCATCACCGAAATGGAGTATCAATCGTGCCAAGACATCATCCAATCGAATGTCTCTCTAGAAGGCGATCATAAACTTTTCCTGAGCTTCGTGTTATTACTCACCTATCGTTTCGGATTGCGAGCCAATGAAGCAATTTCATTACTTCGCCGGGACTGGTGCGAGGACGATCAATTCTGCTGGGTATTGGTTCGCAATCATCAGTACCGTTCATTGAAAAGCACATCAAGCCGCCGAGCAGTTCCACTCCTGTTTCCGTTATCTGAGAAAGAGCAGGACATTATTAGTCAGGTTATCGCAAGGTATGCGAGCATTGCTGGCACCCAGACTAATCGCCCAATTTTATGTGAAGCCTCGGAACATGGGATACCAACTCTCAGTAGCCTCGCACCGCGGGTTTCAGAGGCATTGATCAAGGTTCTTCGCAATGTCACCAGCAATCCACACCATGTGCTTCACCATTGCCGACACAGCTTTTACAACAGACTCGCCCCCGCTCTGTTTGATCTCAACAATCCTTTAGCGGCGCAATTATCTGGCGCTCTTGAGCATTCTGAAATAAGAAAAGTTGTTCTCGGGCAAACTCATCATGTCTCCAAGCGGAGTGCCATGGCGCTGGGACGATTGATGGGGCATCAGCTACCTAGCACCGGTTTGAAAAATTACTGTCATATCGTGACCGATTGGAGTGATGCTTTGACGCCTGTTGTTCACCAGCGCGCGCGCAAAATGACTGGGGTTATTCAAATCTCTGAGCTACCAACAGTGCTAAAGGTGTCGGAGCCAAGAGTTGTTGAATCCCTGAGCTACACGAAACCATCACTCACCGCGCTCTTTCAAACACTTCGGCTCGTTGGTTTGGGGATGACGTATGAACGAGCGGGAGCCTTAATAAAAATACATCCTCAATATTTGACCAATCTGCAAAGAACGATCGAGAACGCCAATAAACGCATGCGATTTAGCTCACCAACTAACAAGAAGATAAAACTCAAAGGGATTGACTGCCCAAATGCGTTACTCGAATATCTATCCGATGCCGCTTGGCAGCGCCTTATTCATCAATCAGAGCAAATAAAAAATGAGGCGAATGGAACAGTAGATTACAGTAATTCACGTTGCCTTGACGATCTGCCGTATCTCACCAGCCCTAATCGTCATCTTTTAATGGACCTGCCTTCTCACAGCCAATTGGTAAATCAAGTTATCAAATTCTTCAGGATCCCTTCAAATCAATACCAGGTAGTTGCAAAGAACGGAAGCATAGTTGCAATTGCAAAAATGAAAGAGGCCGGCTTTGATGTTAAGCCCGAGCATGACATTGGTACGAAACTCGATGGATTGCCCATGTATATTAATGAACGTCGTGGCAACTATCGAGCCGAAGATTATGGCGGACTCATTTTCCAGCGCTCAAGGCAGGGCATCGTGCGAAATTCCCTCGAACTGGCAGTTGCGTTTTTAGCTACCGGGGTATTTCTTCAAACTAATACACCGAGCACACTCCCTGATTAAAGTTCATCTTTTCCGTTCCTGTCCAATTCTAATTTTGGCAGATCGCACTCACGTAACTGGTGAATTTCGCATAGATACCAACGCGACTGCCCTTTCTCACTGAGTTTCTCATAAGCGACTGCTCTGACGTAACCACATCCGTCCGCGTGAGCCGCTGATGCCGTCTTAGTGTGTTCGTAGGATTCAGCAACGAAAATCTCACTTTTTGAGGCGACCGCATTCGAATCCGTATCTACCTTCCTCAAATAGACGAGTAAATCTGATCCTTTTGCCCCATCAGACGTCGCGATAAATGAGATTTTTTCAAAATCCCGACTCTGTCGGATCGTTCTTTTGAGTCTGCCCTGCACGGGGATTTCTCTTCTGTTCTCTCCTGGAAATTCACAAATAAAAGGACTTGATATATTTTTGTCCTCATGTCGAATGATGAATTTTCGAGTATGACGGTCTAGGAAATCGCTCTGAGCAATCGTCAAGGAAATCTCGGCACCATCGTTAGTGAAAAAATCATCACCGTGCTCAAGTACTCGAGCAACAAACTCCTGAAGAATTGAGTAAAGCTCCGCAAGTAATTGCTCGCTTATTTTTCCTAAGGAGGATTCGACCAGAATCAGAATAAAAAAAGGATCTAAAGGATTGCAACTTTCGGAAATTACGTCTTTGGAACCAATAGCGATGTCCATATCTGGATAGAACTCTCGCGCGTAATCCTCTAGAAGGTTTAGAAATCCACCAATCATGATGTCGAGGCCCGGGTTTCGGGCTCTTTGTCGATTAATTAGCAATACCCCCTGATAAAGTGGCGTTATCACTCTGGTCTCCAACCTAATTAAAGCAACAACTGGTCCGATATTTTCTGGAATTATTTTCATATAATTGGTCCTATTTTTTCACATGAGACCAACTTTTTAACATGAGAATTCGCTAAAGTTTCACGCCGTGTTCCATTTCGTCGAATTGGTTTACTTTGGTAAACTTTTAACAACTTTAATGGTTTGCCAAGATCGTGACGGAGAAATCCTTCAGAGAGAATCGTAAGCGTTCCTGTTTCGGTATCATTGCGCTAATTACCGCGGAAATAATGTTGGTGACTAAAAATGCAAACGAGGGTTAAGTCCACGTATTAAAGCCGCCTTTGCTCGAGCAACTTTATATAAACGGCACCAATTGCCATATTCAGGAGTCCGCCATGAAGATCGGCAACTGGAATCTGGAGCGGGTTTTGCCCTCGCAAAAGCGTTGTTTGCACATCCAAGCAAAACTCTCACAAATAAATGCCGACATCTGGATCCTCACGGAAACCCATGAACTTGTCAGCCCGGGAAGTGGGTACAGCTCGGTGATGAGCGGCGAACCTGACAGGGAGTCAGAGCCGGGAGAACACTGGGCAGGCATCTGGTCTCGCCACCCGATATCGCACCTTCCGTCTTTCGTCTCGGATACCGCACGTTGCACCGCTGCGTACATAGAACATCCGGACATCGGCCAAATCGTCGTTTACGCAATGGTGTTGCCATGGGGCGGCAGCCAGTGGCGTGTTTTTAAATCGGCTGGTGGAGCGGCCTTTGCAGAAGCGTTACATACCTACGTTGGTGACTGGCGAAACCTTCGCGCTGCATTTCCGGATGCACTACACGTTGTCGCAGGCGATTTTAACCAAGACCTCGCGCCGTACCATTATTATGGCTCTAAGAAGCAGCGCGAGCTTCTTGAGGCCGCGCTTGCTGCTCCTGACATCAGAATGACTGCCTTGACCGCCGAAGCAAACGATCCGGTCGACTGGGATCCAAACGACCGCTACGCATGCATTGATCACATCTGCATGTCGGAATCACCGGGACTTTGTGTCGGCGAAACGGTTCGATGGCCGGAGAGCGGAAAATCGGACCCTGGTCTTTCTGATCATGCAGGTGTTACGGTGGACCTTTCGTTATCACCATACTTGCCCTAACAAACGGCTGATCATCCGATTGCCTACCCCACTCTATCCAACGCATCCTATTGAGATAGAGCTCCGAATTCACTCGATGATGATCAAGCCTAAGTATGGCCCGAGCGCATCCAGGCCGTTATGAAGCCGCTCAAAGGACTCGTATGCAAGCACTGAGAGATACCTACAAGAAAATCGAAGAAAAGCTTGGTTCAGCGATTGAGCCTCTGGAATCCGTCGAACTGGTTGAAGCCTACCGCCGCTATTTTAAACCGGATAACGTGCGCATCGTGCTCCTTGCCGAGTCCCACGTCTTCACCCACGACACCGACAGGCAAATATCGACCTCGCCCTTGCCCGACCTAGCTGGATACCCCGATCGCTACGCCCGATTTGTCTATTGTCTCGGATACGGTGAAAGAAGCCTGACCAACTCCATAAATCACCCAAGACGGGACGGCACACCGCAGTTCTGGAAAATATTTTACAGCTGCTGCAACCCCATTATCTCCACCGATGACTTTCACCCTATTCTTGGGAAGACAGGAACGACTCAGCGATTGCGCAACAAAATCGAAGTTCTGCGGCAGATGAAGGAGCAGGGAATCTGGCTCGTCGATGCCAGTATCGTCGCCCTCTATAAGGATGGCAAAAAGATCCCGCGCATGTTTGATGCACTGCAGGAGTCCTGGCGTTCCGATACGCGAGAGGTTGTTCTCTCCGCAAACCCGGAACATGTCATCTCTATCGGAAAGGGGGTGGCCGGCATCGTCGAGCCGGATTTAAAAAAACACTTCCACTCAAGGTACACAGTGCTGGCACAACCAAACGCTTTTCTATCCTCTGCGGAGCATTTTGAAAACTACAAAACCTACAGCCGGATCTGTCTGGGCCAGGAAGGTTCAAAACACGCTTGAGCCATTTATGGCTACTTACATTTCAGCATCTGCGTAAACACAATGACGGTGTTCACCGCGACAAACCAGGTTACAAGCGCGAAACCATACCCAAGCCAAAGCGTGCCTTTAAGAACCGCATCGGCCGCCTGATCCGCCTGGCGGGTATAACCTGACGTTGATGCATCAGGATTAATGAACGTTCTGGCCGGCTTGCAAGGTCCATTG
>Ga0307933_1002511_pt1 | contig 12469 bp, 14 predicted proteins | sample OrgLakmetageno88_FD_201811 | JGI IMG/M metagenome (GOLD analysis project Ga0307933, IMG submission 201811) | Saline water microbial communities from Organic Lake, Antarctica - #88 | ecosystem: Environmental > Aquatic > Non-marine Saline and Alkaline > Saline | place: Antarctica: Organic Lake...
GGGATCTCATCTTCATTGTAATAGGCATATTCATCGCCTTCGAAGAGAGCAGGGAAGGCCTCCGGTTCCAGTAGAATTTGTTCCGTGGTTAGCTCCTCTGCAGTTAGTTGGAAGGGTTCCTTAAATGGTGGAGATTTTGTATTAATTTGTTTGACATAAAATTTATGATAAGGAGTACAACGAATAATCGCTCCATTGCTGAATTCTAATTCCAGTAATTGTTGCTTGCTATTCGTCTTCTTGATTAGAGAAGAGCTGAAAAACTGACCGTTCCAGATCTCCACTTTCTGATCGGCCAAGGACTGGATAGGAAAATAACCCTCTTTGGTCAGAATAGGTGTTTCCGGAGCCACACACAGATTACTAGATTTAATAGTTCCAATATTTTTCTGATTCGACTTGCGGTTCACATTATCCTTGTGAACCAGGTAGGGTGTACCTGTTTCCTTTTGGCTACCCGTGATTCTTCGATATAACTCCTGAATCTTTACCTGTTTGCGATATTTGCCCGCTCTTTCATAACTTTCATATAATTCATTAAACTTTTCACCATAAGCATCAATCAAACCCGGACATTCATCCGGACACATCAGAGACCACATAATATTAGAATCGTTATTCTTAATGGACTGTTGTAGACGAATCCAAAACAGATCTGGAACCCAGAGAGCATAAAAGAGATAATTAGCACGGAAATCCAAATTGCCATGCGTCTTTCGCAAATCCAAAAACTCTAGAATATCAGCATGCCAAGGTTCCAAATAAATAGCAAAACTACCCTTGCGCTTTCCTCCTTGATTCACATAATTTGCTGTCTGATCAAATACCTTCAACATCGGAACAATACCATCCGACACACCATGGGTACCCCGAATTAGAGAACGCTTGGCACGAACAGCAGAAGCAGTGATACCAATACCACCGGCGTTTTTACTAATCAGAGCACATTTCTTGAGTGCCTCATAAATACCATCAATACTATCATCCATGTCTACCAGGAAACATGATGAGAATTGATTGGTTGGACGACCCGAATTAAATAGAGTTGGGGTAGCATGCATAATCTTGCCATGAGACAAGAGATCATAAGTCTGCTTAATCGCCTGAAGATCATTCCCATGAATACCAATGGCAACACGAGCCCAGAGATGTTGAGGACGTTCATGAACTACAATATGACCCTGCTTGGATTTCAATAAATAGGAACGTTCGAGGGTCTTAAAAGCGAAATAATTAAAACGAAAATCACGAAGGTCGTCCACCATAGACTCAAAAAACTGCTTATTCTCAATAACTGTCTTATAAGTTGTAGAAGAAACTAACGGATTAGGTTCCCCTTGGGTATCCTTATTCTGATAAAGAAGCTTAATAGTAGCTACGAAATTAAGAGTATTCTTATGATGATTTGAAATAATAATGCGACCGGCTAAAATACTATAATCAGGATGTTCCAGAACTAAATCATTACAGGTTGAAGCCGCAAATTCATCCAACTCACGAGTGGTAATATTGTCATGAATTTGATTGATTACTTTTTGAGCTAGAGGAATAATATCCACATCTAATTGCGGACCAAAAATCTGACCATCTGAGGTATGTCCTGAACACAAAAGCTGAAGACGACGAATTACCTTGTCGAAGGACACGTCTTCTTTGCGTCCATCACGTTTTACTACTTTCATTCTTTTATATATCTAAATTGGGTTAATGGAGTTTTATGGAACGGGTTTGCGCTATGTAATAGAATAGGAAATTAATTCTAAATAGATTTTCTAATTTTGGAATTTCAAAATTTTTTGATATTAACAGATTTCTATCATATAATTTAAATTCAATTGATTTTTATCCTATTTTTTATACCGAAAATTTCTCTTTTATGAGTTTGAGAAGGTTTTTCTGTAAAGAGAGTTGGTTTAGGAATAAACAGGTCGTCTTCTATGACATAGATAGTGTTGTCCAACGCAAAAGGGGAGCTCCTGAATTTCAAAAAAACTTCTGCAAATTTTATGAAAGTCTAGCTATCATAGAACATCAACAGGCTCTAGTGTCTAATGTCGGATTAGAAACTTTTCAGACATTGGATAAAAGTTTAAAGGGAAAGGACATAGGGTTTAATTTACAACAGAGATTCGAAACGCCACTCTATGGTGGTCTTACCTCTGTATTCAGTCAAAATATCTTCCTATCCGATTGGCCCTTTTGTAGTCGAAATCCATATTTAGATTTACTTTCAGAATCGGGATTAAAGGGGTCTAATTGTGCTGTCATTTTGGACAAAGAAAATCAAGATCTAATAATGAAGGCTGAAGAAGCTGGATTAGAGGTGGTTCAATTTGGTAAAGACTTTCATACATATAAAGAATTATTAGATGAAATAAATGATATTGTTTTTTATTTCTGTGAGCTTTCACCTTGATCACAAAGTTTAATCATGCTACTAACCATTGAAATCTCCGAGGACTGTGTAGAGTTAGTGTTTGATTACATATTGAATTTTGCTTGGGTCACGGGTGGTAAGATTGGATATGTTTCCATATAATTGTTGAAAGAGTAGATAACTAAAAAGCGGTGTTTTGGGGAGACTGTATTGGTCTCCGGGAATATATTTTCCTTCGAAAACAATGAACCCCTTTTCGGTTATCGCAAAAGGATAAGGTACACCATTAGGACCAATTGGGGAATAATAAACTTTGATTCTATCTTCTGGATCAGGAAGACTAAATCGGGTAATTTTTCTACTCACTTGGACATAGGAATTATCTGTCATATGGATTAAAATTGTATTCCCATGTCCATTATTCTTTAACCAATGAAAATCTTGACCTGCTCCATTAAAACCTAGAAAGATCGACTGATAGTCTTCAGGATTTATTACATAACATGGTTTACCATAAAATGATTGAATAGATTTATCATGTTGCACATCCTCCCAAATATATTTGTCATAAATTTGAATCACTCCATTGGTTTTAGAATTAGCATTGATTTCTGGAAGAGTCTGATAATGTCCTTTTTCGATTGATTTCGGCGGAGGTAATTGATTAACTCTTAACTCAAAATCACAATATCCATTGACCATGATTTGTTGAGTCAGTTTTTGAGGATACGGATTTTGATTTTTATTTTGAGAATACAGATTTTGACTTTGAGAATATGGAGATGGATTTTGAAGATATGATGAATTTTGGTATAAATCGGTATTACTGACGAGGTTAGGGAGGAGTAGAGAAAGCATATTTTGGGTCTGCATCTTGGTTTGGAGTTTTTCTTCCGATAAATTTGGATATATTTTCGTTTTCTGGACCACCTCCTCAACAGTTGTATACAGAAATCTAGGATTTAGATCATCCACATATTCAATAGATATTAATTTTAATTGGTCTGATAAACTTGAATATAAGCCCAAAAATGGATTTTTAAGCGTAATCAGATTATCCAAAGTCGGATATTGAATTGTATTTGACTTGTTGATCAGAGTGGTTGGTAATTGATAATCCCGAAAAGTCTTTGGTGCCGGACCATATTGAGATTTACTTTTTGGTTCTGACGATGTGAATGTCTCTTTTAAATATTGCTCAAACTGCAGAGAGAAAAAAGATGTAGGTGGAAAAGTTAGTGGATTAGATAGAAGAGATCCTCGATAAAGAAGTCTATTTTTATTCGTAACTGCAAAAGCATGTGGGCTCCGTAGATCAGAGCTCATTGTTGTTCCGTAACACTGGAGTGGGGAATAGTACACTGAAATTTCTTCATCTTCTGGTAAAGTATAAGTATAAACTTGTTCTCCTGTGATTTCTAAATAAGTTGTTGGACTCATCTGAAAAAGAAGAGAATTACCGTCCCAATGATTTACAAAACTAGTGATAGATGTATTTAATCCCTTCATATATTTAATAAATTTAAAGGCAATGCTTGTGGAGGTATCTTTATTAATCTTTAAAAATCCACGTTTCGAGGTAGTAGGATAAATAATAGCCTTCCCGGGAATCGTAGATTGATAATTAAAATTAATTTTTACCTTCTTGGCCATATTTCTGTCGGCTGGAACCAAAAAACTATCATTGTTTTTACACCAATAAGAAGATGGCTCCAGAAGAGGTTTATCCCTCAAATGCCAAGCCAATCCTAAACGCAAGTTAATAGGGGTATTCTCAAGAGATTGATGAATCTGGTTTAACTTTTCTGGAGAGTCATATCCAGATGGAAGATAAAATGCGTTGTTCTTAATAAAATCAATATTATTGTATGAACTTAACATCTATGTTTTATTTGAATTGAATAATTAATGATATATATTTGATTTATATTTTTATATATATCATAATAATTAATTTATAGATATCATAATAATTCTCAGAATAATTTATTCATCCATTAATCATTATAAATGAATGTTTTTATTTATAATGATTTAGTTGAACTTGGAAAGGATTTCGATTGTTTTATGAAAATGGAAACCGGTATGGGAAGGATCATTGGTAAATATAAAAATTGGAATAAGAAGGATTTAGTCATCAATACAAGTTCAGCATTTCGTAAATTTGTATTTCTTCGATATATGACACCTTATACTTATACCAATTCTGTGGACATGCATTATTATACTTATTGTACAGAGGTTGATGAAAGAAAAATTATTGGATGGCTCTCCTGAAAAAAATGACAAATATAAAAATTTTTTTATATGACTTTTTTTTGAAATTAATTAAAAAAGTTAATAAAAACATGAATCGGTATAAATAAAAGATGAATCGGTATATTTGTAGCGATTTTTATGATATAAATTTAAGTGAGGCTTTTGGGAAATGGCGAAGGAACATAGTCGATCTACATACGGAAATAGTAGAGGTAATACGATCGAATCCAAACTATATTGTTGTTTATATAGGTGGAAACGATAGTCTTTTATACCCCATATGTAATCGATTTTTGGACCTAAATACCTTTAGAATCATTTATTGTATTAATAATTACAAAGTTAGTGGGCGACTTGTTGGATGTTATCCCCAAGTTGCTCCATTACCTAGAAGATATGCTTATTCAAATGGTATTGATCATGATCAATATAAAAATTATGTTCGAATTATAAAGGAAATTAATAAAGATAGAAGATTTCCTTATCCTACTGGAATAAATCATATATAAATATATTTATGTAATATTATATAAATATAGTTTTTTAATTTGCTTTGGAATAGACTTGTTTCTAGTTTGTTTCTAGTTTGTTTCTAGCTTGTTTCTAGTTTGTTTCTAGGATGTCATGGTTGATTTTGTATGATGATTTGGTTGAACATCATTCGATCAATAAATTCATTTTTGAATGGATGAAATTAAAAGGTTATTCTTATAGTATCCAAAAATTATTAGATAACCAATTTTATTTGAAGCATTATCGTGGGGTAATTATATTATGGCAATGGGATAAGGCTGAGACACATCAAAGAGTCTTAGATAAGGTGAGACAATTAAGTCATCAAATGCTACGAGAACAAGATATAGAATACCAAAATCTATATGTTATTTTAGATTCCACTGTGGAATTGATAAAAAGTTATACTAAAATAGGATTAACATTAAGCAATTATAGTATTGGAAAATTACAGAATTTGATTGATTTGAATCAGAATTTCCATTATCGGACTTTTGATAGAAATAAGTTTGAAATAACAGATGTCAAAGCATATTTTCGTAATATTAAAAAAAATAATTGTAATTTTAATAACGGTTTCATGTTTTGAGTTGGATTTTGGTTTTGAGCTGAATCTTAGAATCTAGATTTGTTTTTGATTTTGTGATTTTATCCTGAGATTTTAAATTGGGCTTGAGTTTGGGCTTGAGCTTGGGTTTCAGTTTTATTTGTGTTTCAGAAGACTTGGTTGGGTTTAGATTCAGATCTAGGTTATTTTCATGATGGAAATGCTCTTTTCCAGTCGTTTGAGGTGTTTGGATCTCTTCTGGCGGAATCCGCTCTTTTCGAGTCAAGAGAACATAACCATAGTAAGGATCTGTTTTACGGAGATTGAAATACAAAAAGTAATACAGATTCTGATCCGGATCTAGGTTGACATTAGTAAAGCCACTATAGGACTGATTATTTAGTGCTTTAGGGACACCATTGTCGAAAAAAGATAGAGATTTTTTGGCATTCTTTTCAGTTAGAATCATCATACCTTGTCCTTTCCCGGCTGGATGATAATCTGTCCAGTTTATAGTTGGAAAAAGATTAAGAATTTTAGACTTCAGATTGGCTATCTGATTGATCTTTTTATAGATGGTTGACATATTAGTTGTTGATTTGGATTTTATGTTGGATGGATTATTGACCAAGAGTTTTTCAATCTTTTGGAGAATCGCAGGTGGTAGGGGGGTCAAGATAGGAATTAAATTTTGGTAAAATTTCATCCTAGTTGTAGGAGGATTATTGCTAGTCGTTCCTCTTTGGATATTTCGAGACTTGTCCGGAATCTGTTGGGGATCAAAATTAGAATTAATGTACTCCATATATAATTGAGCCGCTTCCAGATTACAATATACATGAACATCATGTGAAGCCTTGTAATAACCGGTACATCGTCCTAAAAGACCTTGAATAGTAACATCGACATTAGCACCTGGAGTCTCATGGACCATGGATAGATATTGTGTATTTAATTGATAACCTGCCCGAAGAGAGTTATAGACATAAATAATAGTAAACTTCTCTGGAGGTGTTTGAATGATTTCATTGATTCCCATTAATCGTCCGTTTTTACTATGGTGATTAATGAAATTAATATTTAAATCCCCAATTTTGGTTTTCAAATCATTGGTTAATTCTTCTCGAGCAATGCTTCGATTGTTGGTTCGAATTATGGCATAAGTCTTGGGAGAGGATTTGAAATGGTGGTTTATAATAGATACTAGGATTTTTCTTTCGTTTTCATCCTTGTAATGAAAAGATTGGTGAATGCGGTCAGCGTCTTCCATATCTAATACGCTATAGTAATTAAATCCGGGTCGAAGGACCACTTTGGCTTTAAATTCAATTGTTTGAAGATATTGATCAAGAAAATGAGCCTGTTCTGACATCGGGGTAGCCGACACACTAATGATCTTAGTATTTTCCGCTTTCCATTTTTTGGTTAATCCATCCGGAGTGATACCCACTATCTGAGTTAGAAATCGATGAATCACACTTTGAGCATTCTGAGAAATATGAGATTCATCTATCGCTATTAAGGTGTCATCATATTTGACATCGGGATCGGAATCCGATTGGGATTTGGCATCGGCCCGGAGGATCTTTTCCATATCTTTCAGAAAGAGGATGGTTATTTGAGGAAACTCACTAAATTCTTCTATTTGTTGTTGTTTTAAAGATAGGTCATTTAAAGGACATAGGAAAAGCAATTTTTGTTTCTGTGTTGGATGGAGTTTTAAATACTCTCGAAAAATATAACGGGTGGTCCCTGTTTTACCCGATTGAGTTTGGGCAATTAAACAGACATATTTTTTAGCTGTCTTTAGATGAGCCAAGACAATATCCCCAGCTTTTATTTGATTTGGATATTCTTTATGAATTATGGTTTTAGGTGATTTTATTTCTATTTTTATTTTACTTTGATTTTCAGTCATTATCAGTTTTAATTATTTTCAATCAACTGCTATTTAAAACATTAAATTTTAAGTCAATTTTTTTCAATATAACCTAATTCACTTTGGATCCTCTTGATCAGCACAAATTCGAAGATCATTATTTTGAATAAATGGTATTTTTTCGCTAGGTTTAATAAGAGTTCCACAAACTAAACGAGAGGTAATCCCTTCAGTATTTGTCTCAAAAAAGACATCTGATTCATCTGAGCAAAATAATAAACTTGGATTTTCATCCAGTTCTTCCAATTCACCAAGAACAGGGGGGCCTAGTTTTAATCCATCGGGGGTTGTTACAAAAATCTCATTATCCTCCAAACTTATTGTCCATTTTTCATTCCATCGTGCGCTTAAAAATTTTCTTAACACCACATTTAGTTTTTCCAAATATATTCTCAATAAATATGTTGCATTCTTTTTCTAATTCATTTTTGGTATTTACATCTATACTTAACATTTTGATAGTTTTCTTCTTTAATGTAATACTTTCTCCATTTTTGTTTAATCAAAAAATCTTTTCAAACTTTTTAATCTTTCCTTTGATTTTTTCTCAAAGCAAATTAAAGAGTGGGAATGGAATGAATTATTCAAGTTCTTTTAGAGGATGTTCCGCAATTGAGAGATAACAGAGGGAATTGGAACAGGTCGTGGCCCCATCTTCGATCATTAGTTTTACTAATGGTGTGGCACTTTTGGAGCAGGCCCAACCCAATAATTTGTTATGCATATTGAAATGGGGTTTCAACTTATTAAGTAATTTGTAGAGAAGATAATTAATATTGGGATCATTAATAGTAATGGGGTTGAAATTTTTAAGCAGACAGCCGAAAAATGCTTCATAGACGTTATTAAAATGTTTAGAATTTTCCTTCATTTTATCGGTAACTTTGTAAGCAATTTGGAGAAGTATATCGATGAAGGAAAAATAATAATATTTTGGTAGATTCCTACGTCCATTTAGAATTTTACCTTTTCTACATCTTGTTAATACAGTATATAAAATGTCATATTCATCATAGATCCAAAAGCCGAAATACCTAATCACATCTCGCATATCATAATCTGCTATATCGGGGTAATATTCTGAATACTTTACATAACATTCTTTAAAAGTATGGAGTATTGTGCCCCAACTTAAAATTCTTGACATCTCATATTTGTATTTTTTTGCATCATGGTAATATGAAGGAGCTAAATAAAGTGATTGAGATGATAATTTTGGCAAGTAGAGATTGAGTATTGGAAGTAAATCTATATCATTTTGGATTAATATTGCTATGTCTAAAATTATATAGTTATTCATCTTGTTTATCGATTTTTATTTTTTATTGGTATAATTTTTGGTTTTTTTATGATATTAAATTAATTTGTTAAAATATCATTAATCAATTTTTTGATTTTTATATATATTTTTAATAGTTAATACTTAATTTTTGTTTAATTGTTTGAATGAATCGGTTTATTATCAAAGATTTATTTCAGATCATTGATTTGGACTGGAAATTGAAGACAGAATTTAGATTTTTAAGTTATTTGAATAAATATATTAGGTCCCAAAATCAAATGAAAAGAATTGAAATCAAACAAAACAAAATCAATGAGGAGATTTGGAATCTTCAGGAACAACTTAAAAATTTACAATCAAAGTCTAGAAGTTATACCTTGAAAGATGATCAAGCTTGGATTAATATAACAAAATTATTAGAAAAAGGGGTTTGTCCTCGATCTATTTCCGGACATCATTCACATCGTCAAGTTTGTGAATATTGTAGTTTTGATATTGATGATATAGAACATAATTTTAGAAATGATGATTATTATTATGATACATATATAAGGTGACCCTCCAATATATAATTAATATAATTGGGATAACATTTATAATTGGAATAACATTTATAATTGAGATTACATTTCTTTTAGCATTTCTTCCGATTGATTTTCAGCTATTTGTTCTTCTTCAATAGTGAAGTTTTCCAATAGATCCCATCCAATAAAAAAAAATTTAGGACTTTCCATGTATTTATTAAATACATCAAGCATATTACGATAAATATTTAGATGATTCGGTCCGCGTCTTTCTTTTTGGAAAGTCATTGATAAATAAGATATAAACTGAGGTTGAATATGTCCTAATTTATGTAAATAGATAATTTCTATTCTGTATTTCTTAGATTTTGATAATCGCTGAAAATGTGGAGAATGATATATTTTGACCATTGATCTTTGAAGTCTAGATTGAAATATCATTTTTTGTATAGTTTCTGGAGAGAATCTAGAATCTGGAAGCAGTCTCGTTTTTTGGTTTTGGGAAATTTCATATTCCAATTTTTCTATCAATATGTCCCAATAATAATCATCGAAAATCCTTTGGTCTCCAGTGATTAACTCTCTGATTCCTTTCTGAGTAAAGAAATTTGATGGATAGGCTGGTGGTCCATCAGGATATTCTTTTTTCCCCAAAAATTGGAATGGGGTGGAATCAAACCATGTACAAGGATGATAGAAATCTAGATGATTTTGGTTGATTTCTATTATATTATGAATATCTAGGGTTATATAGATATTCATATAAATTGGGTATGGGTATGGGTATGGGTATGGGTATGGGTAAGGTTAATGACCGATTCGTATTATATTCAAAGAATAAATCAATAATTTAAATTGATTTTGGATTAATCATCTAGATTATTTATGTCGGACTGAATATCTTCCAAATTTTTTTGGGACATCACATATAATTCGGTTTCATTTCTGAATGTTATTTTATATTTTATTCCTTCTAATTCACCTAAGTAATTACACACTTTGTTAATTTCCTCAATGTTGACTATCTCATTTGTGTTAAGCAAATGATCTCCTATTCTGACAAACGCCATTTAATTAACTTCCTGAAAATTATTTTTAATATGTTAGTGGAACGTTTTTATAGGAATTTTGGATAACTTTGGATATTTCTCCAAATCCACAATGGAAGCGGAATATTCTCCTTAACATCAGAGGTCTGACTTCTGGTTTGATGTAAGGACAATAATCTAGGAAATATCTGTAGGTGTATCTGAGTCGTTCGTCTTTTTCTTTTTCAGTAATATTTTGATCATAGGCAGGTAAGGTTGACGAATATTTTTGGGATAGCCTTAGGTAAGCATGCATAAAAATATCTCTGGCTAATCTGACTGGAGCTTCAGACCAACCTGGTTTAAATTTTCGATATTCTTTATCTCGGGACCAATATTTGCTTGGATCACGATATTCATAATAAGGATAGTTCTCGAAGTAACTATTTACCCACTCTCGTCTCGGTTTGGCCATAAATCGACAACCTTCTGGGGTTAAAATATCTATTGTTTCAAACATTGTATTATTTGTTGAATCATAATAGTCCCAAAACCAGTTGATCTCGCAATGGGTGAACAGATCTTGAGAAATATAGATATTCATTTTAAGTGTGTTTGATAATAATCTCTAGTAAACAATCAATTTATTCATTAATATTTGCAGATAAAAGTATAATGCGATTTATTTTATGGATGGAAATATAATATATAGTAATTACTTTGGATTTGGGATTATTTTAATGTCTTATTATATAAAATACATTAAAAAATGGCTGACGTTGTTGCTTATTGCGTTAAATGCGGGGTTATGAAAACTATGAAAAGTCCCAAGAAATATACCATGAAAAATGGTCGCCCAGCCACCAAAGGTAAATGCCCTACCTGTGGTTCTGGTATGAATCGTATTGGCGCTTAATTCAGTGGATATTTGTCAATCACAAAAAATTCATCATATTCTCCATTCATATAAACTTTTTCAATACAATTAGCAAAAATATCATATCTATTTTTGCTAATTTTAAAATCATTTGTTAATGTTTTTGGATTGTTTAAAAATATATAACGAAAATCGTCCTCATAACTAAATTTATGATCCGTCCCTACTTGTCGGGTTTTTAGATGATGGCGATAAAGAGCTAAAATCGCATCTTCATAATTCGTAAAATGTCCTACTAAATTAGTTAAGCTTTCTAAATATATATATTCATTCGCAGTATAAGCCAAATAAATATATTTAGGCTTTGTTGGTAAAAAATCGGTCATATTGTTTAAAATATATCTGTTCATTTCTTTCTTTTAATCTCACATAAATAATCATTTTTTTATCTGATTATTTAAAAATCGTTCATCAACAGGTAAATTTATGTATCATAATTTATTATTCTTCTTCCGGTTCTGGTGGTGATGAAGATTCTGACGCTTCGCTATTTAATAGATAGATAAAAAAGGTAAAGAAGACAATAGTGGCTGTAGTCATTAACATTGGTGGTAGATTCTCCACTAAATCTTTGGCATGAAATAATGGGGCATACATAATCGCATTGAATACATAACTTACTGTTAAACGTGACTTCACTTCCTCAAAATAAAAATGACCTAAAAGCTCCTGGACAGTTAAAGAAAACAACATTGTACTCAATCCTACTTTAATACTGTTCTTGGGGCTATATTGATATATATGACAACCTGCCAATGTAGCACTTGGGAGATTAAATAGAAAAGCATAAAAAGCTCCTTCTGGATCAAAACTAGCATAATATATTGTATACATCATCAAAATGCCAATGATACTTACATAATATGGTAAACGATTAAATGGGAAAAAAGGCATCATTGGAAAAGCTCGAAAAACACCATAAAAGACACCTGGAAGAAATACAACATGAACCAAACGATTATAGTCATTCTGATGAATCTCTTCATATACCTTCAAACCCTTTTGACCTGTCCAGATATTTGGTCCATATTTACATACAAAGTCGTATATTGAATTATAAAAT
>Ga0307933_1002517_pt1 | contig 12448 bp, 7 predicted proteins | sample OrgLakmetageno88_FD_201811 | JGI IMG/M metagenome (GOLD analysis project Ga0307933, IMG submission 201811) | Saline water microbial communities from Organic Lake, Antarctica - #88 | ecosystem: Environmental > Aquatic > Non-marine Saline and Alkaline > Saline | place: Antarctica: Organic Lake...
ATATAAATGGTGAAAAAGATGCGAGTAGGGGGTGGGGTAAAAGGTTACAAACTCAAGCGTTTGCAAGTTTATCCAACAAAAAAATTATTCCCGGTGTCTATTTTTGTTTGAAATCGGGAAGTGGATGTCGATTTTGGGAAAAATATTTTGTTGGATGAAAACCCCTGGGCTTTTTTTGACAAAAAATATTCTATTGAATTGATTTTATTTTTTCGATCTTTTGCCTCCTCGTCCTGATGAATTTCCGATTGCCTTCAATTCTTGATCTTGTAAAAATCGATTAAAGTCTTCGCCTGCTCCACCTTCCGAGTCCATTTTCTTGAATAAATCATTACTACAATCTGCAACCTTTGCGAAAACCTCTGCCTTTTCATATTTGATACTGATGGATCGATAGAATTTTGCGAGTTCCATGTACGTTGGCGAACATTCTCCCAATTGTGCGTCAATTTTCGCTGTTCCTTGCCGAGGAAGGGCAGTGTAATGTATCTTGATACCTTCATTTGAGACTTGATCCGATGGAGTGTTCTCTTGAATTTGGCGGTGCGCGTAATCACGTAAAGTGCTATACATTTCGCGCTCAGCCGCCACTAACTCGCCCAACTCGCCGTCGACTTGATTAGCCTTGACGGTGTCTGGCTGAGTGCGGAGATCAGACCGCGCTCCGATAGGAATAACATCCTCATACATCCACATGATGGCATACTCGTACACGTTGAGAAGTTCAACGCAAAACGAATGGTTAATCATGTAGTACGACTCGATGAACTGGGCAAGGGTGATTTCATTGGCTCGGCGACGCGCTTCGAGTTGCTCGAGATTGTCCATGAAACACTGGTGGCGCTGCTTCTTTTGCGCATTGGCAAAGTACGCGACCTCGTCGGCTGAATGCTGAGGGATGGAGTCAATGGTGAACCCGACGCCTGTGACGGGGTCGTGGCCCAACTGCAAAAGTCCCATGTACGGCGTGGTTATGCGTGGCGGGTTTTCTGCCAGCGCCTCCTTGGCCCACTTCACGCCTTTAGAGTGAGCGACGACGAATTTGATTCCCGCCTCATTCATCTCCAAGTTGGCCGTTCGTTTGAGGTTTTCGATGAGATTCTCTTGGTTCTTGAGGAATTCCGCGTGCGACGGTCGCAAATTCGTGCTCAGTAAAAAGTGAAGCACCGCGTCGTACAACTGGTACACGCTGAAGAAGCTAACTGCGTGCGACGCCTTCTGCTTCTTGAGGAGGAAGAGGAGCTTGGGCGTGTAGACGACAGTGGAGTAGCACGGAAGCCACGTAATGGCCAGTCGCAAGTTGCCTGCGCGCTTCTTGATGGCGTCGTCGATGCGCGCGTCGGTCAGTGGAAAGTAGTCGCGCCAGTTTTCGCACTTTTGCAGCCACTCAATCTTCTCCAAGTCGCAGCCAATGAACGGCGCTTCTTCCGTGGTGGTCTGAGTAATGGCATTGATGTGCCAGCGACGCGCCTCGGTCACTTGTTGCGCGCGAGAATCGATTTCGGCTTCCATTTCCTCTACGGCGGCGGAATCGTCGACTTGCGCTCCCTCTTCGCCGTCTGCTGCGGCGGATGCTTTGATGGGCATGGCTCGAGGCGCAAAGTTTGTGAGCCTCATCAAGTCAGAGAACGTCTCAGGGTCTAGCTCCTTGGCCACGAAGATGTTGTGATCTTTCTGCAACTCTTCGATTTGTTCCTTGCCAAGCGATTTCGGCAACTGCAACTGGCCCGTCTTGGCGTCACGAATGGCGAACTTTTCCATGGCCCTTTTTCGCTCCTCGTTGATCATTTGCTGGTAATCTGCATTCTTGGCATTCTTGAGGTCATTAGAGATTCGAGTGTTGAAATCCGACATCTCTTGCTCATCTTGCGACTTGCAAAACAATTGTCCCGTGTTCATCGAAACGGTGCGCTTAGAATTTGAAATCGACCATAATTCATCAAGTGTGGTCGCATTGGCAGCCCTCTGCGCCAACTCTTGGTCTTCTGGGTGTCCAGTGTCCATGAGTCGAAGGATCATGTCTTGTTTCACGTCATTGAACGTAAGCGCACTTATTTGGTTGATTGGAATTCCTTGCGGCAAGCGTTCTGGCGCGTCGGGCCCTGGTTGCTGATTCGTTTCATTTTCACCCATGCCGCCGCCGCCGAAGCCAGAGTCTACAGAGGAGTGTTGTCCACTGATGGTGGAGTTGTCGTTGTGGTTGTCTTCGTCACAATCCATCCTTGTGTCAGATATGATGTAAATAAAAGTAAAGAAAAGGCGCAAAGAAGGGCAGCGATAGTGACCTTGAAGCGGAAACAAAAATTTTCTTGGTTTAGTTGTGCACTCCGCTTCCGAAATGTGTCAACCGAATCGCTCAAAATGCTAGAAGAAAATAGTAAATTTCGTAACCTCTGACCGCGAGTGGCCAAGCCCTTGAGAGACTCGACATTGATCGACACGGTTTCGCGGAGATTGCTTTCAATTTCTTTGATCTTCCTCGCGTCGCCGTCGTCGTCGTCGTCGTCGCGTCCATTTCTTCTTTCCGGCACAACTCTGAACACTTCCATTTCAGGCTCATTCAATTCGACAAAATCCCATGCTGTTGTTGCAGAAGAGGGGACGTGTGTCGTCATGGCGGGTTGATTTTTTTTTGGTTTTGTTGTGACCGTTGATTCAAGACTCGGTACCATTCTAAAGTTTACTTTTAATGGAGGATAGCGAGATAGAGTTGTTTGAGAGGGAGCGTCGAGAGCAGGGCTTGGATGACTCGCATCTGACATTTCGAAATATACTGCATCAGCCTGGCTTGATTGGCTTCTTCTCGGGCATTCTGCTGAGCCAGATTGAAGGCCTATTCGGCTATGGCCACGAAATACAACTCGCCATTACGTCACTCGCCGTCACTCTTGTCATTATGACCGTGGCTAGGTTCTATCTTGACTTTTTTGCTCTCGCCTCGTGGAGACTGTCGGCTCGGTGGATGCGCATTTGGATGCAATTCCTCCAATTTTTTATTTTCACTTCGGCTCTTTTTACCACGACGTTTTTCGTGCAAGCTCTCAAAGCGTCTGTGAGCACGAGTCTTTTCGTGTGGCACGAGTCTCTGGCCTTTGTGTTCATTTCCATCCTCCTCTTGTATTACTTTGCAGATTTGCAGAGCCAGATTTCAAAGAGTTGATAATAAAAGCGCACTGTTTTACTTTGCCCGAGATCTCGTGAGCCTCAGCTTTTTTCTGCCCACATTGTGGCATTGACCCGTAGATATTACAGACACAATCTCTACCTCTGACTCGTCTCTGTCGTAGGGGTATGCATGGACATCTTTTCGCTTTCTGTTCGTTCTTCGATTTTTCGAAGAGTCTGAAAAGGGCGTTCTTGATCGGTTATCCTTCTTATAGTATTTTTCATAGTTACTTTGACTGTACTTTGTCTCTTCGCCTGGTATCACGGAAAAGGCGATAATATCAGACTCCTCGCTAATGTCAGAGTACGAATCAAAGTCTATTATCCCGTCTTCCGAGTCGGAAAGATACTCCGAGTCGATTTCGCTGTCCTTTATTTCGTCGTCGTCGTCGCCGTCGCCGTTTGCGACAAAATCCTCGTCTTCAAACTCTTCAATCTGGTATTGCAGCTGAGACAAGATTTCTGGTTCGCTGGAGATTATGGCATTGGAAGAAATGTTGAAGCGCTTGGTTTTTGATCGAGGCAAATCCTTAAACGGCATACCAGGCGGCGCATCCTTTTCCAGATACAAGAGCGCAGACGGCCTCTTGCACACTGGGCATGTCATTACACCGCTCGTTTTGTACCAATACTCGATACACGAGCGATCGAATACGTGTCGGATACCAGCTTCTGCGCACGAGTGTAAGAAGCAAGGCTCTGTCAATTCGTCGGTGCAGATGATGCACGTCCTCGCAGACTCTTGATCATCCGCGCCGTCTCCGCCATTGCAGCGTTCATTTTCTTTTTTATCGATTTGTTTGGTTTCCATTAAATTCTCAAAAAAAATACTTTTTTTACTTAGCGGTGAATAAGCGGCCAGTGACGCAGTGTGAAATAAAAGTGAAAAAAAATGAGAGAAAAGAGGGACGCGATTGCTGTTGCTCTTTGCTCCTTTTTCTTCATTGTTGTTTTTATATTTCTTGTAGGACTTATTGTCATCGGAGACAATACATACGAGGATAGTTTAGTAGAAGACAACTTGCGGCGTCAGCAGCAGCTGGAGCCTCAAAAGGGCGTGAAACCAAATCACCCGTACGCCGACCGAATTCCGTTTGAGAGATGTGAGAGGGAGTGTATAGACAATGACCCATCAGACTGCGTGGAGCCCGTGGGATTCTTGGTGGCGAATAGGTGTAGATGCATCTTAGTTCCTCTTTTGTATGCCCCAGAATGCAACACTGATCAATTGAAGTAGAATCACGGGATGCGATAATAATAAAGGACGCATGCTAAAGTATGTGACGATTTTCTCTCTTATAAAGCGACATTTTTTTCACCATGAATACTTTTTTACGGAACATGCTGTTCATCCTATTTGGATTTTCAGTGTTTATGATTTGTGTCGGTGTTGTTATATCTATTGCTTCGATACACCGCGAAACGCAAGAAAGGCGGGAGGGTCGCGGAGGCATTAATCGGTACATAAACGACGACGAGCCGACGACAATGTCGATGACATCGTCTCCTGGCATCGTGCTCAGGCCGTACAGCCATTTTCAGCCATACGAGACATGCTCTCGCCCCTGTCCTCCAAGCGGAGACGAGTGTATGCCAAACGCGTGCTTGGTCGTCTCGGGGCAAAAGGAGTGTGTCGCAGTCCCGTCCCAAGAACCGAGGTGTAACCCGAATGGGAACGTAGGCCGCCTCCCAACACCGTTTCCGACAGAATATCCAACTCCTCTTTCAACAGAGTACCCAACGCCGTTTCCGACAGAGTACCCAACACCGTTTACGACAGAGTACCCAACACCGCTTCCGACAGAGTACCCAACACCGCTTCCGACAGAGTACCCAACACCGCTTCCGACAGAGTACCCAACACCGCTTCCGACAGAGTACCCAACACCGCTTCCGACAGAGTATCCGACTCCGATGCCGGCCGACTTGACCCCAACGGACACGCCCTATCCGACTCCGATGCCAACCGAATCGACCCCAACGGACACTCCGTATCCGACCCCGATGCCGACCACTGTAGTGGACCCAGTAATTTTAATCTTGGGCGGATTTGAAACATACGGCTGTAATAGGACTGAGCAGACGGTTAGTTCTGGGGTTTCTTCTACAGGAGAAGTTGCAGTTCTTTGCAATGATATGCCTTTTCAGGAGGATTGGGCAGTTAACTTGCAAGCGGTAACTGGCTCTTCTGTGAGATTCAATTTTGCCAGCGACGAATTGATATGTACCCCTAGCCAGACTGAAAGTGTAAACATTCAAATTGCAGTTTCGATTAGGAGTTTGTCAGACAGTGACTCTTTTTTGAGATTGAATCTTGGAAAGGGATTACTCCAAAATGTCGATTCCGTGGAAAATGTCCTAATACCTGCAAATTCTGATTATACAGACTACGCATTTACATTGGGAGCACTAGAAAACGAACAGTTTATTTCCTTGGCGTTCATGTTCCAATCGGATGCGAATATTCTGATTGACAATGTTCGCATCGTCGGTGGAGGAGAGTTGTGCGTAGAAATAACGCCTTCGCCAACTTCGTTCCCGACTTCTGCTCCTACTGGTGGAGGCGTACCTTTCTATAGGACTTTGATATTTGACGGATTTGAAAGTTGCGCTGGAGAATCGCAGGAAGGCGAACTTTTTGATTTCACTGCGTACAATGAGAATGAGCAAGCAGAGTTGATTTTTAATGGACTATTTGAATATACATGCTCTGTTGATGATTTCAATGGAAACGCGTCTAGCGGTTCTTTGAGAATGCGTGCACAGAGAAGCCCTTCACAGAGTGTGTGTGGGTTATCGGTTACGCTTAGTGAGGCGAATAGATTTTGTTTTGACAACAACAATGGTTTTTTGTCTTTTCGTGCAAAAAACAGTGGCACTTCAGATTTTTTGTTTAGATTGAAACTGGAAGGGCCTCAGGGATCGATAGAAAGGCCTTCCGGTTCTCTTACGATTCCAGGAAATCAAGATGAATACGAACAATACACATTGTCATTTTTAGGGGCCCGAGAAAATGCAGCCTACCCGTTCGAATCGTTGACATTCCTATCGTACCAAAGTCAAGAGGCGACGATTCTCATCGACGACATTCGAATTAACGGGGATTTGTGCGCAGAGGGACAAGGTGTGAGCTTGCAGCAGACTCTTTTGTTTTCAGGCTTTGAAAATTGCGATCTTATCGCAGAAGATCTGTCTGCATTGGCTGGATCTGACGAAATCTTGTACGTTGAATCGACTTTGGATTTACAATGCCCTTCGGGTAATTCTGGGAATAGTGCACTTTTGATGTTTCAAACTTTTCAAGATCAAGAAATTAGTATAGTACTTGCCATTGAAAACAATCTGTGTTTTTCTTCACAGCCAGGTGTAATTCAAGTCATTGCAAAAGCATCTGATCAAACGAATAGCACGTTTAATCTGCAAGTAACATTGAAGGAGTCTGATGGAAACGAGGTGTCTTTAGATAAGGAGGTGGACGTGTCAAATGATTTTATTATATACACCTACACATTCCAAGACTTGCAGACCCCGAGTGCACAAGAACCTTTCATCGTGTCGGAGATTATATTGAGAGGGATCGGATCCGAAATTTCGTCTATTTTCATTGACGAGATTCGAAGCAATGGTGTTCTGTGCGATCGTGCACAATATTCTACTTTTCAAGTCTTATGGGACAGTTTCGAGTCATGCCCTAGTAATCTAAATTCCTTGGCGGGTTATAGAACTATTGATCCGTATGTGTTCGGCGCTGTAAGTCCCCTCTCGTGTGATATAAATGGTCAATCTGAATCTATTGTGATGAAATGGGGTGCAGGTGGTTCAGGTGGTTACATCATCCCCATGAAGAGTGTTGAGAATTTATGCTTTGAAGAGGGAAATTTACAAATGGTGTTCTTTATCAAGAATGTAAACGGAAGTGCATTCTCTCTGGAGGTGAAATTGGAAAGCGGGCGTGATTTTTCATCCGCAAATATCGATATTGAAGCAGGGGTCGATACCGAATCCAAACAATACACGGTGACGTTTGATGAAAATGAATTTCCCAATCCTGTTAGACAAATTGTCTTCTTCAGTTTCAATGTAAATGCGCGAGGGATTGTCATTGAAGACGTTTTATTCGGAGGAATTTTCTGCCCACAGACGTACTTGAATTTATTCGACGGGTTTGTTTCGAGTTGCACTGCTCCAACTTTAGATTTGTCATCATATACTTCTTCTGATCCGACTCTCACAGGGTCGACAGTAGACTGCTCTTCTAATCAGGATGGAACATATATATCAATTACTCAAGGGCAAACGTCAACCGAAAGTAGTATTGATTTTAGACTGTCCGAAGATTTGAATATCATTGTTCCCGGCCCTCAGACTCAGCAGGACTTGCAAGTGGATGTTAGGTTGAGAGTTGTAGATAATGTCGAATTTACTTTAAAGGTTACATTGATAGATGTAGACGAAAACGTTGTAGATGAAACGGTGTCAAGTCAAACTGGCACAGGTTCATTCGAGGTTATCTCATTACAATCAATTACCAATATATTTAATTTTAATGATCCAATAGAAGGGGTTTTATTGGAATTCACTGCCGCTGCAGGCACAATTTTCGATATTGACGAAATTCTACTATACCTTGCATACTACGACGGAACTGAGAATATTGAAAGATATTTTTAGACTTGAAAAATAAATCACCGCCGTTTATTGTACCTCATCCTTTCTGTATACTTAAAAACCTTATTTTCTAAAAATCCTTTTGTATTTCTAAAAATGCTTTCACGAACTGCCATGGTTTTGTGGTTCGCCGCGTCGATCGGCCTCATGGTCGTGAGCTTGGGAATTTTATCCCACGAGTATGGAGGCGGCGGTTATTACAATCGCGGTCACCGCCATCGTCGCAATCGAAACAACGACCCCACCAATGCCCCAACTCCGTTGCCGACAATGGCTCCGCCGACGCTAGCTCCGCCGACGCTGGCTCCGCCGACGCTGGCTCCACCGACGCTGGCTCCGCCGACGCTGGCTCCGCCGACGCTGGCTCCGCCGACGCCGGATCCGCAGACAGCTTCGCCTACTCCCGCTCCTAGTCCCGCTCCTAGCCCCCCTCCGCCGACGCTGGCTCCGCCGACGCTGGCTCCGCAGACAGCTTCGCCTACTCCCGCTCCTAGTCCCGCTCCTAGCCCCCCTCCGCCGACGCTGGATCCGCAGACAGCTTCGCCTTCTCCCGCTCCTAGTCCCCCTCCGACTGCTCAAATTTCACAATGCGTTCTCTTTGATTTTGATAATCAAGATCAAGCAGACATTCGAAGTTTTAATGGAGCGGAATTTTCTTACGTACAAGACCCTGTTCCGTCTTCAGGACGAGATGGAGTACTCCGAATTGAGAGAACTCTGGGAGGTAATATTGGAGATACTCCATATTCAGGAAACGGTATTCGTTTGAAAGGGCAAAACGATTATTTGTATCAAATTGATTCTTCAGACCCGTCTGTGGAGATTGATATTTACGGGGATTTCGGGTTTGAAGTTCAAGTAGTAGCAGAGTTGATTGTAAACAGTCCGAACCCTGATAATGATGGAATAGTTCAAACTAGTGTTGATCTTGACCCCAGTCTTGGATGGCAAACAGTGTTGCTTGATTTTTACAATTTGCCTGAAGACATTAACAATACTCTTAGGGAAACTTTTGACGAAAATGCAAACTATGTCGAATTGATCCTTTTCTTCAATTTTGGAGTAGATCCTCCTCAAGAAAATGAAACTGGTGAATTTTATTACATTGATGAAATTCGCCATTGCTCAACTAAAGATTCATTCATTCCAAAAGACGGGGCTCCGACGCTGGGACCTGGAGAAACGTTTTCGCCGACTCCTGCTCCTGCTCCTGTCGACACGAGCTGTGAAAGTCCTCAACCATTAGAATTGTTCGACGCTTGTGAAACTGGTATTATACCACCCGATATTCCTAGTGATACTATCGCCGCGATAGGAGCGGGTGGTGGATTGCAGGGACCTTCGTGTATTCAAGATTTTAATGACGAAACACAAAGTCTTGATGGTCCTTATTATCTAAATATGGTTTCCGAGGTTCCTCAAGGGGAGACTCAAAATACTCCATTTTTATTTGCCATTTTTGATAACAACGATCATGTCTGTTTGAACGAAAACGGGGCAACTTTGACTGTAGAAGCAAGGAATTTTGGAGATGCCCCAGTTGATCTTAGTGCTCGCCTTAATTACGGTACGAATCTTCCATTTGCTGTTAGTACTCAGACGATTCCAGTTCCATCGGAAGGAAGTGAACCAACAGTTGTTACGCTGACGTATCCTATAAGCGCTCAAAACATTATTGACGCTGGAACAAACCAGGCACAAGCTTTTGTTTTTGAATGGACAACTACCGAGACGACTGTATTTGTTATCCAGAGTATACGCGTGGATGGATGTAGGTGCGATCCAGTTATTCCTTCGACATCTTCCATGAAATTCATCGGAAATAGCACAATGACGGCTGCCAGTGCGTATTCGATTCTACTCTCGAATTAAACGTAATAAAAAATGAAGTTGACGCGTATGCAGTGAGCGTGGGTTGTAGTACATGTAAAATAATATTTTTACACGAGGAAAAATATGAATAAAGCGACAAGCGTTGAAAACGGTCGCAACCGCCGCAACGTCTCGTTGCTTCTTTTCTTTGCTCTTTTGGCGTGTTTTGTAGTGTTTGTGGGATTCATCATTTCTCTTACGCTTCCTAACACGGGAGTCAGTCACATTCTCAATGGAAATGACTATTATGAAGACGAAGACGACTTGAAGTTGGAAATGTGCGACGACGACGACGAGGTGACGTGTCCAGAGCCCAAGTTCGACGAGTGTGTAGAGTACCACTGCTATAAAACCGACTTGGGAAAGGAGTGCATCGCAGAGGGAATCAAAGGATGCACGCACTCGCCCACTGCGTCTCCGACCCCGTCTCCGACCCCGTCTCCGACTGACAAGCCTATCCGCTCGTGTTCTTCGCAGGAGGTCATTGCCAATTGCGGAGCAGACGCCGCGTGCATGGACAATGATTGCGTGTTCGTCGAGCAACTCAGCAAGTACCTGTGCTCTGAAACCCCAATCAACTCGGGGAACGCGTGCGACGACGAAGACCCCTTTACTGTCAATGACAAGTGCCGCCAAGGCGTTTGCATTGGCACGCCGGCCTTGTCCCGTGTTGTAGAATGCAGTTCCGATGATGAAGATTTGTACTGCGACGACATTCAGTGCCAGGACCTGAAGTGCTCAAAAGAACAAGTTTTAAACGAAAACGCTCAGTACGAAACAGTTCCAGGAAGCCACTCTTGCACGTACCAACCCATCGATATTGATGAATTAAATCCAACGTCGTGCGAGGACGGCAACGACCTGACCGTCCGAGATCACTGCAACGCGCACGGAGAGTGCGTCGGAACCCCTGCCGTGTTGCGCATCGAAGAGTGCTCAGTGGACGAAGCGATTCAAGCAAATTGCACGGCGTCTACGTGCATCGGGTCCGAGTGTACGGTGCAGGTCATCGAGACGGGATTAGGGCAAGAGCGCGGAGAGCCCGACTGTGATTACGTGCCGCGGGAATTCGAGCAATCAGAGTCTCGTTCGTGCGACGACGGAGACCCAGACACGGAAATGGACATGTGCAATGACTACGGCGAGTGCGTGGGATTGGTCACGGAGCAATTTGTGCGAATGTGCACGGAAGACGAGAAGGCTGCCATTACATGCCAAGCGTCCGTTTGTCAAAAACCCGTGTGTCAAGTATACAATCTGACCAACGAAGTAGACACGGCCATTGGTAGATTGCCAATTTGTTTGTCGATTGTAGACCCAAACAAACAAGGAGAGGCGTGTGGGGTTGATCTTATTGGACAATGCGACGCTCAAGGAGATTGTGTGTACCCGACGACAATCGAGTGCGACCAAAATACCGAGTGCAGCCCGCTTGAATGCGAATCGGCGACGTCGTGCTTCAAGCGCGTGACTCCGCTCGGTAACGTGGGAGACGCCATTTGTAGCTATCAGCCTTTGGTTGACTCTGCGTGCGATGAAGGAAACGGCATTTGCGTGCAAGGAGAGTGTCGCCGAGACCACGTTCGGCCGTGCCGAGGAGACGAATTCAACGCGTGCGGGCAATCGGAAAGCGAGTGCGCCGACTTGGCGTGTTCGGTTTATGTGGACGAAGAACAGCCCGGCACGACTGAGACTGTTTACTGTAGTTTGTCCCCGGTCAACATTGACGGCATGTGTGATGATTTGAACCCATTCACTACAGGAGACGCGTGCAACAATGCTGGAGAATGCCGCGGCGTACTGACCGAGGCAGCGATGCGCCTGTGCAACGAAAACGAAGAGGCTACTTGCCCTTCGCGAGAGTGCCTGCTTCAGCGCTGCATGGTCGCTCTCAACGACGGGCAAGACGTGGTTCAGGGAGACGTGCACTGTTTCTACGAGGTCGACTCTTCGCTTGAAGGAGATGTTTGCGATGACGGTTTCCAGTCCACTGGAGATGGAATGTGCGTAGGCGGCCACTGTCTGCCAGTGGGTCTCAATAACGTACATCAATGCACCGAGAATGAGATTGCCACGCATTGCCTTGACCCAGTGACGGGACTCAACTTGAGTTCGGTTCACCCGCCGCACAAGTGTCGCCACTTGGACTGCATGCGAATCACAAACAACACGGGATCCGAGTACAGTTGCTACGACCGCGCTCTCCCAGAAACGAACGGCATGGATTGCGAGACGGGCCGAACGGGCTGCGTGGTGCAAATTCAAGTGGCCGACGACTCGCTGCTGAACAATGCCAATGCGCCGATTCTGTCGTTCAACGGCAATGAATTTCAGGCGTTGGTCGACGGAGTCAGCCCGTACACGTTTTCGTTGCTTCCAGGTGACAGCAAGCATCTGATTCACGTGGCTCCGTCCAGTGGAACGTCGGAAGAGGCGCAATTGATTGTGCAAGTGAACGGCGAAGTTTTTGCAGGACTTGCCATTTCTTCTCTCGCTGCTGGAAGTGGAGACGTTGTTTTGGACACGGTGTTATGCCCGCAGAGTACCGAGGTTTCGGCCACGGGCACGTGCTGGAACGGGGAATGCATGGATTGGACTCCTGCTCCAACACAAGCGCCCACTGAGTCTCCCACTAAGTCTCCGACCGAGTCTCCCACGGAATCTCCCACTGAGTCTCCGACCGAGTCTCCCACGGAATCTCCCACTGAGTCTCCCACTGAGTCTCCGACTGAGTCTCCGACTG
>Ga0307933_1002526_pt1 | contig 12425 bp, 8 predicted proteins | sample OrgLakmetageno88_FD_201811 | JGI IMG/M metagenome (GOLD analysis project Ga0307933, IMG submission 201811) | Saline water microbial communities from Organic Lake, Antarctica - #88 | ecosystem: Environmental > Aquatic > Non-marine Saline and Alkaline > Saline | place: Antarctica: Organic Lake...
GAAACTTGCTCAAGGCTGGCCAGTGTTTCAATTTTTCTTAGCATATCACCGCTGCCGCTGCCAGCGTCAATAACGCGAAGTACGGTGTTTTTGTGCTGTCTAAAAATTACTTTTAACCACCTTAGTGTCGGCCTGTAAGCTAAAGTCAAGGTGTTAATAAACTCGAGACTGCGCAAGCAGTGCAAGAGTTCGTTGAATTCAATATTGTCTTCATCTAGCAGCTCGTGTTCAGTGCTGCGCGAACTTAAATCTCTCATGATTGATGTTCTTGGGCTTTATTAAATATCATGCTTTCAACTGTCAGCCCGGGCCCAAAAGCCATAGCGCAACCAATACCCTGCGCCGCCGCATTTGCCAACATTTCTTTTAGCACAAACATAACTGTAGCCGACGACATGTTGCCATAACGCTGTAAAATATCTCGGGAATAGCTCATCTGCGATGCCTCGAGTGCGGCACCCTCTTGCACTGCATTTAAAATAGTGCGACCACCAGGATGAATAGCCCAAAGGGCAAAATCATCCTTGCTATAAGGAGCGATAATATCGTTCACAGATGCAGGTAACGATTTCGCAATGGTTGCAGGGACTTGCCCAGACAACTGCATATCAAAACCGCTATTTGCAATGTGCCATGTAATTAACTCTTCTGATTTTTCAATAAGCGTGGAGCGAAATGAACTCAATTCCAAACCTGTTTCTTTATTGGAGACGATACTAGCGGCGCAACCATCGGCAAAAATTAAGAATGCCAGCATTTCTTCAAGACTGGCTGCTTCCTTAAGATGCAGCGTGCATAATTCCAGATTCACCACTAACACGCGGGAAGCTTTCTCAGAGCGCGCAATATGGCGCGCTAATTTCAGCGCATTAAAGGCTGCGTTACATCCCATAAAACCAATCATGCTGCGTTCCGTGGTAGACGGCAAACTGTAGTGATTTACAATCTGCAAATCCAGCCCCGGTGCGTAAAATCCCGTGCAGCTAGTAACAATAACATGCGTGATAGCACCAAGTTCGAGTTGGTCTATGGCACCCTTAGCCAAGGAGAAAGCGTTGGCCTCGTAAAGCTTCATGCGTGCCTTGGTGTCTGGAAAGTGCCCCTCTTGATAAAATTCTTGAGTATCCAGTATAGCTGCATCGTCGTGCGGTTCTAAAAATGAATAGCGCGACGTAATACCCGTGCGTTTCGCCATGCGCTTGAATAGTTTTTTGTGCCGCGGGTCTGACAATAGACGAGGTCCGTAATCACAGAATTTTTGATGCATATCGAATGGCGGCGTCGATGTTGCAATTTGGTTAATATAAGCGTTTGCCATCTCTCATTTCCTTTCTTGTTAACGTTATCAGAGCCTAGAGGAGCGTCGTGCGCAATTCTGCACAGGTCTTGCCTAGCCAAACTCGGTCTTTAAGGTCAGCCTCGCTTGAGATCGAAGCGGTCTGCGGTCATCACCTTGACCCACGCGTCGATAAAATCATGCACCAGTTGTTCACCGCCGTCTTTTGATCCATAGGCTTCAGCAACCGCACGCAGTTCAGCATTCGAGCCAAAGATGAGATCCACCGGCGTTGCCATCCATTTCACATCGCCTGTGGCGCGTTCACGAACCTCATAGAGTCCTTCGGGGTCCACTTACTTCGACCACGTTAGTGACATACTGAGCAGATTGACGAAGAAGTCATTACTTAGGGTGCCCGGTCTATTGGTAAACACCCCATACTTAATGTCACCATTGTTCGTATCAAGCACCCCCAAACTACGAACCATTCGCATCTTCCTGAATACTCATTAGGATTTTGAGTACCTTAGACAGTTCAGCAGGGTTATTAATCGACCAGTCCTTTTGCGGTGCCAGACGAATAAGGGCACCATTGGCACCACCACGCATGTCTGTATTATGGTAAGTAGAGGCTGACGCCCAGGCAGTTCTGACCAGTTCAACAGTGGTCAGCCCAGAGTCGAGAATCACTTGTTTAGGCCACCAAAACTGGTTGGTTTTGGCCTTGCCTTGCATCGTTTGTGCCGATGCTACGCCAGGTAGTATAAGTAATGCGGCCAATATAGTTATTAACAACTTTTTCTTTAACATGGTGTTAATTCCTGTTTGTATTCAAGATTGATGTAGGCACTTTGATACCAACCGTTACATCAAGCTTAAATTGTTAACTTTATCCGAACTGCCGCGAGCGGTCTGTGCGAGACCACACCTAAGAGCGAGATTTAGCATCAATAACAAGCGATTCGTAAGCACTAATGACAGATTAACAGTCAGTACTAATGGCCCGCAGATTAGGGTTGTTAATGCGGTCTAATGATTCCTATTGCCTGACACTTGGCGATTCATATCTTATTGCCAACTCAGCCTTGATGAGCGTAAACATGTCAACCATCTAAAGAGTTATTGGTCTTGTTCACCTTTAACAGGTAGATATTTATAGCCATTTATCATTGCCGAAACCAGCGCTGTTTTTTCTTTGCGTTCACTTACAATAACCTCGATGATCTTGCATTATTTTGGCTTTACCGCTTGTGCAATGTTGTCTAGTTCCCAGCACACTGCCACAATATTACGCTCGGTATTTCTGATTGCCTGATGGTGAAGACTGCTTACCCGCAGGTGTCGCTTGTAACTTCAACATGAAGTCTTTGTTATCATTGAGTCTGCAAAAAAGCATTACCCGCAGCGATACCGGCACGATAATCATGTTGTAAGTCTATATTTGTACTGCTTAACAGCTTACTTTGAAGATTGCCCTTTGCAAAAATTTGGATGATCTCGACGTCTTCAGGAGGGTTAGCGATAAAGCTTAGCTCTTGCTCATAAGCACGCTCATGCTGAACCAAATATCCAAATATTTTGGGGCAATACGCAGATTCGTAAACCCATGACTTTAGTTTACGTACCCAAACCGACTGAGTATGAAGATCTGCATTAACCGTGCGAATAACGACTATTTTTCGGGCACCACGACGATAGGCTTCGCGCACAGGCAGCGGCGCAGCAAGTCCGCCGTCAAGGTAGAAGTCCGCTTGCGAATAATCACCTTTTGCTTGTGCACAATTAGCTGTATTGACAATTATCCGCGGCCCTAGCTTAACCCCTTGCTTATATAAAAAAGGTAATGCACTTGAGGCTTTAAGTAATTGGCGCCAATTATCGTTATTACCGTCTACGCTTAAGTAATAGCCTTGTCGATCACGTGAATTCGTTGCCGTGATCAAAAACTCTCGTTGCCCCAATGATTTTCTTGCTGCCGCAAAGTCCAAAGCAAAACTACCTCGAATAGTTTCATCAAAGTACCAATCCAAATCCACCGCATTGCCCCCCACTAATCCGCGCCTTATTTGGTAAAAACGTTTACGACGTGATAGTCCACCGATTAGTCGCTTGGCATAGCCTTTTTGACCAGATAAAAAGCTGGTGAGATTTTGTGAGCCCGCAGATGTGCCAATAAACAATTCAAAGGGATCAAAATCACTTTCCATCCATGCGTCTAATACACCAGCTGTAAATATCCCGCGTTGACCACCACCTTCTGCAACAAGTGCCATTTTAACATGCGATGCACCACTAAGATTAATAAGTGGTTTCGATAATGGGGCGTTCAAGGATTTTTCCTTTGGCGGGGATTTAGGCTGCTTTTGTAAGTCGCAGAGCGTTTTAGTCATCAGCAATTAGCGAGCCAACCGAACCAAGGAACACGTCAACATGCCCAAACCCTGCCCGCATTAAAATCGAAGCTGCAATGGTGGCCCTCGCGCCACTTCCGCACATTACGGTATAATGCTTATCTGGATTCAAATTTTTGCTTTCTTCTGCTAGTAGTCCCACGTAGTGATGAACAGCACTGTCGACGGGCAAGTCTTTTACCTCGGTTTTGCCGCGCACGTCTAACAATTGCCAATTTTCAGGTGGTTTTTTTCTGCGCTCTTTACACTCATCCACGTTAATTACACTTAGCGAACTAAACTGTTCAGTTTGAGCAGACCACTGCACAATATCCGCGGCTAAATAACCCAATACATTGTCAAAGCCAATACGAGAAAGGTGCGTAGCTGCTGAAGCTGCTTCACTTGCACTGTCCGCCACCAGAGCAATAGAATCATCCGGCTCTAAATACCAGCCAGCAAACGCGGGGATCATTGAAGCAGGAATTGCCAGACTGCTTGGAAGATGAACACCTAAAAAGCTGCTAATGGCCCTAACATCAAGGACAACAGCATCACAAGGTATGGCTTCAAACTGCGCAGTCGAAAGCGCAGCTAAAGTGACCGCCGGTGAAGTCGCTGTGCCGCCTTCAAGATTCAATTGTTCCATCTGACGGAAATAAGGAGGTTGATAATGATGCTCTTGTAATTTGTGTGTTATAAAGTCTTGGCGCGAAGATATCGTCAACACTGGGTTATTACGGCGTTCATAACCAATGCTGGAAAACTCTCTATCGGCCATGTTGTCACCACACACTGAGCCTGCTCCGTGAGCAGGATACAGCAAGGTTTGATCGCCCAAGTTTATGAGTTTTTGTAAGCTATCATAGAGATGACCGGCAACTTCTTTTGCACGTTCGGGATAAAAATCAGTGCGACCCACATCACCGACAAACAATGCGTCGCCAGTAAAAACAGCCACCGCATCATCTCCGAAATCTGTATCGTATAAGACAAATGAAAGACTGTCATCAGTATGACCGGGCGTTTCGAGAACACCTAATTTCAAATTGCCAAACCTAAACTCATCGTTCTCTTCAGTCGTTTCAGCGTAGCTGATCGTTCCTGCCGCATTTGGGCCATGTAATACTTTTGCACCGGTAAGCTTGGCAAGGATGGGGGCGCCAGAAATAAGATCTTCATTCCGGTGAGTTTCAAAAATATGGGTAATGCGACAACCCTGTGCCGCTGCAGATTCCGCATAAATTTCGCAATCCCGCCGAGGGTCGATAACCGCCGCTTGACCGTTATTGCCTATTAAATAAGACAAATGAGAAAGGCCTTCAGATTTAAATATTTGTATAAAAATATTGTCTCCTTTTGATAATTAAAGACGTGTAAATAAACTGGGTAATGCTCTACTCGCCGCTAAACGATGTAATGTTTAGGGTGACATCGCAATTTAATAGCTTTGATATTGGACAGTTTAGTTTTGCATCCATTGCTGTTTTTTCGAAGGCTTGCGCATTCATGCCGGTTACTTTAGCATCCAAGAATATTTCAGATTTTGTGATAGTGAATCCGTCACCATCTTCGACTAGCGTTATTACTGCCTTTGATTTTAATGTTCCTTTAGTGAAGTTTTTTTCCGCTAAGCCAAAAGATAGTGCCATGGTAAAACATGACGCGTGTGCTGCCGCGATTTGCTCCTCTGGATTGGTACCTACTTCTTCTTCGAATCGGGTATTGAATCCGTAAGGTTGGTCATTAAAGGCACCCGATTGAGTTGAAACATATCCTTTTCCATTTTTTCCAAGTCCTTCGTATTTTGCTGTTGCCCAATTATTCGTAGTCATTTATTTCTCCTGAATAGATAAGGTTGGTTGTCACATTGAATATGTTATGAACGTCGTTGAAAAGTTAGTGACGTAAGGTATTTCAAATTACCTGCCCAATAACGTTTGCATTTACTCGTGTATTCATATGTTTCATAAGCATAAAGCATAAATCAGTTATATGAAATTAGGGGTTGCCACATCCGACTATCGGTTATCCCTAATTTTAACCAGTTTAGATGCGCCGTAGTATGGTTTTGCATATAACGTACATAGCTCAAATAAGTAAATGATTGCTGGACTCAATCTAAAGACGGCTAACAACCAGTTTTATTTTCATTCCATTACCAAAGAGGGCTTATTTAACTGTTTGCTATCGCCACATTGTATTCGAGTTGATTTCAGTTTTTTGCTAGCGTTGATTCGACAACCAGTTTCCGCGTAAATGGATTTGTCGCTTCGGTGGCACTAACGATTTTAGCCTTTAAAGGCTTCACGACCATCACAAATAGTGGGTCGAAAGTTACTAACCCATCGAAATATCGGTTTGGCTATCATGATTTCAATAGCACTATGTGCAGTCGTTTATGTGTTGCTTACATTTGCTGTCGGATCTGGTTTTTCAGTAATCGCTATTGTTAGCATCTTTGCATAAAAACACTTTTATTCGTCTAAGTGGTTCGGCAAACCCTCAACTGAAGCAGTTGAATAGTCAGAATAATACTCAATCATGATGCTAGCATAAGTATATGAAAAACTAAGGAGAAACAAGATGCAAGTTGAAACAATCAGAGATGTACTCAATTGGACGGTTTTATTTCACAAAAATTTAAAGGACAGCTTAAAAAACAGCGCTAAACAAAATAAAGATGAACGAGCAAGAATGATCCTTAATTACTTATCTGATCATGAAGAGAGTTTAGAGCACATTGTACAAGGGTTTGAAAATGCCGCAGACGAAAATGCGTTGGACACCTGGTGTTATGATTATATCGAAAAACACTCGATCATTGAGCATATCGATACCGACTCACTCTTTGAAGAATTAGATATGCCGCAGATTATGGAAAAGATAGTAAACCATCACGAACAAGTTATTGAGTTGTACATTCATATTTATTCTCGTGTCGATATAGACAGCGCCAAAAATTTGCTAGATACGATAAGAGACATAGAGGAAAATGAGATCAAAAGAATAGTACAATCAGCTAATCGGTTTTCAGACATGTAATTGACAAAAAGTTAGCGTCTCGTCAAACTAATACCAGCCAAGAATGTAGTGATCAAAGCTTATACCTAACCACCTCCATTATTGGTCACTCAGCGAGAATTTAAAAGGCCTAATCAAGTCGCTTGAATGAAGGAAGTGTGTTTCTCTTTCTAAGTTCAAGCCACCCATAGTAAGTCCTTTTAACATTCGCTAGTCTTCTTCATCTAAGGTCATGAGTGACGTATTACCACCAGTAGCGGTGGTATTAGTACTGATCGCTTTTTCTGTTAATAATCGTTGAATTAAATTATCAAAATATTTTGAACTGATCACTGGTAAAATTGCTCCTTGACGCTCTGCTAATTTTTCACTGATATAATGTTTACGGTCGCAATGACTATCAACAACAACACCTGATAAACCAGGCTGTGCCAACAACTTTGTTAAATGGCATAACCGGGCAATTTGAAAAACGTTCTCATTTTCGCCTGTTGCAATGAATTCATCTCTAAAAGCTGTTGCTTCATCATAAAACAAGTCAGAAACAACCGAGATCACGGTATTACCGGTTGCCAAAGCCGTTACGACAGAAAGCAACCAAAAGTGAAACGTAACATTTTCGTCAGCAAAACAGATGATGTTGCCACGATTTTCTAAATATAGAATATTAGACTCACCTGTTGGACCTGGTAAAACCGTTGGCTCCTTCAAGTGTTTTTCAATATCAATTAATTGTGCACGCGCCGCCGTTAAAGTGAGAGTTAAATCGTCTGCTAAATTATCAATGATATCGATACGGGCAATTTTTGCTAACACTTCGCTAACACAAGATATACGGGTATTTAACTCGGTCAAGCGCCAGATTTTTTCTGCTGCACTAGCTCTATCCATAAGTAATACTGCTTCCGCATCCATATCGCCGTTTAAGGCTTCTACTTGCCGTGGTAATAAATTAAGTTTCTTGACATCTGACCTTGCTTTTTCTTTAACTAAACGCGTTAAATAATATGGTCCACCCGCTTTTGGCCCTGTTCCGGAAAGACCACGACCACCAAAAGGTTGCACACCCACAATAGCGCCAATTATATTACGATTTATATATACGTTACCTGCTCGTGATAACTTCGACAAATTTATGGCTCGCTGTTCAATGCGGGTATGTATGCCCATCGTTAAGCCAAAACCCGTGGCGTTAATATCATCAATGACTTTTTCTATTTCATCGCCTTTAAAGCGAACAATATGGACACAGGGGCCAAAAACTTCCTGCTTCAGCACGTTAATATTCTCTATTTCATAAAGTCGCGGCGCAAAAAAGTAATGCTCGTTCTGTGCTATCTCATTTGTTATCTCATCAGAAATAGCGCATTGGTATAATAGTTGACCATGGGTTTTCATATAGTCATTGTGGGCATTGAGTGAATCTAGCGCTTTTTGATCAATGACTGAACCTACGTCAGTACTCAGTTTTTCTGGGTTACCCACATGCAATTCTGCTAATGCTCCTTTAAGCATTGTAATAACATTATCAGCAATATCTTCTTGTAAAAATAACACGCGAAGCGCAGAACAACGTTGACCGGCAGATTGAAACCCTGAAGAAATAACATCATCAACGACTTGTTCAGGTAGGGCGGTTGAGTCAACTATCATACAGTTTTGACCACCCGTTTCAGCAATAAAGGGGACTTGATCGCCGCCTCTATCAGCCAATGTTTGCGAAATTATAGTCGCTGTTTTAATTGAACCAGTAAAAATAACCGTTTGAATACGTGCATTAGGAATAATAACACTACCCACTTCACTACCCTGAGCAATAACCGCTTGTACAACGCCATGAGGTAATCCAACAGATGTCATTAGTTCAATGGCGCGCAGCGCAATTAAACTGGTTTGCTCGGCTGGTTTAGCTAACACCGTATTACCCGTAGCAATAGCAGCAGTCACTTGTCCTATAAATATAGCTAACGGGAAGTTCCAAGGGCTGATACATAACACCACACCACGGGCTTCTAAACGATCATCTTGTGCAAGTTCAATCGCCTGTTGTGCGTAATAGCGACAAAAATCAACCGCCTCTTTGACTTCATCGATGCCATCTTGCGTCGTTTTCCCGGCTTCTTTGATGCATAAGGCAATTAACTCGTCGATATGATGTTCAAGAACATCGGCAACACGGCACAATAAGGCTGCGCGTTCAGTTACAGGTGTTTGTGACCATGAAGCAAATGCGTTTTCAGCTGTTTCGATCATCGCGAGCATATCGTCCTTGCTGTGATGTCGTTGAAAACCAATAATTTCACTATGCTTTGCTGGGTTTCTAATAGCGACAGACCCTTCTGGCACATCATCTTCACAGAACAAGTTATCCAGAAGCCAGTCATCCAGTGATGTTTTTAAAGGGGTCACTGTATTGATATCAGTTAAATCTAGGCCCTTGGAATTATCTCGACCGACACCTTTTTCATCATGGTATAGCGCGATGGGTTTGATTATCTGGCCGTTATATTTGTCTTTTAAGCGATGCATTTTTTTAACGGGATCGACAAGTAAAGATTCGACCTGTTGTGACTCATCAATAATGGCATTAACAAAAGAAGAATTAGCGCCATTTTCTAATAAACGACGGACTAAATAGGCTAATAACTCTTTATGAGGACCAACCGGAGCGTAAACACGACATTGAACATTGTCATTGGTAACAACTTGATCATATAACGAGCCACCCATGCCATATAAACATTGAAATTCAAAACTTGTTTTGTCATTGCCCGCCAGTTCAAGAATAGTAGAGACAGTATAAGCATTATGCGTAGCAAACTGCGGAAAGATGGTATCTCTATATTCTAATAATTTTTTCGCACAGGCGAGGTAAGATACATCAGTAGAAGCCTTGCGAGTGAATACGGGGAAATGCTGATAACCGCCTTTTTGGCTGTTTTTAATCTGAGTATCCCAATAAGCACCTTTTACTAAGCGCACCATCATTTTTCGGTCAACACGCAAGGTTAGTTCACGTAACCAATCAACAATAAAAATAGCGCGTTTTTGATAAGCTTGCAGGGCCATTGAAAAGCCATTCCAACCTGCTAACTCATCATCACTAAATACCGCCTCAATAACATCAAGGGATATATCTAATCGCTCAGATTCTTCCGCATCAACAGTTAAGCCAATATTGTAGCTTTTAGCTTGCAAACAAAGTGCTTTAAGCTTGGGCACAGCTTCGGTCATTACCCGTTCCTTTTGTACAAATTCGTAACGAGGATGGATAGCAGAAAGCTTAACTGAAATACCAGGTACTTTGCGAGGGTCGTTCTTACCCGACGCACGAGCAACTGCGCCGATGGCATCTATGGCAAATTGATAAGCCTTAAAATACTTATCAGCATCACGCATGGTGCGCGCAGCTTCACCGAGCATGTCATAAGAATATACGAAGCCTTGCCGCTCTTTCTTGGTGGCATGCTCAGTGGCATCTTGGATCGTTTCGCCCATCACAAACTGCTCACCCATAATTTTCATGGCGTAGTTCATTGCTTTACGAATGACAGGCTCACCTAAGCGACCAATAACCTTCTTCAATAAACCAAAGCTATCTTTTTCGCGTTCACCAGCATAGTCAACCATTGTTCCGGTAACTAATAAGCCCCACGATGAGGCATTAACGAACAGTGAATCACTACTGCCTATATGACTGCTCCACTGTCCTTTAGATATTTTGTCACTAATTAGGGCATCTTGAGTATTCTTATCTGGCACACGCAATAAGGCTTCGGCCAAACACATCAACACTACACCTTCTTCACTTGATAGTGTATATTCTGCCAGTAAGGCATCTACGGCGCCGTTTCCCGATTCGTCTCTACGTATTTTTAGGGACATTTCACGGGCTTTTTCCCACGCCCTGCTTGCAGCATTATCGTTAACTTCTGCCAACGGTAAAATATGCTCTACCGCAACACTTTCATCTATACGGTAGAAATCCCGAATTTTTTGACGAATAGGGGACTCTGTGATGTTCGAATTGCTAAAAAGCATAGGCTTCACCTCAAAAAAAATTTAAAATAGTGTTTTGCAATTACAGACGTTAATTACAATTTAAATTACTGCTTCGATTGAATGTAATATTCAGTTGGTGTTAATCCACAGAAGCTCACATTATAATTAGGTCACTGCTCATCGTTTTTATGCAAATTAAGTTATAATTTTTGCTTATCAAAATAGCGGCAAAACTAAGCGCTGAAGCCTGTCTTACTAACATGTCACAATGCACTTTGACCCATAGAAAAGCACCTAAGCTAAGCACTTGTTTTGCGCTGAAAAAAGATTGCATTTATGCCCTAACTTTGAGGGTCACTTTTTAACTCATCGGTCTTTAATAGGCGCATAACCCATATAAAGAAGTAAGGCGCGAAAAATAAAACCAATATTGTTGTGGCCGTAATACCACCCAGTACACCAATTGATACCGCGTTCTGCGCTCCTGACCCGGGCCCTGCAGCAAATGCCAAAGGCATCACACCAAAAATAAACGTCAGTGATGTCATCAAAATAGGGCGAAGTCTTTGTTTAGCCGCCATCACCGCTGCATCATAGGCAGTCATGCCGTCTTCAAAATTAGTTTTTGCAAACTCAATAATCAAAATCGCATTTTTGGCAGCCAAGGCAATTGTCATTAATAAGCCCACCTGAAAGTAAACATCATTTGCTTGCCCTGCCCACCAAGTGGCCAAAACAGCGCCAAATATACCCAGTGGAACCGTTAGTATGATGGATAAAGGTATGGTCCAGCTTTCGTATAAGGCAGCCAATGCCAAAAACACGGCAACGATTGAAATCAAGTAAACAATCCACGCTTGTCCACCAGACTCTTTTTCTTCATAGGATAGGCCTGTCCATTCCAAACCAATTCCACTTGGCAAGTTTTCAGCTAGTTTTGATATCTTGTTAAGGGCTTCGCCTGAACTAATGCCTTGTGTGGCCTCACCTTTAATTTCAAGAGAAGAATTTCCATCAAACCGGGTTAGCTTTGGCGAACCATATGTCCATTCACCTGAGCCGAAGACAGATAAGGAAACCATGTCGCCAGATGAATTGCGCACATACCATCGGTCTATATCCGTTGGTAACATGCGGTAAGGAGCGTCTGCTTGGGCGTAAACACGCTTAATACGATCCTTTTCTAAGAAATCATTAATGTAAGAACCACCAAGTGCAGTACTTAAGGTTTGGTTGATTGCAGCAATTGGCACGCCCATTGCCTGTGCCTTCCTCGAATCTATATCGATTTCATATTGAGGGCCGGGCGCCAGACCATTAAAACGCACGCCTTTCAACACGCCACTTTGATTAGCCTCTCCGACAAATTGTTGCATGGCACTATTAAGCGCGTCTTGACCTAATCCTGCCCGGTCAACCAATTGAAATTCAAAGCCGCTGGAATTACCTAACGCTATTATGGCTGGCGGCACAATTGGAATAATCATGGCGTCTTTTACAGATGACAATGCCCTACCTGCTTTTTGACTAACTTGAAAGACGCTTTGATTTTCTGTGCGCTGGGCCCAATCTTTCATTTTGATAAATGCGATACCCACATTTTGGCTGCTCCCAGAAAAACTAAAGCCAGCCACCGTAAATATTCCTTCAACCGCACCGTTTGTTTGATCTAGATAAAAATCTTCGACTTGCTTATTTTTCTCAACCGTTTGTTGCAAGGTTGAACTGAC
>Ga0307933_1002531_pt1 | contig 12403 bp, 11 predicted proteins | sample OrgLakmetageno88_FD_201811 | JGI IMG/M metagenome (GOLD analysis project Ga0307933, IMG submission 201811) | Saline water microbial communities from Organic Lake, Antarctica - #88 | ecosystem: Environmental > Aquatic > Non-marine Saline and Alkaline > Saline | place: Antarctica: Organic Lake...
GCTGACGGAGCTGGTCACTAACGCTGTTGAGCACGGACTCAAAGGCCAAACCCATGGGGAAGTTCACATTCACGCCACACGTTCAAAAGACATGCTTCGTGTGGTGGTAAGCGATGACGGGGGCGGATTACCGAGGGGCTTACTGACAGAAGGTCTGGGAACCCAAATTGTGAAAACACTTGTCCACGGCGAGCTGGGGGGAATCATCGATTGGGACACCCAGCATGATGCGGGAACGCGCGTCACCATCGACATTCCCATGCAGTTCATGCACGAAAAAGCTCTCCCGATCGCCGTTCCGGGGGTCTAGGGGCAGTGCTAGAAGTACGGGTCCTCACGGTGGCGGCCCCGAACACTCCTCGCCGGCACACCCCAGGCAACACTCAAGTCAGCGATGTCTCTCGTGACGAGCGACATCGCTCCAATAACGGAGTCCGCCCCAATAGTCCTTCCCTGCAGGATTCCTGCCTGAAGACCAATCATGGACCTTTCGCCAATCGTCACGTCACCGCCCGTTCTGGCGCCTGGCCCGAGGGAAGAAAAATCGCCGAGCCTCGAATCGTGGTCTAGGGACGATCCGGTGTTCAGGATTGCCCCCGCGCCAATCGTTGCGCCCGGCCCGACCGAAGCATGGGCCAGAACAACAGCTCCAGGAGCCACGGTGGCAGCTGGTGATACCCACGCGGTGGAATGGATGATAGGTGCAAAACGTGCGCTGGGGTAAGCCTCGGAGACCTCTTCTGCCACGCGGGCTCGAAGGAAGTTTGTGCCAATACCCCACGCAATTTCTGTTGACACAAGGTCAACGTCGCTCAGTGAGCCAAGCGACATCTGTTTGGCTTCGGGCGAGCCGTCGCCTGGCAACCCGACAAATCCGATGACGGTGAAACCTGCGGAGGCTGCCGCATCGGCAACCGACGTCGCGTGGCCACTATTGCCAAGGATGACCAGCTGGCGGAGGAAGTCGCCCATGAGCTTCAGGCTCCTGAGCGGCAGAGGTCGGACATGCTCTAGAGGCCCCTAAGAGGCTCGTCTGGCCCTGGCTGCGCGCCGCTTGAGGGCGCGGCGCTCATCTTCGCTGAGTCCGCCCCACACACCAGAATCCTGGTTGGTGTCCAGCGCATACTGGAGGCAATATTCGGTCACGGGGCAGTGCGAGCACACAGCCTTTGCGCGGTCAATCTGCTCGACAGCGGGACCGGTGTTGCCCACGGGGAAGAACAGTTCGGGGTCGACAGTGAGACAAGCAGCTTTATCGCGCCAATCCATGGTTACTCCTTAGGGTGTTTCTGAAGGGAAGCATCTCAATCGAACCGCTCGGGAGGGTGTTCATCGACACTAACGAGGGAAACAACAAGAAACAGGTCAAGGACGACATCGTCTTGTAAAGAATCCCATGAATCCAGCAAGTAATCAAGAGTGTTCGGTCAATTGGTGTTTTGAGCGCCCTGTTCTGCGTGATCCTGGAAAAGAGGGAAGTCTGCAATCTGGGGTCCGCCGGACTTCTGGTTTCGACTTGTTCGGGCCAGCATTCTGTAACTCTTATAAAGATGGCGAGTATTTCGGGGCCACATCACTTTGACCTGAAATATGCCGTCACGCCGTCATGCCAACTTGGCTCCGGCATGATTTGCGGTGGAGTGAGAGAGCGTATTTTTTCCTGTCTCGGACTACAGTGTCGTTGTTGTCTTCGGTAAAGAGCTCAAAGAGAGAGCCCCGGATGTGTAGAGGATGGCAGTCGCCGGTGGGGAGATAAGCTCGAAACTAAGAGCGGCCATTGGCGTGGGAGAAAAAAGTATGAGAACGCGAGTGACGGTTGTCGACCTCGGTTTTGGAAACCTTAAGTCTGTCGTTGCGGCTTTTGAACACCTGGGTTCGGTCTGTCGCGTGACCTCTTCGGCTATCGACGTGGAAAGCGCAGAGACAATCGTTCTTCCAGGAGTTGGCTCATTTCCAACGGCAATGGAGAGTATGCGTGTCCGGCAAATTGATGAGGCGATCAAGGCCGCCAGTGAGAGGCAGCAGACCGCCCTTCTGGGAATATGTTTGGGGTTTCAGATGTTGATGAGCTCGAGCACGGAGCACGGTGGCGGTGCCGGTTTGGGCCTTGTCGAGGGTGTGGTCCAAAAATTTGGCGAGTCGTCGCCTCACCACCTTGCCGAGACATCAATCGGGTTCTCCGGTGTCGCTGCGCACCCTGAATCGCAGCTATTCCAGGGACTGGGCGCAGTCACCGATTTTTACTTTGTTCATGCGTATAGGGCAGCGCCTCAACCGGGGATTCCCACCCCGGGTTTTGCGAACTATGGAGAAAAGTATGTTGCCTCTTTCGAGGCCGAACAAGTTTTTGGGGTGCAGTTTCATCCAGAAAAGAGCCAAACCAACGGCCTCCGCGTTTTACAAAATTTTCTGAGGGTCTAGTGGGCACCAAAAAACGTCTCATTTTCACGCTTCACTTTGAAGACGGCTATTTCGTGCTGAGCAGGAATTTTCGAACCCAACGGGTTGGGGATCTGGCTTGGCTTGAAAAGAACTATGGCTTTCAGAAAGTTTCGGCCTTCGTTGACGAACTCATCATTCTGAATGTGTCGAGCCAGCCTCGTCAACATCAGAGTCGTTTCCTTGACAGCGTCGAGGAAATTTCGCGCGGGTGCTTTGCGCCAGTATCTGTCGGAGGCGGCATCCGGGGCGTGGAAGATGCGCGGGAGGCTTTTGCGGCTGGCGCGGATAAAATCGTGGTGAACGAGCTCTTACACTTCGACACGGAGGCGGTCGAAGAATTGGGGAATCTGTTTGGGGCGCAGTCCCTAATTGCATCAGTAGACGTTTCCAGAAGTGATTCTGAGTATCGCGTGATGCGGCAACGCGCCCGCATCGAGGGAAGCTTTGACCCCATTATTCGATTGGCTGAAGGAGGGCTTTTTGGCGAGATTTACCTGAATTCAGTGGATAAAGACGGCACTGGTACGGGACTCGATCTTCAATTACCTTCGTATGTGGTTAAAATTTGTGGCACGAGGCCGTCTCTCGTTCTAGCTGGGGGAGCAGGGAAGCCTGAACATCTTCTGGAAGGGCTACGGTTAGGCTTTGTCAATGGAGTCGCCACAGCAAATCTGCTGAATTTCGTCGGTGGCGGCCTTCGCAACACGAGAGCACTTCTTCTCGGTAGTGGGATAGATTTAGCCAGTTGGCCAGTGGATGAATCGAAAATGTCGACAAGTCCGAATAGTTAGGGATACTTTGGGTTCTTCGTTTCGCAAAGACGGTGAAATTTTCTGGTGCACGACTTGCGTAGCAATGTCAACCCGGCCGCGCATTACTTTTGACGCAGAGGGAAAATGCAACGCTTGTCAATGGGCCGATCGTAAGAAGACCCTTGACTGGGCGCCACGCCAACACCAGCTCGAAGCGTTGCTCGACGGTGCGAGAAAAAGCGACGGTGGTTTCGATTGTGTTGTCCCCGTGAGTGGGGGCAAAGACGGTTCCTACGTCGCCTACCAGCTAAAGCATAAATATGGCATGAACCCCCTCGCCGTGACGATTAACCCGCCTCTTCCTCTTGAGTTGGGTTCACGGAATTTGCGCAATTTCATCGATAGTGGTTTTCCTCACGTCGCTGTCTCGCCCGACCAGGAAACGATGCGCGCACTCAACAGACATGGCCTTATGGAAATGGGTTTTCCCTACTACGGATGGCTAATCGCCATCTCGGTGGCTCCTGCTGAAATCGCACTCCGATTTGACTGTGACCTCGTTTTTTATGGCGAAGACGGTGAAGTGGAGTACGGAGGATCCTCCGAGACGGAAAACACACCGTTTATCGATTTCTCCTACATCGAAAACGTCTATCTAGAGGCTGGCTATGAGAAAGTTCTGAGGAGCGCAGGTATCGCTGGGAACAAGCTCGGGTTCTTTCGTTTTCCCAGTCAGGAATCTCTGCGCACCGAGCGATTGAAGTGGATGAACTGGTCGTATTTTGAGGATTGGGACCCTTACCGAAATTACCTTCTAGCCAAAGAGCACTGTGGTCTGGAGGAATCAACTGCGACAAACCTCGGTACCTTCACTAATTTCGCCCAAAATGACCAGGCGCTGTACGCACTTCACGTCTATTTGATGTACCTGAAATTTGGTTTTGGGCGGGCTAATCAAGATGCGAGTATTGATATTCGGCGGGGCGCCATGTCGAGAGAGCAGGCAGTCGAATTGGTCCACCTCTACGATGGTTCGCCTCCGGAAGAATTCCGTGAACTGTATCTCGACTATTTCGAATTATCGGGTGAGCAGTTTGATGCTGCCCTAGATAAGTGGGCAAACACGGCCCTGTTCGAGAGAGTAAGTGGCGCCTGGAAGCCACGTTTTTCACCAAGGTAGAACACCCGCCGAAGGCACCAACCCTCGAGTGGTAGCCAGCTGTCCATCGAGAGGAGGGGGATGGCAGCAGGGTGCACGATTCGGACGTAAAAGCCCTCTGGGCGTGGATTGTGCTTTAGTTAAAGGGTTTTTCTTCAGTAGGACAATTTTCTTGTACAAATGCTGAAAGGCCCCACTCGCTCGACTCGCCTCGGGTGCCGATCTGAGCGCCAACGTCATCGAGGTAACTAAGGGAGACCCCAGCCCTCCAAATACGGATACTTAGGTCGATATCGACGGGTCGATTGTGGGGCTTCTTCCATGACCAGCTGTTGTACCTCAGGCGCTTGAGGCTTGACCGATACACCCACGTGATGGGACTGCCGATGGGGGCCGGTGGGTGAGGTGTTTTTGGAACCGTCCCGTAATATTCGTCATCAATGAAGTAGTCGGGGCTTTCTTTTCCATCGGGGAGTAGGCACTTGGATGAGACAAACTCTGATCCCTCGGCCTCCAGCTTGCTGATCGAACGTGCTAGGTGGTCAGGGAACCAACTGTCGTCGTCGTCCAGGCGAGCGATGAATTCACCGTGGGCCCGCGCCAAGGCGAGATTAAGCGCTGGGGCAGCAGCACTGCACCAGCGGCTCGTCACATCGGCGTCCTTCAGATGCCCGGGGATTCGCGGGTTGGTGAGGTATGTGAAACGAGAGTCGAGGCTGTCCACTAGCGCCTTGACTCCTTCGGAGTAAAAGTCGGTGACAATCAGAACTTCAAAGTTCTGCTCTGACTGAGCGAGAATAGAGGGAATCGCACGGTTAGCCAGCAAACCGACCCGCGTGTTAAGGGTCGGTATCAAAATACTGATTCGTGGCCCCAGGGGGCCGCTTCTTTGTACTCGAGACAACCAGCGGCCTGCGGCCAAAGCAACGCAATCCCGGATGAAGAGAGAGCGCATCCGAAAGGCTAGAGCGAAAGTTCCTGCGGGATTTTTTGGCTGTGGTGCAGAGCCGGCCGTGGTGGCTAGGCTCCCGACTTCTTGGGTGGAGTTCTCCCAACGGTAGACAGGAATCGAGTCAGAGAGCGAAGACCGATTATGCGCCACATAAATTCTTTGCTTTGTCACCGATTTGACTGCGTTCGCCAGCTCTCTCAGGAAAAAGTCATTCGAAAATGGTCGGTCTTCCGCGCTCGAGGTGGAGTGCGGCTGGCCAGTCTCTCGGGGGAACAGCTCGGCTGCAGTCCGATATTTGTGGGGGACGGGGGCTTCTGTCCAAAAGTACCCACCTGAATCTTGGTCCACGCCAACCCATACAATTTCTGCGTAGCCCTGAATGAGCCCCCAAAAAGTGAGCCGGACAACAGAAGACCCGTTGTCTGGCAGAACGCTCGAAGGCAGTTCACAACTAATTGCTCGCTTTATAATTCGACCGAGATCTGGGGCAAGATTCGCGGGAGATTTCGTAATGACGTTTGCCCGCCCGTAGATCCATGTTTTGGCGTCATATTCTGATGACAACGAGTAAAGTCTCGATTTGTTTGGGGGCCATGGTGGGCGCAGCACCATGATGTCCGGTGGCGCTTTTCTTACTCGCTGAGAGTTAATTTCTTCGCTCAGGAAAGTGTTTGAGAGATTCGCTCCGCCAGGCGTGTTGTCGGTTTCAGTCGACAACGCATTAGGAACAAAGGGGTGGATGGGCCAAAAATTTATTCCTATTGATGTCTGCCCTGCCATCGTTTCTAGATTTAGGGGTGTGAGCTCATTCACACTTGCGCCCCCCGCCAGAATGAAGAGAGTTTGGGAACGCTGGGGCTTCTGGGAGAGGTGACTCGAGGTGTTGAGAACCCTCTTGTCGAGCGCCCGCGCAACTTTGGATGTGAAAGCCGCCTCCTTTCTGCATTGGCGCAGAAACAACAACTCCCTCGCCAGAGCTCCAAAACGGGAGTGTTCATTCTCGAGCGCCACTCTGATACTTGCCCTAATCCAAGCGGAGGCTGGAATGGAAGGTTCAGGTAGTGCCATGAAGCTTCTCCCCTCGTTCGCCACGGACACGGAATTCGGTTGCGACATTCCGTCACAAGCCAATTATCCCTCCTTGCCGCGGGGGTAGGTTGCGGACTCGGTCGCGAGGCCTTTCTCCTCAGGTCGGATGGCTCGGTAGACTACGGAGAGTGAGCGGGTCGGAGAACAGAAAGGGTTCGATATGAAAGTTCTCGTGACCGGCTCAGAGGGATTCATTGGTTCCCACCTGGTCGATTCTCTTCTCGCGCGCGGTCACGATGTTACGGCCCTTGCGCAGTACAACTCTTTCAACTCAGTGGGCTGGCTGGAGTCAGTGTCTGCAGGCTCGGGCGGTTCCCTAAAGATCGTTCTGGGCGATGTTCGGGATGGTGGCTTTATGAACGCCTTGGTGGCCGGTCACGACCGTGTTGCCCATCTCGCTGCGTTGATCGCCATTCCATATTCCTACGTTGCTCCTTCTTCCTACTTGGAAACAAATGCAATGGGGACTCTGAATCTGTTGGAGGCCTGTAAGAACCACGGAGTCGAGCGGGTCGTGCACACTTCGACGAGCGAGGTTTACGGCACAGCACAATACGTTCCAATTGACGAGAAACACCCGCTTGTCGGACAAAGCCCCTATTCTGCGTCCAAGATTGCCGCCGATCAGATTGCCTATAGCTATTGGGCATCCTTCTCTCTGCCGGTTGTAACCCTGCGGCCTTTTAATGCTTACGGTCCTCGACAATCCCAACGCGCCTTCATCCCCTCCGTGATGGTTCAGCATCTTTCAGGACAGGGCGAGCTGAAGCTGGGGTCCCTCTCGCCAACGAGGGACCTCACATACGTCACTGACACGGCCATGGGCTTTGTTGCTGCTCTGGAAAGCAACGACGGATCGGGGGAGGTTTTCAACATGGGTAGTGGTTTTGAAGTTTCGATGAAAGATGTTGTGGGCATGATTTCGGAAATCAGTGGCCGAGATATCCCAGTGGTGACGGACGAGTCTCGATTGAGACCTATTTCCTCCGAGGTAGAGCGGCTCTGCGCGGAGAGCTCAAAAATGACAACTGTGTTCGGCTGGAATCCCTCTTTTGCGGGGAGAGCAGGTCTCCGAAAAGGTCTGGAGTCGACCTATGAGTGGCTTTCCCGGCATCAGCATCTTCCCGGCTACCAACCGGAACATTACGTGGTGTGAGAGAGAAGAAACGTTGACGACATCATTGAGCCTTGTTAGCGGCTTTTGTGCTGACCTGTCCAGCGCCCTGGGCGCACCTGGTGGTGGACTCCACGAGCCAGAGTTTGGGGGAAACGAAAAGAAGTACCTCCTTGAGTGCATTGATAGTGGTTTTGTATCATCGGTAGGTAATTTTGTGACCCAGTTTGAAGAGGAGCTCGCTGCCTTTACAGGGGCCCCTTTTGCTATCGCAACAGTCAGTGGGACTGCGGCCTTGCACCTGGCTCTGATTGGCGCAGGTGTGCAGCCTGGGGACGAGGTTTTAGTTCCAGCAATCAGTTTTGTTGCGACAGCCAGCGCTGTTATCCAGGCTGGGGCTGTCCCGCATTTTGTCGATGTGAGCAGCGATAGTTGGGGTTTAGACCCAGAAGTGCTGGGGGCTTATCTTGCCACAATAAGCACTTCTCGCCGGGGAAAGCTCACCAACACGGCGAGCGGTAGGTCCATCACGGCAGTGATTCCGATGCACACGCTGGGACATCCCGTTGACATGCCCGCGCTGCGAGAAACTGCTGGCGCCTACGGGCTGCAGATTGTTGAAGATGCTGCAGAATCTTTGGGGAGCTACGTGGGTAAGGAACACACGGGACTAGCGGGAACAGTCGGGGTTTTGAGTTTTAACGGAAACAAAACAATCACCACGGGTGGAGGCGGTGCTTTGCTCACCAGTGATGCGGAGATAGCGCGAAAAATTCGTCACCTATCGACGACTGCGCGCATTCCTCACCCGTGGGAGTTTGATCACGACGAGATCGGCTACAACTATCGAATGCCCAACATTAATGCCGCACTCGGTCTTGCGCAGCTTGAACAACTAGCGGGGTTTCTTATTGCGCAGAGAGCATTGCACCGCCGGTACCAGGGCTTGTTGGCGGGGTCGAAATTGGGCGAAGTCAAATCTGAAAGGCCGGGGACAACCAGCAACTATTGGTTGCAATCATTCCTCTTGGCTCCTCAGCATCAGCATATTAAAGACGACCTCATCCAAGCGTGCATTTCGATCGGCTTGCCGGTGAGGCCACTCTGGAAGCCGCTAAATACCTTGAAGCCCTACTCGCACTTTCCGTCCGCGCCGACTTCCGTGTCGAACGACCTGTACAGCCGGGTTGTATGCCTGCCCAGCTCGGTCTCGCTGGCTGCTGAGCAAGCGCCGGTGTGATTCATGAGTGCTGAAGAGGCGAAAGAAGCTGTGGTTGATAAGGGGGTTAAGACGCCGTCTGAGCCAGCGCGCAACCTCGACTCTCAATCACTCAGGGCCAGCCGCACGGTCGTCATCGCTGAAATAGGGGTCAACCACAACGGTTCCGTGGAGATGGCCAAAAGACTGGTCATCGAGGCCCGGGAGGCGGGTGCAGACTACGCCAAGTTTCAAACTTTTCGGGCGGATAGTGTGGCGACTCGGGACTCTCCTTTGGCCCAGTACCAGGCTAGGAATGCGACACATCATTCACAAATGGACCTTCTGAAATCTCTCGAATTGGCCGACCGTGATTTCCGGGAACTGAAGATATTTTGCGAGAATCTGGGAATTGGTTTTCTTACTACCGCCCACGATTTGGAGAGTGCCGAGTTTGTTTTTTCGCTGAACCTCGATTGGGTTAAAGTTCCTTCGGGAGACATAACCAATTACCCTTTTCTTGCTCGGGTTGCAGAGCTGAGACAGAAAGTGTTGCTCTCAACGGGTGTCTCCACGAGTGCGGAGGTAGAACAGGCGCTCCTCGTTCTTGAAGAGGGAGGGCTTTCACGAAGCTTGGTTACGGTGCTCCAGTGCACAACCGAGTACCCAGCTCCGATTCATGAAGCCAACCTTCGAGCCATGGTTGGCATGGGCCATGAATTCAGTGTTGCGGTGGGCTATTCGGACCACACGCTAGGGTACGAAGCGGCGATTGCTGCGGTGGCGTTGGGAGCGCACGTTATCGAGAAACACCTCACACTCAGCCGCACTGGTGATGGTCCAGACCATGCTGCCTCGCTCCAGCCATCAGAATTTGCTGAGATGGTGCTGTCTATACGCGCGGTTGAATCAGCGTTGGGGGATCCGCAAAAAAAGCCTTCAGAGTCCGAAATCCGAAATCGGGACGTGGTTCGCAAGTCCATCGTTGCAACCGAGGAAATCCGGAGCGGTGATGTGTTTAGCCTTGAGAATATGGGAGTCAAGCGCCCAGGGTCAGGAATTAGTCCGATGAAATGGAACAGTCTGATTGGGCTCAAGGCATCTCGGCATTTCAGCATCGATGAAATGATCGAGCTCCCATGAAGATTTGCGTTATTACGGCAACGCGGGCGGAGTTTGGAATCCTGAGCAAGCTGATTCAGGGTGTTGCTGATTCGCCAAAACTTGAGCTTCAGTTGGTAGCAACAGGGGCCCACCTTCTTGAGGAGTTTGGTGCGACAGCTAGTGACATCCGAGCGCAGGGCTTTGCTATCGACTGGGAGGTCCACGACATAACCCAGGCGTCTAGCGTCGAAGATGTGTCACGGCAGGTTGGAGCTGGTGTGGGAGGGTTCACAAGCTGTTTCCTCGCTCTTGAGCCTGATGCAGTCGTCATCTTGGGTGACAGATACGAAATGCTTTCGGCTGCCATCGCCGCTTTTTTTCTCGGAGTTCCCATTGTTCACCTTCACGGTGGCGAGGTAACTCACGGAGCGTTTGATGATGGCATCAGGCACTCCATCACGAAGTTCGCGAGAGTCCACTGCGTCGCTAACACTACATACGCAAACAGGGTAATTCGCGCCGGAGAGTCGCCAGACTCCGTTCATGTGGTGGGGGGGTTTGGCGTGGACAAGATTGCAGCGTCATCGTTGCTTTCACGGCTCGAGTTAGAGCGTGATTTAGGTTTGGAGTTGTCGGGCGGTTTTTTTCTGGTTACCTACCATCCCGTCACATCAGGGATTCACGATTCGGAGAGAGAAATTGCTGAAATCATCCAGGCGTTGGAGGATTTCCCTCGTCAGTCTGTGGTCTTCACAATGCCCAACGCCGACCCAGAGCATCGTGACATCGCGCTGGCAATCGAAACTGCTGTGAAAAAACACCGTCCTCGGTGGGCCGCATTCAGCTCTTTGGGGAGTGAGCGGTATCTTTCGTTGCTTTCTCTGTCAACTGCCGTGGTCGGGAATTCGTCCAGCGGTCTCACGGAGGCGCCTTCTCTCGGTGTGCCCGCTGTCAACATCGGCCCCCGACAACGGGGGAGAGTCGAAGCTACAAGTGTGGTGTCGTGTGAGCCGGAGACCGCCGAGATTGTCGCGGCCCTCCACCTTGTCGCTTCGGATGGTTTTCAGCTTCAAGCTCGAACCTCACGCAGCCCTTATGGGCTTCCTGGTGCGGCAGATTTGGTCGTTGCGCTTTTGGAGTCGATTGATTTTGGTGATGTGGCTCCGAAACAGTATTACGACGGCCCGACGCAAAGAACAATTGGCCACAGTGAATAGCGACGTAGCTCGAATCCTCATCGCGAACCCTCGGTCCGTGAAGCAGGTCGTTGAGGTGCTGAATTCCTCTGGGCTTGGACTTGCTCTGGTCGTGGATCATTTCGGCGTATTGGTGGGCACGGTTTCCGATGGCGACGTTCGTCGGGCATTGCTCGATGGTCACGGCTTGGATAGCAACCCTGAGACGGTAATCAACAGGAACTTTGTCTCGGCAAGCGAGGATGTGAGTAGTAGGGACCTTGACGAGAGGGCTCGCCTGATGGGCATATCCGTGATTCCGATTGTCAATGGCCGTAATCAGATCGTCGGACTTCATTCTCTTAGGGGTGACAGTCGCACCAAAGGGGAAGTGAAACCTCACCGGGTGGTGATTATGGCTGGGGGGCTCGGGACGCGACTAAGACCCCTGACCGATTCCACGCCGAAACCTATGTTGCTAGTCGCAGGGAAACCCATGCTTTTGCGCATAATTGAAAACCTTCGGGAGGAAGGGTTTCGCAGTATTGCGATTTCCATCAACTATCTGGGGGAACAGATTTCCGAGTACTTCGGCGATGGAGCCCACTTTGGAGTGTCAATTTCTTATTTGAAGGAGGGGGAGCCTTTGGGCACGGCAGGAGCACTGTCGCTTCTCGAGCAGGACACATCCACTCCCGTGGTGGTGATGAACGGAGATATTCTGATGACAGCTAATGTGGGCGACATGATCCGATACCACCAAGAGTGCGAAGCAGAGATCACGGTTGGAGCGAAGGCCATTGAGACTCAAATCCCCTTCGGTGTTCTTACTACCGATGGCGCGCGGATCACTAGAATTGAAGAAAAACCGACGTACGTCGACCTTGTTAACGCAGGAATCTATGTTCTTAACGCCTCCCTGGTTGCGATGATTCCTCGGGAGAAACGACTCGATATGCCCGAATTTATCCAAGGTCACCTGGAAAACTCTCGAGTGTTTGTCTTTCCTATCCATGAAAAGTGGATGGACCTTGGGCATCCTGACGACTTGCGTGAGGCAGCTCAACATTATCCTCCTGAAAGGTCTACCTAGTTGGAAATCATTGCCTACCCGAAACCACTGAATAAGGGCCCCTTTGAAGGCGAAGGCTCGGGTGAAGCCCTGTATGGCCTCCCTCCTGCAGTCCGCTACTGCAAAAAATGCGTTATTTCTAACCAGCGCCCCAACTCGACTGTTGAACTTAACAACCAGCCCGGTTCACTCAAGACCACCATTGCTTTCGATGCGGAAGGAGTGTGCGACGCGTGTCGCTTCACGGAGAAGAAGGGCGCAGAAATCAACTGGGAAGAACGCGACGAGCAGCTTCAGGCCCTCTGCGATCGCTTTCGAAAGAATGATGGTTCCTACGACTGTATTG
>Ga0307933_1002535_pt1 | contig 12392 bp, 9 predicted proteins | sample OrgLakmetageno88_FD_201811 | JGI IMG/M metagenome (GOLD analysis project Ga0307933, IMG submission 201811) | Saline water microbial communities from Organic Lake, Antarctica - #88 | ecosystem: Environmental > Aquatic > Non-marine Saline and Alkaline > Saline | place: Antarctica: Organic Lake...
CACCCGTTCAAAAACCAGCATCGTCCGGCACGGCAGATAAATCTTCAAACGCCCCGCCACCGTCGGATACGTCATCTCCGAATCCGTCCGCCCGTGCCCACCAAAGGCGGGATCATCCGACGATAAAATCGATCTCTCCGCAAAGTAGACTCTCCGCTCACTGCCCAGTAACTGTTCCGACCTGTCGCTGCTTCGACTCCAATAGGCTGGATTTAAGACCATCGAACCGCACATGGCCATCGGCTTCGAGATCACCTCTGATTACGTGGAAGCCCAGAGCCTACACGATGGTAGTTCATAGCAACCTCAGGGAATCGAATTTAGGCGCTTCCCCCAACCGCGACCCATTCTGTCGCGTCATTGATTATCGTCTCCGGCATGACGACTCACTCCACCTCCGATCTTCCCATCCGCCTCGTACAAGAAATTCTGATCAACTGGTTCAACACTTCGGAAGAATACCATCTACTCGCTACAGAGCCTAAAATCACCACCCTCTTAGAAATCAAGCGCGCACCCGAAAAACTCCATGTCGAAGACCTCGACTCCTACTACAAAACCCACTTAGTCAAGAAACGCGCTCAGTTGTCACAAGAGCCACCATCCAAATACTACCTCCTCGACGAGAACCTGCAGCAACTCTCACAACTCCTTCATCTCGATGAGAAGGAAAGACTCATCCTCCGCTACCTCATTCTCGCGGAAGCCTTTGCACCCCTCGGACTGCTCACCCAACCCATGTCCACCATGCCTCCCATGATCGCCATCCTCACCAAAGCCGAAGCCCGCGACCTCGTCGCCTACCTCGCCTCACTGAAAAGCAACTAAGCGATTCCTTGCCAACGCAAAAAAAATCAGGGCAAGCCAACTCGACTATCCACCAATCAGCTTCAAGAGCTTGCCCGCATCAAGATCATCCGACTTCCAATCGACTTCCTTAAGAACCTTGCGGGTCTTCTCCGTCACTTCCAAGCGCCATTGATCGACAAAAATCGGCGAGAGATCTTTTTTTGCGGCGCAAGACGCCGACACAAACCAAGCCAAACACTGGGCCCGGGCTCCTTCCTTGGTGATATTCTTCGCCTCAGGACATTTCACGAGTTGGCGGAAAAAACGCCCCACCCACTCATCTCCCAATTCCTTCCGCAAATGAAGCATCGCCGAGGCATACATCACCGGCTGGTCGGTAGGACTCGCCTTAAGCCGGTTCTGTTTCTCGGTAAGACCTCCGGCGTTGGTAAAAGTCTTGAGAAAAGAAAGATCACTTTTGGCATAATCATCGATGGCCTTGTCGATCACCTTCCGCGTTCCGGCATCAATGTCGGCAATCTTTAAAGTATCAGTGCAGACATACCGCATGAAGACCGCAAAACCGGTCGTGAAGCAATCGTGGCGACCTCCGAAGGTAAAGTAGTTACGCCCCATTTCATAAAAGTAGGCATGGGGAACCCGGTTCGGATCTTTCTCCAAATCCGAATAGTGGTGGCTGTAAAAACTCGTCATCTCGATCCCGGTCGCCCCGACGTAACCGCATCCATATCCGCAGGTCAGTCCGCTGCCGGGAACAGCCGCAATCGTGGGAAGTCCGTCAATCATTCTCAGCGGGCGGGGTTTTTGCCCGGTCAGGTCGCCGTAGAGTTCCCAACCGGCATCCAAGTGCCCGATGAATTCGCCCATGACTTTGGGATCACGCCCTTCAGTCATTGTCAGGAAGACAACCCGCTTCCCTTTCCATGGAATGAGCTCGAGGCTGTGCTTTTGCTTGACCCAGCGATCAGGATAAAAAGCCAACTTTGAATAATCAATGGGATCACCGGGTTTAATTTGTGCCGTGGCGGAAGCGATCAGGAAGAGGAAGAGAAGGGTAAAAAGGCGGGACATGAATCAAGGAAGGGTTGGTAGGGCTGGAGCGGATTTCCAAACGCACCAGACTTACCGACACCCGTTTGACAAACTTTCCAAACGCGGGCGACTTCTTTCCCTTGCAGGATGTCCAATGACCGAACAACTTCGCCTGAGAAACTCTCATGAAGGAAAATTCCCACGTGGCACGGGACCGTCCGATTCGCCTCACCCTGGTTGATCAGGCCGCTGATTGCATCCGCGAAGCCCTCCTCAAAGGACGTTGGGGTGGGAAAATCCCGTCCGAGAAGGAATTGGTTCGCGAGTTTGGGGTATCGAGAGGGACCTTGCGAAGTGCCCTTGCGGTGCTTTTCGAAGAAGGTATCCTGCAGCCCGGCGGCCGCGGCGGTCGCCACCGCGTGACCTCGAAGCTAAAACGCGGCCAGCGCGGCCATGGCGCGCGCTCCGGGGAATTGGTCCGCATTTTGAGTCCCCAGAAGAGATTCATAGTATCAGGGCAGTCCCAGCGGATTTTCCAGGTCGTGAGCGAAGCGCTGGGGCGCGCGGGCCTCAATCTGGAATTTGAATATCACCCGGGGCTTTGGAAGCTTCGGCGCCCCGGTGCCCTTTTGCGAAAAATCACCGCACTCCCCGATACCGCCGGTTGGTTGCTCTACCGTTCCACCAAAGAGGTCCAAAAGTGGTTCTCAGACTCGGAAATCCCGGCGGTCGTCCTGGGTGGAAGGCACCCTGAGATCGCACTTTCGCACGCCGAGTTTGACTTTGTCGCCGCCAGTCGACACGCTGCCGGATTGTTTGCGGCCCGCGGACGACGCCGGGTCGTCTTCCTGAGTGTTGAAAACGCCACCGCCGGGGACCATGCCTCTGCCCGGGCTTTCGAAGAGGCCGCGGCCCGATCCGGACTCGAAGCCCGCACGGTTGTCTTCGACGATACCGTGGACGGCTTGGTGCGGGCCATCGATTCCCTCCTCGTTCAGCACCCGGCACCCGACGGGTATTTCGTGGGCTTCCCCAATCATGCTCCGGCCACCATCGGCCACCTGACCCGGCGCGGATTCCCGGTTCCTGAAAAAGTTTCGGTCATTTCCCGAATGGATGCCCGCCTTTTGGCCGAGAGCATCCCGACCGTGGCCCGATACGAAACTGATAGCGAACGGCTCGGGAAAGGCCTTGCCAGGCTCATCATCCAGGCGGTCGACTCCAAACGAATGGGCGGTCCGCGCAGCCACATCGTGATGCCCGAGTTTGTTGATGGCGAGAGCGCCGGTCGCAAGATTCGCTGACAGATATTCAGAAATTAAACATCGATCAGAAAATCCGCGAAGCTTTCCCCTTTCTTCGCGTTAAGGTATCAGGAGAGTGTCGATGTCGCATCCACATCCTTCCACTCACCGCGAACCTTCAGGGGCGGCCGCGAAACAGTCAGACCGGGAAATGGTGGAAGCTCATCTCGACCGCCTCCGCGAGTCGGTGGTGAAACCCGCGGAAGGAAGCATCAAATATCCCTACTGCATTCCAGGAGGGTTTTACCAGCAACAGTGGGATTGGGATGGCTTCTTCATCTCCCTGCATTTTGCGGGTCGCAAGCCGTCGCAGCCGGAATACCTCAAATACTGGACCCTCAACGTCCTGGAATGTGAATTGCCAGACGGCGATGTTTCATCCTGCATCACACCACAAGGCCCGCGTCTCGCCCACCCGTCTCTGCGCCTGAAACCATTCCTCGCACAAGGGGCGGAGTTGGCAGCGCGCTTGTTAGGGGACTACCACTGGCTGGAGGCCCGATATCACGACATCGTGCGGCTTGCCACCCGTCGGGAAAAAACCCATTTCAATCACGAGTTTTGCCTTTTTGCCTGGGAAGATGCCATGCAATCGGGTGCCGATAACAATCCTGCCGTGGGCAATTCTCCCTCAACCAGAGGCACGCGGGCCGGCTGCGATATCAACACTTTTTTTCACCGCGAATATCTGGCTCTCGCACGAATCGCGAAGGCTCTCAACAAGGACTCCGATCAAAAAAGATTCGAGAGCATGGCTGCCAGCCTTAAGACCGCGATCAATACCCACCTCTGGGATTCGCAATCACAATCATACTGGACCCTGGACCTGCAAAAGAAGACATGGCTGACACGAGTCTCCTATTCAAACTTTGTCCCTCTTTGGACCGGTTTGGCCTCACAAGAAGATGGGGCGGCCATGCTCGAACATTATCTCTGGAACGAGGACCATCTGCTCTCGCCCTTCGGGCTTCGCACGCTTTCCCGAACTGATCCCGATTACAACAATGAGCTGATGGTGGTGCCCTACTCCAACTGGCAGGGACCAATTTGGCCGATTGCCAACTACTTTTACTTTGTCGGCCTGATGAACTATGGATTTCAGGCCCAGGCGAGCGACCTGATTGATCGCTTAACCGGGCTTTACCTACGGGATCTCGATTTCTGTGACTCCTTGCACGAAAACTATGATGCTGAAAGCGGACGCCCTCTCTCTCCCTCCGCAGACCAATCCAAGGACGGATGGGAAGGTGGCTTCGTGGGCTGGAATCTCCTGCTTCAGGATATGATCGAAATGGCCGGGGGACGCTCCAATCTCGTAAAGCTCTAAAAATTCAACCTCACTTTCATCGTGTCTCTCTTACAACCCATCGATTGGCTGATCATCGTCGCTTTTTTTGTCGTCACTCTCGGAATCGGCCTCGCCGCTACCCGAAAAGCCGGGAGTAGTTCCAGCGAGTTCTTCCTATCGGGCCGAAGCATGCCCTGGTGGCTCCTGGGAGTTTCGATGGTCGCCACCACCTTCGCCATCGACACCCCAAACCTCGTCACCGGATTGGTGCGGGTCAAAGGGGTGGCCGGAAATTGGGTCTGGTGGGCCTTCCTGCTCTCGGGAATGTTGACCGTTTACGTGTTCGCGAAACTCTGGCGGAGAGCCGGGGTCATGACCGATGTCGAGTTCTACGAACTCCGATACAGCGGTCGGGCCGCAGCAATCCTGCGGGGATTCCGCGCCTTGTATCTCGGCCTCATTTTTAACGTTTTGGTCATGGGTGCGGTCAGTCTTGCAGCCATCAAGTTTGGACAAATTGTCCTCGGTGTGGAGCCGTGGCTCATGCTCACCGCCTCGGGCGCAATCATCCTCGCCTACAGCAGCCTTGGCGGACTGCGGGGAATCATCCTGACAGATTTCGTGCAATTTCTCCTCGCGATGGTTGGCTCCGTCTGGGCCGCCATCTATCTGGTCAATCACGAAAAAGTAGGCGGATTATCCGCTCTCTTGTCCGATGAACGCGTGATCGCAAAAATGGAATTGATGCCTTCCTTTGCCGACCCCGGACAATGGGTTCCCCTCCTCTTGCTCCCCCTTGCGATTCAGTGGTGGGCCTCTTACTTTCCGGGCGCGGAACCCGGAGGTGGCGGTTACGTGGCCCAGCGAATTTTTTCCGCGAAAAACGAAAGGCACGCGATGGGAGCGGCCCTGTTCTTCAACATTGCCCACTACGCCCTTCGCCCCTGGCCCTGGATCTTGATTGCGCTGGCCTCGTTGATTGTTTTCCCCTCTGTGGAATCACTCAGGGAAGCCTTTCCAAATGCCCAAGAGGATTTCATTTCGGACGACGCCGCCTATCCAGCCATGCTCACTCTTCTTCCCGAAGGAATGATCGGCTTGGTTTCCGCCTCCCTCGTGGCCGCCTACATGTCCACGATGTCAACCCAGGTCAATCTGGGCTCATCCTATCTCGTCAATGATTTCTACAAAAGGTTCCTAAAACCCGAGGCTACCGAAAAGGAGCTGGTCCGCGCAGGGCGATGGGCCACGCTCATCACTTTGATTCTAGGCTGCGGAATGGGATTATTGCTCACCGACGCCACCCAGGCATTCCAGTATCTCCTTCTTCTCGGTGCCGGAACCGGCGCTATTTATATTCTACGATGGTTCTGGTGGCGGATCAACGCCGTCACTGAGATTTCAGCAATGATCGTCTCTCTGGTGGTAGCGACATTTTTCACTTTTGCCTACCCAAAATGGATTCCCGAAGTCCCCTCCATCTGGTGGGAACTCGGTGGGAGTATTCTCCCGGTTCTTATCACAACCTGCGCTTGGATTCTCGCGGCCTACCTGACCAAGCCAACCGATACCGCCGTGCTGAGACGATTCTACACCACCGTCAAACCGGGAGGTCCGGGTTGGAATTCTGTTCGCAGGGATGCTCAAAAAGACGGCGTCAATCTCGACGAAAATCCGGGAAGAGGATGGGATGTTCCTCTCGCTCTCCTCTGCGCTTTGCTGGGCTGCCTCACCGTTTACGGCACAATTTTCGCCACCGGTTACGGAGTTTACGGAAGGACTGGGTTGGCACTTGCCTTCGGTATTCCCAGTGCCGTTCTGGGGTTAACCCTCTACCTTGTGTGGAAACGCATTCCCACCGAAGACCCGGACCCTTCCTGATTCTCAATTCGCATACGCCTGGATTTCACAAAGACGACTAAAGGAAGGGAAGGTGAGACCGTGACATCCCTTTGTCACGACCTTGATAAATTCAACATCGCGGGAATCAAAGCGATGCTCAACATAGCTCTGCTCACCACGGGTGCCCTTTCCGCTTTCACCGACCTTTTGATACTTCTTGCCATCCCTTGAAACTAAGAGTTCGTAAATTTCATGGCTGCCACCAACCGCAGTCTCATGGACGACGATGCGAGAAATTTCCCCGAGTCCGCCTTTGAAAGCCACTACGATTTCAAGAGGTTTGGGAGTGGTGGGAAAACCCAGAAAATGATCGAAACGATCAGTCAGCCCATTCGTCAATCTCCCGGGTCCAAAGTGCGGTTGATGCGCTCCGACCGATGCCTTCACCGTCCCCCGGAAGGCCAAATTCCCGTCCTGGGTTTGCGCTTGCGCAAACGGCAGACGCGGCAAGGAAGTAGCCATTATTTTTTCCAGGCGGGGAAGAAGCTCGGCTTGCCGCACCAGAAAACTTTCAAAATCATCCTCGCCCTTTCGGTTCCACGCTCCGGCCGTGGCCGCAGCGAGACGAGGAAGGCAAAGGGGTAAAATATTTTCCTCGCGTCCTTCCCACCAAGGCATGCAGAAACCCAGAATTCCCTTCCGGGATTTCGCCCGATGCGGATTGGCAAAAGTCGGCATGCCGTGATTGACCTGCCCAAATCGCTGCGGGTCCCAGCCGTAGCATCGCTTTAAATCAACCGCCGTAAACATCGTCCGCGGGTAATGATCCACGATGTAAAATGGGTCCCACCCCGCATTCACAACCTCGTAGCCAGCCGCCAACATTTCCGGAGCAGGGAAATAAATGGTCTCCCAGTTGATATGCAGCACGTCTTCATCAACTTTGTTTTTTCCCTTTCCAAGCCTTGGCCCTTCCCAAACCACCGTTCGACGACCCTGCGATTTTACAAACTTGTTCAAGCGATTGATAAAGTCCCGTTGCATTTCCGTCGGCACCCCGTGGGCCTCGTCCGCTCCAATATGAAAATATGGCGTGGCTTTAAAGACCCCCAGCATCTCGCTAATAAGCGTCTCAATCCCCTTTTGTGCAGCAGGCGAACTCGCAAGCTCGGTTCCGTCTTTTCCAAAGACCTCGGGGTATCTTCCGCGGAGGAGACTCGAATGCCCGGGCACATCGAGCTCGGGAATGATCGTCACCCCTCTGGCTTGGCTGTATACCTCGAGAGCGACAAAGTCATCATAGGTCCATCCGGCATTTTGACTTTGAAGTTTTGGGTAGGCCTTGGAAGGCCAAGAAAAGAGCTGATCATCGGTCAGGTGGAGATGGAGAAAATTCGCTTTATAAAACCACATCATGTCCACCACGTGCCGCAGCGTCTTGGGGGAATGGGGATTACGACCCATATCAACCATGAAGCTCCGGTAGCCAAACTCAGGCTGATCTTTCACGGTCATGGCCGGCCAGAAAACTCCATCATCGGTGATTTGCGCACTCTGGAGCAGGGTTGCCGCCGCATGAGCCACACCGGTTGTTGTGGAAACCCCGACAAGCAGCTTCGAACCGCTCACTCTGATTTCATAGCCCATCGGCGGGATGGATTCTTTTTGCACGAAGGTGACCACCACCTTTTCATCCGCCTTCGAATTTCCGACGACTATCTTCGCTCCAAGACTTCCAAGAGCGCTCACGAACGCCTCGACCTGGGGCCTGAAGGAGTCATCCTCACAAAGAATTTTCGAACCACCGACTCTAGCCCCCTCTTCGACCGAGATCGTTCGGGGCAAAGGAATGACAAGGGGCGTGGCCTCAAGACCGGCGGTTATTGAGGCGAGGAGGAGAAGAACAGTTTTGAGGAGAAAAGGGTAAGGCGACATCGTGAGCCTCAAAATGTTTGGAAGGTCCGAAATGTCAACAGCTCCCTGGCTGTCCATTCAATGAACACGACCAAGCTCCTTTTGTTCAAACATTAGACACCGAGCGCGACTGAAAAGATCTTTACCCGACGTGATGACTTCATTTCTTTGGTGATCGCTGATGCACCGGTTGGTGCATTGACCCAACGCCGAAAACCATCCACAGAAAAATGAAAAACACTTCCGCTTCCTTCCTTGCCGCAACTTTGATCTGCGCAGGTTCCGCCCATGCCGCCACGCTCTACAATGTCGATTGGGGAAAAAATAACCCCGATTCCGTTCTCTACAACGGTGCTGCCGCCATCGGGTCGGCAGGCGATATCTGGAATACCACTGATCCTGAAGCCAACGTCCTTTCAGACTTGGTCGACATTCTCGATGCAAGCGGTAATCCAAGTAACGTTGATGTTGCCTGGAGCGACGAACTCCAAAGTTCGGTCAACGCGGGTGCGATCGAATTCGGATCGACCGGCCACAATGCCCTGATGGAAGACTATGGCTTCACCGCTCCCGGAACCACCGCTATTATGACAATCACTGACCTCACCCCGAACGCGGACTACACCTTGTATCTCTACGGAGTTCCCGATGGGGCCTCGCAGGATACCACGTTTGCTGTCACCGGAGCAAACGAAGGTCCGCAGCTCGTTTTGCCCGGAAATACCAATGACGACAATGGCCTCGCGAATCCTGAAGACTATGTCGTCTTCACTGGCAACACGGGACCCTCCGGACAGATTGTTTATACCCAAACGGGAAGCAGCTTCTCTGCCTCTAACGGCCTCCAACTCGAGGTCGTTCCGGAACCATCCTCGCTTCTTCTTCTGTGCCTCGGTGGCGTCTTCGCAGCGCGCCGCCGCCGCTAACATGACAAGAGCAAATCTGGCATACTTTACGAAGTGCCACGCCTCAATAAGGGCGTGGCACTTTTTTGACCCCTTAAAATCAAGCCAACACCATCACCCGGTTGTTTAAAGTTTGGATATCCCTCATCCAGATTGACGACTGCTGACACGGAACTTAAGAGCAACCCACACACGGAAGCGTTACAACTCCACTCCCAACCATTACGAACCGAAAGCCCTCAATTATGAAAAAATCTCTCACTCCCGGCATCTCCCTCTGCCTTGCCCTTTTTCCCTGCACCCGCGTTGCAGCACAACTCTATAACGTCGATTGGGGAAAGAACAATCCAGACTCCGTCCTCCACACCGGGGCTGCTGCAATCGGCTCGGTTGGCGATCTCTGGAACACCACTGATCCGGAAGCCAATGTCCTCACAGACCTGGTCGATATTTCTGATGCCAGCGGCACTGCAAGCGATGTCGATGTTGTTTGGAGTGATGAACTCCAAAGCTCGGTCAACGTAGGCGCAATCGAATTCGGATCAACCGGCCACAATGCCCTGATGGAAGACTATGGCTTCACCGCTCCGGGGACCACCGCCACCGTCACGATATCGGGACTCGAGGCTAACCTCACCTATACGCTCTATCTCTACGGGGTGCCCGACGGGGCTTCGCAGGATACCACTTTCACAGTCATTGGAGCAAACGAGAGCCCGCAGACCGTCACGGCCGGAGCAACCAACGATGACAACGGCCTCGCCTCGCCGGAAGACTACGTGATCTTCACCGGAAACACCGGGTCGACGGGCGAGATCGCCTTCACTCAGACTGGCAGCACCTTTTCGGCCTCAAATGGTTTCCAGCTCGAACTCGGCTCAACCAACACCACTCCCCCAAGTGCTCCATCTCTAGTGACCCCGGCAGATTCTGCTTCCAGAGTTTCGGTCTTTCCCACGCTTGCATGGAGTTCCGGGACCGGAGCCGATAGTTACAAGGTCTACCTCTGGGAATCTTCCGGAACCGCACCAGAACTCACAGACCCGCCAACCGCCTCCGGCCCCGGACTCAGTTATGAAACGGATGAACTCTCACCCCTCACCAGTTACTCCTGGTTTGTGGTTTCAACCAATGCCCTAGGTGAAGCTGCCAGCGACACCTTTAGTTTCACCACCAGCGAGGCTCCTTCCCTTCCCTTTGATCTTCTTCTCAATGTCGATTTTCAAAAGGCCGACTCGCCCACTTACTCCGGTGCCGCTGTAACCGGCCTTCCCGGTGATTTCTGGAATACCACAGATACTGAATCGAACGTTTTCACTGACCTTGAAAACCTCCTCGACTCAACAGGCACCCCAACCACTGTTAGTGTGCTTTGGAGTGACGAACTCCAAAGCTCTACCAATCCCGCTGCAATCGAGTTCGGCTCCACCGGCCACAATGACCTAATGGAAGACTACGCCTTTACCGCCCCCGGCACGACAGCCACAGTCACCATTTCAGGTCTGGAACCAGATCTGAACTACACCCTCTATCTCTACGGTGTTCCTGATGGCGCCTCGCAAGATACCACCTTTACTGTCATCGATGCCAACGAAGGCGCACAGACCGTCCTCGCGGGCGGTGTCAATGACGACAACGGCCTGGCGACTCCCGAAGACTACGTCGTTTTCACCGGAATCATCGGCGCTTCCGGACAAATCGTTTACACCCAAACCGGTACCAGCTTTTCGGGCTCAAATGGTCTCCAGCTTGGCTTGATTCAAAGCGGCGACGTCCAACTTGAAATTTCCTCCACAGGTTCTGATCTTGAATTCCGGTGGAACAGCCGAAATGGCCAGGTCTACGATCTCGTTTCATCCACCAACCTCGACACAACTCCGGACACGTGGGACGTCGTTCCGGGATTCGCCGCCATCCCCGCAGATCCAAGCGGTCAAAATCAACTCCTCGACTTCAGCCTTCCGGCTTCAACCAGGACCTTCTACGCCATCCGGGACTATCGCCCTTAGGTGAGCGGGCTTGGCCCAAGACGCGTTTTCACTTCGCTCCGTCACGTTCGGCTCGCAGGGGAGATTTTTCAGCCTGATCATTTTACGATCGCTTTACCCAACGAGGCGATTTTGTGGATTGCTTATTGCGATCTCGAAAAAGAACGTTTGGAGATGCTGGGCGAGGCGGAAGGAACGTGGCTGAAGGTGGGAACCGGCCCACCCCCCAAGGGCGGTTGGGGACCAGGAGACGTTCGACCCGAACCCAGATGGTATCCAATCCTCCAGATCTGGTGGCTGCCCGAGAACCAGAGAGTCAACCCCGTCGGAAACCATGCCAGCTACGCGACTTCCTGGGTCAATCCGGACACCATGGAAATCACGAAGGAGGAGCAAAAGGCCGCGAGGTGATTTCCGAACAACTACCCGACCCGCTCAAATACCAGCATCGTGCGGCACGGAAGGTAGATCTTCAAACGTCCTGCCACGGTGGGATAAGAGATGGCATCATCGGTCCGGCCATGACCGCCAAACCTGGGGTCATCCGATGACAGAACGAGCCGGTAATCACCTTCCACCGGAACGGGGAATTCATAATCAGCCACCGAGTTCGAAGGGCTCAGATTCACCGCAAAGATCAAATTTCCGCGCTCGAATTGCAGGCATTGATTCCCTTGATCGAGATTCAGGATTTGTGCTCCGGGTGTCGGCAGGACCTTTTCCGCGATGGCCATAATGGCCCCATCAAAAGCTTCAAGCTCCCGGTATTTCAGCTCTGGATGATCTGCGAGCGACCACTGGCGCCGCGCGTATTGGTAACTCCACTCGTTTCCTTCCCTCGGGAAATCAACCCACTCGGGATGACCAAATTCATTCCCCATGAAGGTCAAATACCCCTCGCCACCGAGCGCGAGCGTGAGCAAGCGCAGGATCTTGTGCAAGGCCATCCCGCGGTCAACGACCGGATCCTGGTCCCCCTTCTTCATGTGGTGATACATCGCGGCATCCATGAGCCAAAAGGCCAGGGTCTTGTCGCCCACGAGGGCCTGGTCGTGACTCTCGGCATAGGCGATGGTCTTCTCGCCGTAGCGGCGGTTCGTCAGGGTCTGGTAGATTTCGTCGAGGTTCCACGCCTCGTCCGCGCTATGCTTGAGCAACTTGATCCAGTGATCGGGGATCCCCATCGCAAGCCGGTAATCGAAGCCCATTCCGCCCTCCGAAATGGGACGGCACAAGCCGGGCATCCCGCTCATGTCCTCGGCAATGCTGAGGGCCTTGGGATTGATTTCGTGGATGAGTTCATTGGCCA
>Ga0307933_1002540_pt1 | contig 12383 bp, 9 predicted proteins | sample OrgLakmetageno88_FD_201811 | JGI IMG/M metagenome (GOLD analysis project Ga0307933, IMG submission 201811) | Saline water microbial communities from Organic Lake, Antarctica - #88 | ecosystem: Environmental > Aquatic > Non-marine Saline and Alkaline > Saline | place: Antarctica: Organic Lake...
ATTCAGGATAAGTCTCCGCCAGGCGCTGCATCTCGCGGTCGCGCGAGACCTTGGCGGCGATGCTGGCCATCGCGATGGAGAGCGACTTGCCGTCGCCCTTGACGATGCCCTCGTGCGCATAGGGGAAGGGCTTGAGCGGGCGCCCATCCACCATGAGTTTTACCTCGCCCGCTTGCTGAAAAAGTGGATCGCCCGCCGCCATGTGCGGCAGCGCCCAGCCCTCGGCGCGCGCCGCGATCTGCTCGACCGCTCGCTGCATCGCCAGCCGAGTGGCGCCCAAGATGTTGCGCTCAGCGATCTCTTCGACCGAGCCGGAGGCCACTGCAAAGTCGATCAGCCCGCGAGCCTGCAATTCTTGCAACACTCCAAACTGCTGCGCCCGCGCTTCGCTCGATAGTTGCTTCGAGTCGTTGATCCGTACGCTCAGCGCCACGGCCTCGGGCGAGTCGAAGAGCGCACAGCGCAGCACACACGCCCCCGCCACCACTGGCCCAGCCAAGCAGCCGCGCCCCGCCTCGTCGATGCCGACTAGGTAGGCGTATTTTTCGAGCTGATCGAGGTCGTGTTGTTGTAGCAAGTTCACCGCAGCGACTCCTCCCATGGTTCGGGGATGCGCCCCGGTTTATCCACACGGCGGAAGAGATTCTGCGCGATCACGCCGACCAGCGACTCCGAGTAAACGTCTATGCGTGCCATGTATCGGCGTATTAGCGAGAAATGTAATTAAAGACTCAAGCCGTAACTCGCGCCGAACTTCTACACAGGGCGAGGTCGTGCGGTCGATTTCGACCCCGAATCCATCACCCACCGCTTTCAGGTTTACAAGCCGTGGAGAAAAGCCTATAAGCTTCAAACTCAACTTTATTTTAATCCGAAGCCACTTATGTTCGAGCAAAAATCTGTCAAAAAAGTCGCACTTCTCACCGCAGGTGGTCTCGCGCCCTGCCTCTCCTCCGCCGTCGGCGGCTTGATCGAGCGCTACACTGAACTCTACCCAGACATTGAGATCATATGCTACCGAAGTGGCTACAAAGGCCTTCTCCTCGGCGACAGCATCATTGTGACCGAAGAAATCCGCGCCACAGCCGGCACCCTCCACGCCCACGGCGGCAGCCCCATCGGCAACAGCCGCGTGAAGCTGACCAATGTAAAAGACTGCGTCAAACGAGGCCTCGTCGCAGAAGGCGAAGACCCACTCAAAGTAGCCGCCGATCAATTGACTAAAGATCGCGTCGATGTGCTCCACACCATAGGAGGCGACGACACCAACACCACCGCCGCCGACCTCGCCGCCTACCTCGCTGAAAACGACTACGCGCTCACCGTAGTCGGCCTGCCCAAGACGATCGATAACGACGTCTTCCCCATCACCCAAAGCCTCGGCGCGTGGACAGCCGCTGAAGAAGGAGCCAAGTATTTTGAAAACGTCGTGGCCGAGCACAATGCCAACCCCCGCATGTTGATCATCCACGAAGTCATGGGGCGCAACTGCGGCTGGCTCACCGCCGCCACCGCCGACGTGTATCGCAAACGCCTCGACCGCCTCGAATGGGCAGACGAGATCGGCCTCAGCGCCGTGCGCAAGGAAGTTCACGCCATCTTTATCCCCGAAATGGATTTCGATATTCAAGCCGAAGCCAAGCGCCTCAAGGCCGTGATGGATAAGCACGATAACGTGAACATCTTCATTTCTGAAGGAGCCGGCGTGGAAACAATTATTAAAGAGATGGAAGCCGCCGGCGAACAAGTGCCCCGCGACGCCTTCGGCCACGTCAAACTCGACGCCGTCAACCCCGGCAAGTGGTTTGGCGAGCAATTCGCCAAGATGCTCGATGCCGAAAAAGTGCTCGTGCAAAAGAGCGGCTACTTCGCTCGCGCCGCGCCGGCCAATGTGGAAGACATCCGCCTGATCAAAAGCTGCACCGATTTAGCGGTCGACTGCGCTGTCGTCGGCGAAAGCGGCGTGATCGGCCACGACGAGGACGACCGTAATATTCTTCGCGCCATCGAATTCCCCCGCATCGCCGGTGGTAAACCCTTCAACATCGACACCCCATGGTTCGAGGAATTACTCGACGCCATCGGCCAAGCCAAAGGTGCCAACATAGCCAAATCCGGGCACTAAAGGCGTACAGGCATCCTGCCTGTGAGCCGATCCAACAAACACAGGCAAGATGCCTATGCTACCTATACCATGAGCGAATTCAAAACCGTCCAAGAGCTCAAGCAGCTCGACCCCGCGATCGCAGCCCCCTTCCGCAGCATCTTCATCCTACGTCGCAAGACGGTAAAGACGGCTAAGAACGGCAACCCATTCCTCAGCATCGAACTCGGCGATGCCGGAGGCAGTTTCACCGCTAACGCCTTTGGCGACTCGGCAGTGTTTGCCGCGCTGGAAAAGGTAGCCGAAGGTCGCATCATCCGCATCTCAGGCAAGACTGAGTATTATCAAGACCGCTTCTCTCCCAGGCTCCAAGCCGCCGAAGAAGTCCAAGCAGACGACGAAGAAGCACAGAGTATGCTCAGCCAACTCGTCGAAGTGCCGCCCGAATCTGAAGCGGAACTTTGGGCACACATCGAAGAAGCCATCGCCGCGATTGAGCACCCACAACTGCGTGAGACAGTTGAGCGTGTGATGAGCGAGATGGGCGACCAATTCCGGACTGGTACTGCAGCGATCAGTATGCACCACGCCTATCGGCATGGCTTGCTCGAACACACCACCCACATGGCGCGCTCCGCCAGAGCACTACTACCACTCTACCCTCAAGTCGATGCAGACCTCGCCATCGCTGGCATCATCCTGCACGACATCGGCAAGCTCGAAGAATACGTGGGCGACTATGCTGCCAAAGTCAGCCGCGTCGGCACCTTGCAAGGCCATGTCGTGCTAGGCTTTCGCACCGCACGCAAAGCCGCAATCCAATCCAAGCTGAATGCCGACCTCACTGAACGTCTAGAGCACATCATCCTCAGCCACCAAGGCGAAAAGGAATGGGGCGCAGCCGCCATGGCCGCCACCCCCGAAGCCGTCTTCGTCTCAATGATCGATAACCTCGATGCCAAGATGGGCATGGTGCAGCGCGTGTTGCGCAACACCCCCGAGGGCGAAGAGTTTTCCGAGTATTTAATGGGCTTGCAGACAAGAGTGCTACTCACACCACCCGATAAAAGTTAGCCAAACACTTTACGGCGTAAGCCTTGGATGACGGCCAGATCACCCCAATCGGCACCTTTCAAAGCATTCACCTTAGGCGGGTAGCGCCGATTACGCTCCTGTTGCCAAGCCTCGGTATAGCTGCGCACGAATTCCGCCGATCCAAGGATCGCACCGTCCGTAAAGTAGCGCACTCGGCAGCGCAAGATAGCAGCTTTCGGCAAGACGCCGTCTTCCTTTTCAAGGACTTTAAGCATCTTAGCGCGATCGATGCTTACCCTAGAGCCAGCCGCCCCGCCCTTACCGAAGATCAGCAGGCGGTGCGCTCGCAAAGGATCTTTATCGAAATCAGCCCACACCTGCCGCAGCCCATTTAGCGCGAGTCGATCGCCTACGACCGCCTCCGCATAACCGCAAAAGCGGTAGTCTTTAGGATCTTCGACCAACCCCGCGCGAACCGGATTCAAATCGATATAGGCGGCCATCGTTTGAAGCGGATTGCCCTGCCCCTCGACCAGCACTGACTTAAAGCGTTCCGCCCAAAGAGTCCCGAAGCGCTGATGCGAGCGATTATACCAAATTGAAAAGCGCTGTTTAACCGCCTTCATGAACTGGGAAACATCGCCCATCCGAGCCAGCAGCTGTGCACGAATCACCTCAGCATCTTCGCCGCCCTGCTCCAGCTCAGCCAAAATAAAGTCTGCCGAAGCCGTCTGATACTTGGTCGGTTTAGGATAGAGAACCTTGTAGCGACGTATCAGCTCACGGTTTGAAACATTTGCCACAACTGGCACTCGAACCAGCACGTGGAAATGGTTCGATAAAATGCAATAGGTTAAAACCTCCACCCCCGAGAAGTCGGCAATCTGCCAGATCATACGCCGAAGTACCTCCTTGTCACGATTCTCAAAGAGCATCTCTCCATTCACAGTCCGAGTCATACAGTGATAGACAGCATCAGTCCCTCTAACTTTTTTTCTACTTTCACGCATCCAATCAATATAAATACTAAACCCAGATATACAAGTGAATTTAGCCTGTCCCTAAAATATTAGTTAAGATGCTTTTTTATGACTGCGCACAAAAAAAGAGGCGCCCGCTTTCGCGAACGCCTCTGAAAGATTCAGAAGAATCAGGTCTTAGTAGACTTGAGTGGCTTCTTCTTCAGGAACTGGTGTCTTGAGGAGATCCGACAGCATCTGTGCGCGGAAGCGGGCGTCACCTTCGGCGACTGCTTCGGCGACTATGCGGAACTCGATGATCTGCTTGGCTGCAAGCACGCTGTAGGGTGTGAAGCTTACGTTGTTACCTGAGATGGTGCCTTGTGTGTCACCCGCAGCGGAAACGATCTTCAGCTGGCTTGGAAGTTGAACTTCGAGGCCGACGTTGCTGTCTGCTGCTGTTCCTTGATTGGTGATTTGGATCACATATGTGGTCTGCTCACCTATCAGGAGTGGATCTTCTGTATCGATTACCTCGATCAGCAACGCTGGGAAGCCGCGCCATTCGGTGCAAGCATCGTCGTCGCCACTCAGACTATACTCCGAAGAGGAAGCGCTGACTTGGTTGCAATAAGTGCCTTCTTGGAGGCCGATTACTGTCAAGTCGAAGCTCTTAGACTCACCTGCACCGAGGCTAGTTGTCCAAGTCGCTGTGTTGCCGTTGATCTGTGCACCTGGTGCAGTGAGCAAGCGGTTTTGCGATGGAACGTTGTCGACCACAACTACGTCTGTGAGTGGTACGTCTCCTGTGTTGGTGGCTGTGATGGTGTAGGAGGCTTGCTTGCCAACGAACTGCATTGGTGTGCCTTCTTTAACAACATCAATGCCTGCTTCGACGACCACGATACATGCGTCGTCCTGAACAGATGCGGCGTTGGAAGAGGAAGCGATCGCTGTGTTGCAGTGCTCACCTGTTGCCGAAGCTGTGGTGTTGATTGTGACGTCACGGCTCTCACCTGGAGCGAGTGTACCCAGATTTGTTGTGAGTGTGCTTTCACCGCTGCTATGAGAAACACCAGTTGGAAGTGTGTCTGTGAGGATAACGTCGTAAGCGCAGAAGTTACCTATGTTAGTCACAGTGATGTTCCAAGGAACGCCAGCGCCGAGTAGAACTTGCTCGTTAGGAGTGGACTTTACGATAGCGAGCTCTGGTGAGCCAACTTGTGTAGTGGTGCAAGCTTCTGGGTAAGCTACGATGGTCGCACAGTTAGTGAGGTCCGCAACTTGTGTGGCCTTCACGGTGAGTGTGAGTGGGATGCGGTCGCCTTTGGCAACATTATAGAGTGTCCATGTAACGTTGGAGCCATTCACTTCGGCTTCAGGTGTGCTGGATACATAGACAGTGCCAGCTGGGATCGCTTCTTCGACGACAATCTTCTTTACCTTGTCCTTAGCGATTACGGTGTAGTTGTAATCGAAGGGTGTGTTGAGTGCAACCATGTCGGGTGCAGACTTTTCGAGGCGCACGAGGTGCTTGTCGACGTAGTCGGTGACGGTGCCGGTGGAGCAATCAGCGACGGGTGCAGGTGCAGCAGCGGGCGCGGGATTACTGCGGAAATCGTTGATGTGACGATTCACCGATGGGGTCTGCAAATTGAAGACTGTTGTTTGCGGGGAGTCCGACACTGTGAAATTCTTGCCTGCATCCGGTGTTCTTTCAGCCATTAGCTGAGTAGCGGACAGGACAATGAATCCTATAAGTGTAGAAGCTCCGAGGAACTTTTTCATGATATTCATATAATCTGTTTGTGTATGGTTAATTTATTTATTTCAAGCGAGTTTAGAGTATTCGCACATCTAGATGTAGACAATAATTTTCGTATACTGGCATAAAATAACGTTAAATCGAGAAAATTATATTTAAATCTATTATCCTGCTCCTGTCGCCTTTGCCCTAGGGTGAAGCTGTGTGCTTAAACCAAAAAAATACGTTCTCTTTAAAAGAACGTGTTTTGGGAAAACTGTTTGAGAGCCTGTCTATGCGACGGGTTTGAAGAAGTTCTTCACCTGCGCGGTAGCGTAGTCTCGGTTGAGATGCGCGATCATATCGAGCGAAATGCTCTTCGGGCAGGCAGCTTCGCACTCGCCGACATTGGTGCAACCTCCGAAGCCTTCGCCATCCATGGTGGTGACCATGGCCAAAACGCGGCGATCTTTCTCGGGTTTGCCTTGTGGTAAGCTGTTCATGTGCGCGACTTTAGCACCGGTGAAGAGCATGGCGGAAGCGTTGGGGCAGGCGGCCACGCAAGCGCCACAACCGATGCAGGCGGCGGCGTCCATCGCGTAGTCGGCGATGCCTTTGGCAATGGGCATGGCGTTGGCATCGACGGCGCTACCAGTGCGCGCACTGATAAAACCACCTGACTGGATGATGCGATCGAGCGGGGTGCGATCAACGATGAGGTCTTTCATCACTGGAAAGGGCTTGGCGCGCCATGGCTCGATGGTGATCGTCTGGCCATCGTGGAAGTGGCGCATGTGGAGCTGGCACGCAGTGGTGGCCTTTTCAGGACCGTGCGGCAAGCCGTTGATTGTCATCGAACAACTGCCACAAATGCCTTCGCGGCAGTCATGGTCGAAGGCGACGGGCTCTTTGCCCTCGGAGACGAGGTCTTCGGAGAGGATGTCGAGCATTTCGAGGAAGGATGAGTCCTCGGAGACGCCGTCGATCTTGTAGGTTTCAAAGTTACCCTTGCTGTTGGCGCTTTTTTGACGCCAAACTTTGAGTGTTAGATTCATTGTCTTATCCATCGTATGAAGTGGTTGACCTATTTATAACTGCGGGTGGCGAGCTTCACGTTTTCGTAAACGAGTGTCTCTTTGTGTAATTGTGGTTCGACTTCGTCGCCCTTATACTCCCAGACACCGGCAAAGGTGAAGTTTTCATCGTCGCGCAGTGCCTCGCCGTCGGCGGTCTGATGCTCGATGCGGAAGTGGCCACCGCAGGATTCTTCGCGCATCAGGGCGTCGCGGCACATGAGTTCGCCGAATTCGATAAAGTCGGCCACCCGGCCGGCTCGTTCGAGCTCGGGATTGATACCGTCGGCATCGCCAACTACGCGGAGATTGCTCCAGAATTCTTTGCGGAGTGCTTGCAGCTCTTTGATGGCTCCTTCGAGTCCTTCTTTGGAGCGAGCCATGCCGCAATTCTCCCAGATGATGTGGCCTAAGCGCTTGTGAAAGGAGCGTGGCGACTCGGTGCCCTTGATCGACATAAACTTATCGATACGCGCTTGCACATCGGCTTCGACTTCTGCGAAAGCGGGGTGCTCGGTGGTGACTTGGCCGGCTGCGGCCACGCCTTGCTCGCCGAGGTAATTACCCACGGTGTAAGGGAGCACGAAGTAACCGTCGGAGAGACCTTGCATCAGTGCGGAAGCCCCAAGTCGGTTAGCGCCGTGGTCGGAAAAATTAGCCTCACCGCCGACAAACATGCCGGGGATGGTGCTCTCCAAATTGTAGTCTACCCAGAGGCCGCCCATGGTGTAGTGGACTGCGGGGAAAATCATCATCGGCGTCTCGTAGGGATTATCGCCGGTGATGCATTTATACATATCAAATAAGTTACCGTAGCGCTCTTTGATGGTGTTCTGGCCGTCGCGTGCGATGGCATCGCGAAAGTCGAGGTAGACGCCGAGGCCGGTGGTGGCGACACCGCGACCTGCATCGCAAACTTCCTTAGCTGCGCGGGAGGAGATGTCGCGCGGTGCGAGATTTCCGAAGCTGGGATATTTGCGCTCTAGAAAGTAGTCGCGCTCTTCTTCGGCGACTTGGTTTCCATTTATTTCGCCTTTACGAATTTTGGCAGCGACTGCGGGATCTTTGGGCGCCCAGATGCGTCCATCGTTACGCAGTGACTCGGACATAAGGGTGAGCTTTGACTGCTTGTCGCCGTGCACGGGAATGCAGGTCGGGTGGATCTGTGTGTAGCAGGGATTCGCGAATCCGGCACCACGTTTGTGGGCGCGGTAAGCGGCTGTGACGTTGCAGCCCTGTGCATTTGTGGAGAGGAAAAACACATTGCCATAACCACCGGTGGCAAGTACGACGCAATCGGCGGCGTGGCGGGCCACTTCGCCAGTCACCATGTTGCGCACGATGATGCCTTTGGCATGCCCGTCGACTTTGACTAGGTCGAGCATCTCGTGGCGGTTGTACATTTTAACTTTACCGAGACCGATCTGCTTGCTGAGCGCGGAGTAGGCACCCAACAATAGCTGCTGGCCAGTTTGGCCACGTGCATAAAATGTGCGGGAGACCTGCGCGCCACCGAATGAGCGATTGTCCAAGAGGCCGCCGTATTCGCGGGCAAAGGGCACGCCGCTGGCGACGCATTGATCGATGATACCAGACGAAACTTCCGCTAGGCGATACACATTGGCCTCGCGAGCGCGGTAGTCGCCACCCTTCACGGTATCGTAAAAGAGGCGGTGCACGCTGTCACCATCGTTTTGGTAATTCTTGGCCGCATTGATACCACCTTGTGCGGCAATACTGTGCGCACGACGCGGGCTGTCTTGATAGCAAAAGCAGGACACGTTGTAGCCTTGCTCGGCGAGGCTGGCCGCAGCAGCGCCACCTGCTAGCCCGGAGCCAACAACAATCACGCTGTATTTCCGACGGTTGGACGGATTGACCAACTTCATGTTAAACTTATGGCTCGACCACTTCTGGGCGAGTGGACCTTCGGGTGTTTTTGAATCAAGGTTCATTATGCAGCGGTTCTATTTGTGAAGTATTTCAGTGATCGCGGTAGAATCTCCGACGGAGCCGATCAGGCCACCGGAAGGATCTTTATCTAACAAGCCTGCCATAACAGCCACTGGTATGATAGCGAAACCTAGAAAGACTACCCAACCATACACGAGCGCAACTCTGTCAAGACGCAAGCGCCAGAGCGAATTTCTAAGACCAATACTTTGAAACATACTGCTCACCCCATGTGTGAGGTGCATGCAAAGCAGCCCTGTCGCGATGATGTAAAAAGCGGAGACCCAGAGCTTCTCGAAGCCAGTGATCATCATATCGTTGACGTTAAAAGTCATCACCTCGTGGCCGTTCTTGAGCACTGCCTCGCCGTTTTTCACGAGTGGCACCTCGGTCGGCGAGAGGACACCGGCTTCGTCATACTGCATAGACGGCACGACGCGCGCAGTGAAGTGAGCAAGGTGAAACATAATAAAGGCCAACAGTATAATACCGCTCACACGCATGGTGCGCGAGGAGTAGGTCGCTTGCGCCACTTTTCCGTCGACATAGCCCTCGGGGCGCGCCTTGCGGTTATCTAGAGTCAGCGTGACCGCCGCCCAAATATGCACCGCGATACTAGCGAGCAGGAAAAGTCGAATCCCCCAGAGTGCTGCCTCGGGCATCACGTTGTGCAGCTTGTATGCGTAAGCGTTGATCACCTCGGCACCGAGGAATATCTGTAAATTACCCAGCATGTGCCCCATAACGAAGAGCACCAGCACTAGACCAGTGAGAGCCATCAGGAACTTGCGCCCGATGGTCGATTTAAGAAAACTGCATAGTGAGGACATAATTAAACAGGAACTGTTATTAAACGTAATAGAGTTATAGTGAGCGAGAGTCTTTTCAAACACCGAGGGGATTGCAATTCATCTATTAGCGATAGAAATCATAGCGATAAGCTCGGCTTCAGAAATAAACCCTTGAACGATTAGCTGCCCCTTTTAAAAACAACGGTCTCTGCGGTGTCCACCCTAAATTAATAAAACTTATCTAAAAATAAAATTTAAGTAGTTTTCCTTATCTGGAAACTTCTTTTTGTAAAAGCTTGGAAAATGTTTGCCAACCCTGAAAGCCAAACAATTGAATACAGGCTCGACGGCGGCGGCGATTCTCTTGCCAACACGCGTCCTCTTTTTTGATATCCATAAATAGCACAGCTCGAACACATGAAGTATATTTTTGTCACAGGCGGCGTCGTCTCCTCGCTCGGTAAAGGGCTCACTTCCGCAGCGCTCGGTGCGCTACTCGAACAGCGTGGGCTAAAGGTGCGCCTCCAGAAGTTCGACCCCTATCTCAATGTCGACCCTGGCACCATGAGCCCCTTCCAACACGGCGAAGTTTACGTGCTCAACGACGGTGCCGAGACGGATCTCGACCTCGGCCACTACGAGCGTTTCACCTCCGGCGAGCTGACTCGCTTGAACAATCTCACCTCGGGCCAAGTTTACGAAACTGTGCTCGCCAAAGAGCGCCGCGGCGACTACCTCGGCGCCACCGTGCAAGTCATCCCGCACGTCACCAACGTCATCAAAGAGCGCATTTACGCGGGCGGCGGCGAAGATGTCGACGTGCTCATCACCGAGCTCGGCGGCACCACCGGCGACATTGAAGGCCTGCCCTTCCTCGAAGCCATGCGCCAGTTTGCGCTCGAAGTCGGGCGCGACGATGTGCTTTTCCTCCACTGCACCCTGCTCCCCTACCTGAAAGCCGCCGGCGAGCTCAAGACCAAGCCCAGCCAGCAATCTGTGGCCAAGCTGCGCGAGATCGGCATTCAGGCAGACATACTGGTCTGCCGCACCGAGGAGCCTATGACGAATGAGATGCGCCAAAAGCTATCGCTATTTTGCAATGTCCCCGTTAAAGCCGTGATCGAAGAGATGGATGTCGAGACCTCTATCTACGAGCTCCCTCTCGCGCTCAAAGCCGAGAACATCGACGACCTAGTAGTCGCCCACCTCAAGCTCGACGCGCCCGAAGGCGATATGAAGGTCTGGCACGATGTCGTGCGCCGCCTCAAAGCGCCCAGCCACAAGGTCGAGATCGGCGTGGTCGGTAAATACATCGAGTTACAAGACGCCTACAAATCCGTTTACGAATCCATCGTGCACGCTGGCATCGCCAACGACGCTAATGTGCGTATCGTTCGTCTCGATGCTGAGCTGGTCGAGGACAACCCTCATAAATACCTCGCTACTCTGGACGGCATCCTCATCCCCGGGGGCTTCGGCGATCGCGGCACCGAGGGCAAAATCGCAGCGGCCAAGTTCGCCCGCGAGAACAACATCCCCTACTTCGGCCTGTGCCTAGGTATGCAAATCGCCGTCATTGAATTTGCGCGTAACATCGCCGAACTCGAAGGTGCCAACAGCACCGAATTCGACGCCAAGACGCCGCACCCCGTGATCGACATCATGGCCGATCAAAAAGACCTCAAGACCAAGGGAGGCAATATGCGCCTCGGCGCCTGCCCGTGCGAGCTAGCCGACGACAGCTTCAGCATCCACGCTTACGGCCGGAAGGATATCCACGAACGCCACCGCCACCGCTATGAGTTTAACAACAGCTACCGCGACCAACTAGTCAAAGCAGGGCTACGCATCGGCGGCATCAACCCCGAGCGCGACCTCGTCGAGATCATCGAGATCCCCGAACACCCCTGGTTCGTTGGTGTGCAGTTCCACCCCGAATTCAAGTCCAAGCCCAACGCCGCGCATCCACTCTTCGCCAACTTCATCGCCGCCGCGCTCAAGTATAAAAAGTAGGGTCGCGACTTGTCACGCCCGCCGAGCCCAAGCCCCTTCATCAGGGTCTGCTCGTCGAGCTGTCCTGCAAGACGCAGGCGCTCGCGAAACCGTGGCGTGTCCGCGGACGCCAGCCGAGCATGCCGAAATCGCTGTGCTCGAACGCTCAACACGAAACGCTCAACAACCCAATCATCGCAGCGCTTGCGCCACAAATCGCTGCCCCGCTTCGCGCAGTTTGTCTTCCGGCAAGGCACCGCTCGATAGGCGGGCGCAATGCCACGGTTTACCGTCCGAGAAGCACAAATCACCCGGCACGTAGAGCACACCTTGCGCAATGCAGCGCTGGCAAAAATCGCTTTCCATCCGTAAGTCCATTCCCTTCGGTGCGCGCAGCCAGAGGATGAGTCCACCCTTGGGGCTGGCCCATTGCCAACCCGCCTCGCGCAGCCCGCCTTCGCTGAGTGCGGTGTCTAAGATATGCGCTTTCTGTTTATAGTGCTTTTGGATGCCCGCGAGGTGCTCGGGGTAGAGCCCTGCGTCCAGCACGCGCTCGATAATGGCCTGCGTAAAGTGCGCCGAGCCGAAGTCTTGATGCCCCTTGATACCGAGTATCTTTTCCTTCCACTCGGCATGGGTGCAATAGCCGTAGCCGATCTTCAGCCCCGTCGCAAATGGCTTGGTATAAGTGCCCAGATAGAGTTTTGGAAAAGGCGCAAACTCCGGCATACT
>Ga0307933_1002541_pt1 | contig 12372 bp, 7 predicted proteins | sample OrgLakmetageno88_FD_201811 | JGI IMG/M metagenome (GOLD analysis project Ga0307933, IMG submission 201811) | Saline water microbial communities from Organic Lake, Antarctica - #88 | ecosystem: Environmental > Aquatic > Non-marine Saline and Alkaline > Saline | place: Antarctica: Organic Lake...
TTTATTAAATTATTAATCTAGAGTTTATATAATCGTCTAGATACTTTTTTATATTTTAAAATAATTTCTCATACTATTTATTAAATTATTAATCTAGAGTTTATATAATCGTCTAGATACTTTTTTCATTTTTATAAATATATTTTTAATCTAGAGTTTAATAAATCATCTAGATACATTTATTTATTTTTCTAATTATTTATTTTTAATCTAGAGTTTAATAAATCGTCTAGAATACTTTTTTAGTTTAAACATCTATTATTTAAAATTAAATATCTATTATTTAAGATAATATAAATAAAAAATAAAAATTGTTTTTTTATTTTAAAAAATAAAAATTAAATTGTAATTTATAAATTAATTAAATTAGTATTTACTATAATTAAATTATGTATTATACTTATTATTTTGAAGGTGAAGAAGATGATGAACATTATTTTAATTTGAAAGGATTTAATGATATTAAAGATAAAAACAAAATTGATAATATTAGTTTCTTTGAAGCAGAGTATATTCCAAATCTAGATGAATTTACAAAATTAGAAATTTTAGAATGTTCAGGTAATAAATTAAAAGAACTACCTAATTTAGATAAATTAACAAATTTAAAAGAATTACTATGTTATAATAATCTTTTAACAGAATTACCTAATCTAGATAATAATACAAAATTGGAAAGATTATGTTGTTATGATAACCATTTAACAGTATTACCAGATTTAACAAATTTAACAGAATTACAAGATTTAATTTGTAATAGTAATAAATTAACTAAATTACCTAATCTAGATAAATTAACTAAATTAAATAAATTATATTGTCATAGAAATGAAATTGAAAAATTACCTAATTTAAATGAATTATATAATCTATTATTTTTAAATTGTTCTGATACTAATATTATTAGATTTCCAAACTTAAATAACTTAATTAATCTTAGAGAATTAGATTGTAATAGAACTAAAATTACTATGATTCCAAAAGTTAAAGCATTAAAAAATTTAATTAGTATTAAATTTTCTGATAATGAACATTTAAAAGATTTTAATAAAGATGATAAATATGACTACGATGATAATAGTTATCTCCAATAACTACTATTATAATTTAATTTTTACTTTATTTTTATATTTTTTTATAATTTTTACTGTATTTTTATTTTTTATAATCTAGATTTGTATAATAATTTAATTTTTACTGTATTTTTATTTTTTATAATCTAGATTTGTATAATAATTTAATTTTTACTTTATTTTTTATAATCTAGATTTGTATAATAATTTAATTTTTACTGTATTTTTATTTTTTATAATCTAGATTTGTATAATAATTTAATTTTTACTGTATTTTTATTTTTTATAATCTAGATTTGTATAATAATTTAATTTTTACTTTATTTTTTATAATCTAGATTTGTATAATAATTTAATTTTTACTTTATTTTTTATAATCTAGATTTGTATAATAATTTAATTTTTACTTTATTTTTATTTTTTATAATCTAGATTTGTATAATAATTTAATTTTTACTTTATTTTTATTTTTTATAATCTAGATTTGTATAATAATTTAATTTTTACTTTATTTTTTATAATCTAGATTTGTATAATAATTTAATTTTTACTTTATTTTTATTTTTTATAATCTAGATTTGTATAATAATTTAATTTTTACTTTATTTTTTTTTTAATAAAAAACTTATTAAAATTGTTTTTAGAAGTTCAAATAAATTTATTATTAGTTTAAATAATTATAAGTAAAGAAATTATGTATTTACTAAAATATATTATAAATAATACAAATAAAATTAATTATGCTAAAAATACACAAATAGAATTAAATACTAGAAATATATTACATAAATTAAATAATAAATATAAATTAAATATTAGTAATAATACTAAAAATACAAATAATACTAGAAATACTGGTAATATTAGAAATACTGGTAATACTAGAAATACTGGTAATACTAGAAATACTAGATTTCCATTTAATAAATTAAATATTAAAAATATACAAATTAGAAAATATCATTCAGAAGTAATAAATCATTTTGAAAATCCTAGAAATACTGGTTCATTAGATAAAACTAAAAAAAATGTTGGAACTGGATTAGTTGGAGCTCCTGCATGTGGAGATGTAATGAAATTACAAATTGAAGTTAATAATAATAATGAAATTACAGATGCTAAATTTAAAACATTTGGTTGCGGTAGTGCTATTGCTTCATCTAGTTTAGCAACTGAATTAATTAAAGGTATTACTATAGATAAAGCTAAAAACATTACTAATACACAAATTGCTAAAAATTTAAAATTACCACCTATTAAAATTCATTGTAGTATGTTAGTTGAAGACGCTATTAAATCTGCTATTAAAGATTTTGAAAATAAACAAATTAAACAAATTAAATAAACATAAAAAAAACATATTAAATGAAAAACATATTAAATAATAAAAAATATTAAATAAAAAACATATAGTAAAATTGTTTTTTTATAAATTAAATTAATTAAATTAATTAAATCATATTAATTATATAATGAAAGTTCAAATTATTAGTGATATTCATTTAGAATTATATGATAATAGTTTTAGAAATTTTGAAGAAATAATTAAACCAAAATGTAATATATTATTTATGGTAGGAGATATAGGAAATATATATAATAATAATTATAAACCATTTTTAACATATATTTCTAATAATTGGAAAGAAATATATTATGTTCTTGGAAATCATGAATATTATCAAACAAAAAATAATATAAATTATTGCATCACTAAAGAAGAATTAGACACCTTATATGACGATTTAATATTAGAATATTGGAATATATACCTTATTACACAATATGATAATTATATTTATCATATTTATGATGATATTACTAATAATTTATATATTATTATGGGTAATACAATGTGGTCTTATCTCAAATATGATATAAATAATACATGTATTAATGATACTAATAATATATACACTTATCCATTAACCTTTACAAAACTTAAACAACTAGATAACCCGATTACACAGTTAGATAATCCGATTACACAGTTAGATAATCCGATTACACAACTAGATGATCCGATTACACAACTAGATAATCCGATTACACAGTTAGATGTTCCGATTACACAACTAGATAACCCGATTACACAGTTAGATAATCCGATTACACAGTTAGATAATCCGATTACACAACTAGATGATCCGATTACACAACTAGATAATCCGATTACACAACTAGATAATCCGATTACACAGTTAGATGTTCCGATTACACAACTAGATGATCGGATGACACAACTAGATGATCGGATGACACAACTAGGCAAAAAGAATAATTATTATAATGAAAATTATGTTAAAATAGACATAAATGTAATTAATAATGATTTAACTATAAATAAAGATTTATTTAGTAATTTTGAAGATACATATATTTGTATATGTATTTATAAATTATATGAAGATATTAATAAATTAGATAAAGATATTAAATTATTATGTTATGAAATTGATAGATTATATAGTATAATATTAAATACAAAATTATATAAATATTATAAGGATAATATATTAAATTTTGCAATAAATATACATACTAAAATTTATTTACATAAAAACATATTAGAATTAAAATTTAATATATATATAAATTTAATTAAAATTATTAATTTAAATAATTGTGAAAAATTTATATATAGTTCAACTTTTACTAATTTAATGTATTTTAAATATCAGATTATTGATTTATATAATGAAAATATCAATTTTAAAAATGAAATTACAAAATTAAATTACAAAATTATAAAATTATATTTTAATGAATATTTAGATAATATAGATAATCAAATTAATGAAATTGATATAAATTTAAATACAATTAAAGAAAATAAAAAATATTTATTAAATAATAAAAGTGTAAATTTAGATGTAAATGAAAATGTAAAAACAAATATTTTACAAAATTATAAAAAAAAATTACAATCATTATTAAAACTAGATAAAAATTATTTAAAATGTCCACTAGATTTAAATATTATAAATAATGAATTATTACTAACAAAAAATATAAAGATAATTATATTATTATTAATAATTACCCATATACAAATTATATATTTGAAATTGAATTTTTAAAACATAAAAAAAAAATATTATATAGTATAATTAAAAATATTAATGATAATTCTAAACATATTAATAATAAAAATTCTAATAAACAACCATTTGTGCAAATATTACATAAATATAAATTTGAATTATTAAAATCTCCTATTAGTTTATTATATAATCCAATTGATACACTTTATAATAAAAAAGAAAATATATATTCAACAAAAAAACATAATTGTAATAATATAAACATAAGTATAACAAATACTAAAAATAATATGTTATGTAATGAAATAATGAAATTAAATAATAATATTAAAAAATTAAATTATCAACTTATGAATTATGAAACAAATAATATACATAAATCACATATTACAAATAACTTTTTAATTATTGAAAAAATATTAAAATGTACAATTACATTATTAATTAATTTAAATGTTATTATAAATATATTTAATGCTGATAATTTTGTTTTAAATAATATAAAAGATTTAAATAAATATACTTATATTACAAACTATACAATTAATATTATAGAAAATAACAATATTATTTTAAAAAATGAAATTACAGAATTATATACACAACTAGATAACCCTATTACACAACTAGATAACCCTATTACACAACTAGATAACCCAATTACACAACTAGATAACCCTATTATACAACTAGATGATCCAATTACACAACTAGATAACCCGATTACACATCTAGATATCCCGATTACACAACTAGATGATCGGATAACACAACTAGATGATCGGATAACACATCTAGATATCCCGATTACACAACTAGATGATCGGATAACACAACTAGATGATCGGATAACACAACTAGATGATAAAGATACACAACTAGATAAAATAAAAGATAAATTAAAAACTAAAATTAAAATTAATGAAAAATGGTTTTTAAAAAATCATTTTGAGTGTCTTAATAATTTAAAATTATATAATCTAGATATTAATAGTTCTAAATGGGATAAAATTGAAAATATTGAATCACAATATGAAGGTAAAGTAAAAGATATTAAATTTATATGTTTAACACATTTTCCAATTGCAGATTACTATAAAGTTAGTAATAATAAATTTTGGATTCAATCTGATAATATTAAAAATTATTTTTGTAATTCTTACCAAAAATATAAAAAATATCTAGAATTTTACGATATATTCATAGCAGGACATACACATTTTTCATATGATTATAATATTATAAATAATGGAAAAATAATACGATTTATAAGCAATCAAAAAGGATATAATGATAATAATGATAATAATGATAACATAAATTTTAAAAAAAATTGTATATTTAATATTTAAAAATTTAAAAATTGTATATTTAATATTTAAATATTTAAAAATTAAAAAAAAATTATAATATACCAACCATACCATTTAAATTAGAAAATAGTAATTCATAACCTACAACAATATTTAAATTTAAAAATTCATCATTTGAATTTAATAATTTATTTTTATTTTCTAAAATATTACCTTTAATTTTTATTCTAACTGTATTATTTTTTAATCTATTTAATGTATTATCACCTATAATATTAGAATTAGTATTAATATCATCTATACAATAAGCCATTATTTTAGGTTGTATATTATTTAATATAGAATTTGAATTTAAATTTGCATTTTCTAAAAATTTCATATATTCATTTATAAAAAATGATGTTTTTTTTTCACCATCTATTAATGATATATTATCATATAAAATATCTATAGAACCATTAAAATAAAATATATCATTTAAACTATTAGATATTGATATTAAATAATATTTAATTTTTATATTTTTATTTATTAAATCTATATCTTTATCATTTATTACATCATCTAGTATAATAGTATCATCTATTCTATTTTTATTAATTTTATATCGTTTATTTAATGTCATAATTAAAGGTTTAATAGTTTTGTTATGCACTATATCATTCCTTTCTTCTTTATTTAAATAAATAAAATTACACATTATAATACCTGTTATACTATTTATTAAATTTGTATATAAATTATTTACTTCTACATTAATATCTTTATTATCTAGATTATTATCTTTATTATCTAGATTATTATCTTTATTATCTAGATTATTATCTTTATTATCTAGATTATTATCTTTATTATTTACATTATTAACATTTGAATTAATACTTAGTTTTTGTAAATTTTCAGATAGTATATTTTCATTTAAATTAGTTAAATCATTATATATTTTTTTGTATATGTTTTCTAATAATTTATGTAAATTAATATTAAATGTTTCCTTTTCAAATATATCTAAATGTAAAGTTATTGATGAAAATGCTAAACTTAATATATTAATGTTTTCAATAAATGGTTTAAAATTAATATAAATAGTATTATTATTATATGATACATATCTAGAATCATAAAATAAATCTGGATTTATATTAACTATATTATTATTAGATATTTCATCATTAATTTTTAATTTAAATTTTATACTAGAAAAAATAAATTTATATATTAATTCTAAATAATAATCATTAAATTTTTTATGATAATTATTATAATTATCTTCTATTATATGTTTTAAATTATTATTTCTTTTAATATCACCATGTCTATTAACATCAATAGTTGTATTTAATTTAAAAGAAGATATTATTTTGTGAAAATATGAATTTATATCATAACCTATATTTAATTCTAAATTTAAAGTATCTATTATATCACCATTTCTTGGTATATTTATATGTTTACCATTTAATAAATCAATAAACTTTACATTTTTATCAATATTAATAAATTCATTTGCTATATTTGTAATTTTTATTATTTGCTTTTTAAATAATGTTTGCTCTTTTTTATTCAATAACATATTAGTATTATTTACAGAATTATAAAGTATATTTTCTATTACAGATGATTTTGAATTAATAGGTGGCATATTATATTTTAAGTTATATTTTTAAAAATTATTAAAATATTATATATATATTAGTTTATAAATTACACATAATGTATATTTAAATAAAATAATACAAATAATGGTTTTACTATTATTATTAATATTTATTTGATTAATATTTAATAAAAATTAAGTTAAACTTATAAAATTTTTAATTAAATTTAACTAAACTACTTAACTTAAAAATTACAAAAAAAAATAAAAATAATTATATAAATCTAGAATAATTATATAAATCTAGAATAATTATATAAATCTAGAATAATTATATAAATCTAGAATAATTATATAAATCTAGAATAATTATATAAATATAGAATAAATAAAAAACATAATTTTATAATTATTTAAAAAATTAAAACAATAAACAAAATTTAAAAATTTAAATAATTTTAAAATAAAAACAAAACAAAACAAAACAAAATTACCTAGAACTTATCTAGAACTTGCAAAGTTAAACATACCATCCTTAATTTTAATGATATTATTTTTCTTTAAATAAAATGATATTTGTAATTTATATAATTCTGAATTATAATTAATCTCTAATTCATTATTTACATTTGTAATACGTGATTTAAATGAATCTAGTTTAGACATATTTATACCTCCTGTATATTGTAATTCGTTTTCAGGTTCAATACCAAAAACATAACTATAAATATATTGTTTTTCATCTATATTTATAAAATCCATTACACTATTAATATCTTTTTCAATAGTTTTTACATTATTATATAATTTTAAGAAAGCTATTCTATTTGCACTCATAATAGGTATTCTTTTAATAGTTCGTGGAACATTATTATGATACTTATTATTTACATTTATTAAATTATATACTAATTTTTGCTCTTCTGCTAGATCATTACCATTTACATTTAACTTAAAATTACAATTATTCATATTTACATAATTAAATAATTCATTATCCATATATTTACTATTTTTATTACTATTATTTACATAATTATAAACCATTTGCATTTCATTACATATTAAATTATCTATAAGTATTATATTATTACTAGTACTTGTTATTAAATGTTTTTGTATATCATAAAAATTTACACAATACTCTAAATGATTTGAATTAAATAATACCTTTTCTATATCACCTAATACTATACAATCTCCTAAAATTGATATATTAAATGTGAAATTTGTATCATATAAATTCTCTTCAGCATTTCCATTTAATAATGACATATCTGATACACCTAAAGTTGTATTATTTACATTAGATTTATTAAAAGTAGTTAATTTATTATTAATATCATTATTTAATCTTAATTCATCCTGATAATTTGGTTTAATAATATCTTGTAATGAATTAAAAGTAAAATTAAATACTACATTATGATATTTTAAAGCACATAATGGTAATGATTTTGAAATATGTTTTGTGAAAAAAAATGGTAAATTTAACATAAATGATTGTTGACCATCTATATAATTATTACCATTTAAATAATCGTTATACTGTCTTTTTGCCTCTTTTAAATATAATTCATTATATATATTTATAATATGTGCATCTATAATTTCAACAGAAACACCACCTATATCTAATTCTATTTTATTAATTAAACCCATTACAAAACCTCTTATAAATTGTTTCATATCTGGTTTACCTATAATTTCTAATTGTAATTTTAATCCAGATAATAAATCAAATTCACTAGACAATAATGTTATTTTACATGTTGTACTTGTATCTCTTAATATAGATAAATTAGTTAACGTTTTTGTAAATTTACAAAAAGGCGTATTTGCTATATACACTTTTTTAAATAAAGATATAGTTGTATTATTACAATTATCATAATTTCCTTCTACGTAATAGTTAATTTTATTTTTTGCTACTAAAGATATTATACCACCAGTCATTATATTATTTTTATTATTTATAGAATTTTAATTAAAAAATTTATAAATAATAACATATATAGTCTTAAATTTAATAATTTATTTATTTATTAAAAAGTAAAAAGTAATTAGTTATAAGTAATAATTTTATATTTTATTATAAACCTTATATATTTAAAGTTAAAAAACATTATAATTTTAATATATTTCTTATATATTTAATTTTAAATTTCAGTTACACACTTACTCTTCACTGCCAGTATCATTTTCATTTTCATTTTTTATTAATGAAAATGTTAAAATATTAAAATTTTCCTTTTCTTCTGTTTTTGTAGGTCTTTGTGGTATTACAATTGTCTTTGATTTTTTTTTTTTTTCTAAATAGTAGTCTAATATTTTTTTATAATCACTTAAATTAATTATTTTTTGATTTCTTAATAACATTAAATTTGTGAATTTAATTTATATTTATCAATTTGATTATTATAATACATCATTTGACATTTTATAATAAATAATCCAATACAATTTTCACCATTATTATTATTGTCATCAACTAATACTTTAATATTTTTTGTGTCTAATAATTGTTTTATAATAGTATCAATTTTTTCATCTTCATTTATATCAATAATATGCATATTAAACGAATATTGTAAATATTTTTTAGGTGTAAATTTAAATTTTTTAGGTGTAGTAATTGTAATTTTTTGAGTTATATCTTTGTTATGATTATCTAAATTATTTATATACATATCATCATGATTATTATTTGAATTTATAATTATATTACCAAAATTTAATGGATTATTATCAGGTACATTATTTAAAATAATTAAATCTGTTATATTATTTTGAACTATCATTTTACTAAAATTATTTGATATTTTTTTTTTTTCATCAAAATCATCATTTTTAATTGAATTTGTAGCAATTAATAATTGAAACATATCAAAATTAAATATATTGTCAATATTATATTTTTTTATATTAGTATTTTTTTCATTATAAATATAATTTGCATCCATGTATGTATCATTGACATTTGCACTTTTATTTACACTTGGATAAATATTTTTTACAATAGTAAATTTATTACATTCTAAATTATTTGTTTCGCCGCCTCTACAATCATAAAATTGCTTGTATTTTTCATCTGTTTCCACTATATTCATAATGTTTTCTAATTCTTTAAACATAGATGTTGCATCAATATTATCAATATTATCATTATAATCATTACCACCTTTTAATACATATTTATCATTAGTAAATGTATTATATTTATTTTTTGTATTACTTAATTTGTAATTTTTTATTTTTTTACTATTAGTCATTATTTATATATTGTAAATAAAAAAAAATATATTTTAAACAAAATTAATTTATTCAAAATATATTTTTTTTTTATTTACAATATAATCAATAATATAACAATTATAAATTATATAATAACAAAATAATATAACAAAAACAATATTATATTATTATTATACTAATTTACCAGATAAAAAAATAATTAAATTATCTATTAAATATTTACAATATGCAGATATACCTTATTTAAATAAATATTATTCAAATTATAATTATACTATTAAATTGCTTAATTATTAATTCAAACTTAAAATTTAAAAAAAATATAATAAAAAATATAATAAAAAATATAATAAATATAGAAATTTAATTAATGAATTTTTTATAAATATTAATTCTAAATATAATTATTTTAATTATCAAGATAATATAATAATAATTAACTCAAATATTACTTATACTAGTAATTAAATTTAATAAATCAGTAGATAATTTATCATCTTTATTAATATATTTAATATTAGAAAATTAATTTAATCAAACTATTAATAAATTACTATTTGGATTAACACATTTAACATTAGAAAATTCAGTTAATCAATCTATTGATAAATTATAAAATACTATTATAGTATTAAAAATACATAATATTAATTATTTACATTTAATATAAATACTAAATTATATTTACCAACTATATTACAAAAATTATATCTTAATAATATTTATAAAAAAATTAACATAGTTGATAATTTTATATCAGAAAATAAATATAAAGTAATTTATTTAAATTACATTAAATTACATGAAATTACATGAAATTATATGAAATTATATGAAATTAATATGAAATTACATTAAATATATTAAATTTAATATATTTAATATATTAAATATCTAGATACTAAGTGTTTGTAAAGTTTACCATTTTTTTTTAAATTTACAGATTTATAAATAATAAGTTGTTTTGTTAAATTTAACCAAAAAGATAAATAAAATATTATAAAAATATAAATATTAATAAAAATATAAATATGGATAATTTCATTTGTATATTTATATTATTTTTATGTATAGTATTATTATATAAATATTTTGAAAATAATGTTTATGAAGTTGAGTATGTAGTATCTAATAGTGGTAAATCATTTTTAGTTCGTAATTTACCAGATAAGCAACTAGCATCTAATAATTTATCTGAAATGAGTTCTAGATTTTCTAAATTAGTAGATTATACAAATAAACAAGATAAATTTAAAATGTGGAAATTATATGTAGAAAAAAATCCAGATTCTTATAAAACTGTTGAAGATATTAAAAATGATATTAAAAAACAATCATATAAAAAATTTGATGATGATATAAAAAGATTAATAAATAATTATAATCCAGAAGTTATAAGTGAAAATACACCAGATAGTAAATTTACATCTTATTCTGAAAATAAAGGACAAAAAATAGTTTTTTGTATGCGTCATAAATCAGATAATACATTAGTTGATTTAAATACTATGATGTTTGTTGGTCTTCATGAATTAAGTCATTTAATGACTAAATCAATAGGTCATGATAAAGAATTTTGGGATAATTTTAAAATTATTTTAAGAATAGCTATACGATTATCTATTTATAAATGTCAAGATTTTGAAAAAGAAAGTAAAGCCTATTGTGGAACTAAAATAACTGATAGCCCTTTAAGATGTGGTGATGTATAAAATTAAAATAGTTTAATTTATTTATTAACCCATATAGATTTTAATATCAATATCTCGAAAGTATTTAATAGTTAAATCATATAATAAATTACATTCATTAATGTTTTGTTTTGCATTTTTTATTTTTAGATAATTAGTTATAGGTAATTTGTTTTCTATTTTATTAATATTTACATTTTTAATTAATAATAATTCATTTTCAATAATAATGTCTAAATTTGTTTTATAAGTATTATCACATTTTACTAATTTATTAAATATAAATTCTTTTTTATCTATTTTTGTATTATCTATTTTTGTATTATCTATTTTTGTATTATCTATTTTTGTATTATCTATTTTTGTATTATCTATTTTTGTATTATCTATTTTTGTATT
>Ga0307933_1002547_pt1 | contig 12354 bp, 4 predicted proteins | sample OrgLakmetageno88_FD_201811 | JGI IMG/M metagenome (GOLD analysis project Ga0307933, IMG submission 201811) | Saline water microbial communities from Organic Lake, Antarctica - #88 | ecosystem: Environmental > Aquatic > Non-marine Saline and Alkaline > Saline | place: Antarctica: Organic Lake...
CATTTATTATTAGTAAACGGATTCGGAGACGTATAAGCGATGAACCGCCTTGGTTGCCACAATCTCGCGAGCCATCATGGTAGAATCGGCTTTGATGTTGAGCGCTGTGCAAAAGAAAATGAACTCTTTGGCACGTTAGCAAACACGGCATGTCTTTTTGGCGGCAAATTAAAGCACGGCCGCCAGAAGGTGAAACGTGCTTGCTTTTGCTTGCCTTGCGCTTGGCCTTGCATGCGTGCATGCATGCATCGGGTCGATCGACCGATACGAGTACTCGACTTGACTCACTCGACTCGAAGCTCGCAATGATTATGATACTCTCGACACTCCGATAGAGTTGATACTTGGAAGTTATGTTCGAGTAGTATAGCGAGTGATGCGCAACTCATTCACTAGAGTCGTGGCTGCCAAGCCTCAAGTCCCCGAAGCGTTCGACTGATGCAACGGAACAAGATGGGTCTCTCGCAGCATGCTCGTATGCTAGCGGTTGAACTACCACTAGTACACCAGAGTCTCTAATACTATCAGGTACTAGCTGGATACGTACTATATGTTCGTCATGACTAGCAGTATTCATCATACAAGAGGACCAAAAATCAACAGATTGAAACTAAACATAAGTGTCACGTAAGATTACATCGTGTTGGAAGCCAGCTAAAATTCATGCTTCTGCCCTTCTTGACCTTCAACCATTAGCATCAACTCTTCACAAACATTTTTCATTTCGTCGTACTCGTTCTGGAGTTTGGCCTTGCCGGAGACAAGCGCAGAAAGAGACTGCTCGAGAGAGTGGCTCGTCGCTTCCGCATCCTCAAGCTTGTTCTCAAAATCTTTAGCAGCCTTGAGTAGGGATTCCATCTCCCGGCGGTACTCCTTGGCCCTCTGCGCAGAATCCGATTCCGTCTTGGCATTCAATGCCTTCAACTGGGCAACGTCGGCTTTCAAGTCGGCGACGCAGTCTTCCTGCTCGTTCTTGGCAGCTTCGATTGATCGCTTGGCTTCCTTGAGTTCGCTCTCGAGTCGGTCCACCTTTGCAATAGAAGCATCGTACTCCTTCTTCAACTTGACATATAGATCGTTGGCGGACTTGAACTGGACTTCGGCACGCTCAATCATTTCCTCGCGGGCTTCCTCACATGCCCGCTCCTGTCGTTCAACCTCGCCAGCCATGAAGTTCTCGTGAGACGCCTTCGCCTTGTCCAGGGCTGCCTTCATGGTTTCGACTTCCTGCGCAGCCGTTGTCGCCTCTTCACGCGCCAAGGATGCTTCCTCCGTCAACTTCTTGTGTGCCGCATCAATCTCGATGGTTCGATTTTCAGCCTCCGCGAGCTGCATGCCCAAAGCTTTGATGATGGCGTCTTTTTCAAAGGTGGAACCTTCCTTTTGAGTCATCTTCTCTTTGTGTTCCGCCTCGACCAAGTCAAGCTGCTGCAGTAGCTCGTCCAGCTGCATTGTGTGGTCCTTGCTAACTTGAAGCAGTTTGTGCTCGTAGTCGTCTTGGCTTGTCTTGGCTTTGGCTTCCAGCTCTTCAACCTTTGTACGCCATTCACTTTGGTCCCCAGAGGACCGCTTGGAGACAATCTCAAACTCTTGAACGGCTTCGGCCGCTTTTTGCTTCGCCTCCTTTTGGACAGTCTCTAGATCAGTGGCAGCATTTTTCTTGATGCTCTCAACTTCTTCCGTGTGCTGTTTACGAAGTTTGCCCAGCTCGAGGTCGTAATCAGAACGCTCCTGTTCAATCTCGATTCGCAGTTCTTGTACTTGCTCCAAAAGTGAGTCTCGTTCAATCGTAACTACCTTTGTTTCCGCTTGGAGCGCAGTGAGTACCTCAAGTTCCTTCTCGAGACGCTTGACCTCGGCGTCAGTCGTCGAACGAAGCTCTTGAATCTCTTCGTTGTGCTTCTTCTCTTCAGCCTTGAGTTCCTTCTCCAGATTGGAAATCTTCATCTTGATAAGCACCGCACCGCTTCGCTCGCCTGCAAGCTTCGACTCCAGCTTGTCGATCTTTTCAAGCAACTCTTCCTTCTCGAAGGAACTCGTTTCGGAAATTGCTAGGTGCAATTCACGTTCCTTGGCAATACGCTCGTCGCGTTGCTTCTCCAGCTCGTTCTTCAACTTTCGGATCTCACCTTCGCTCTTGTTACGAACGTCCTGCAGAGCAAGGTCGTGGCTCGTGACAAGCTCCTTTTCCACTTTTTCGAGTGCGGAAATACGCTGCAGCAAGTCTTCCTTCTTTTGAACTTCGCGTAATCCACCGTTTCGATCCGCCTTCTTTTCGGCCTCCAGATGCTCAATCATTTCCAAAAGCTCTTCCTTGTCACGGGAGTCCACGTTGAAAAGGGTGTCCTTGAGCTCGCGTTCCTTGATCATGTGATGTTCGAGTCTATTCTCCATGTCCTTCTTGACTTGGATAAGTTCGGTTTCACTGGCCAAGCGCAGCTGATTGAGCGAGCATTCGTGCACCTGGTTGGATTTTGTGAGTTGCTCCTCCAAGGTGTATATTTGGCTTCGTAGACTCTCCTTTTCGCGTTCGTGGAGCTCAAGGGTATTCTCCAAAGGTTCACTATCGCGGCGCGACTTGGAGTTGCTGCCGCCGATCTTGGGGGTACCGTTGTTTCGGCGAGGGGTCTTGGGTGCAGGAGAGCGTGTCGGGGTTGTGTTTGGTTTGGACAAACGTGAGACCGATCGAGCTGGCGAACTGCTCATTCGTCGGGCCGGAGATCCGGTGCTCAAACGTCGATTAGTGGTAGAGGTGGAGGCATTGATAGTGGCCGACTTTAGCTCGTCTTCCTTGGCCGACAACATATCCTTGACCGAATCGGCCTCCATTTCTGCGGCATTGAGCTTGGCATTGAGGGTAACAATCTCTTTTTCCAAACCCGCAACCTTGGACTTGGACTCGGATGCCTCCTTTTCCTTATTGAATAGCTTTGTCTTGAACTCGGCCGTTTCCTTCTCCTTGTTGGAAAGCTGGGAGTGGAGCTGCGTGACTTCCTTCTCCTTGATGGCCAGGTTAGACTTGAGATCCATGGCTTCTCGTTCTTTACTCGCCAACTTGGTCTTAATATCGGGAGTCTCCTTCGACTTACTATCGCTGAATCCCTTGCTGGGCGGTTTGTACGTGGGTTCGGGAGTGGAAATAACATCGACAGTTTCGTCCTTGAGCGAGGCCAACGCATCGACACCTTCCTTCGCGGTGAGTTTGCCCTGCAGCTCGACAGCTTGCTTTTCGCTGGACGACAACTTGGCTTGCACATCAGCAACTTCTGTCTCTGCCTTGACGAGCTTGGCCTTGGTTTCTGCAGATTCCTTTACGGTAGTGGCAAGCTTGGCCTTGACCGTGGTCAGTTCCTTCTTGACCGTCTCCAAAAAGGTTTCCTTTTCCTTTTTCACCTTTATCAGTTCGGCTTGGAGCACGGCGATCTTTGGTCCGCTGGTGGGCGCTGCACGCAAGGTGATCAATTGAGTCTCGAGAGATTGGATTTCCGTTTCGTGCGTCTTGGCCAATCGATTCGCCATGGCCGTCTGGTCCTTCATCTCGTTCACCTTGCGTTCGTACTTGGCCTTGATCTGATCCAACTCTGTTTGGTGATCTTTCCTCCACTGTTCGCCGTGTTCCTGCAAGAGATCCTCAGCTTGGGATTTTGTCTCCTTGAGCGCAATTTCATACTTGTGTTCTTGCTCTTCCACCACGGCGGCACGGACCTCTTCGCCCATGATAATCTTCCATTCCTCCTTCGCGTGATTGACAGCTTCCGAGATGCGACGCTCCATTTCGGCCCACGTGTACCGGCGTCCCATTTCGCGTCTAGCGGGCGAGTTTGGGACTGGACTGGTGGATCTAGGCGGTGCAGGTCGCGCGGGAGATTTGGGGACAGCTGCTGGAGTGCTTGTAGCGGCGGCAGCACTGCTGCTGTTGTTGCTAATCTTTGGTTGGCTGTCCGACTGGCCCGCGTTGAAATCGTCTGGTAAAAAGGCAGCATCTTCATCGTCATTGTCGTCGACTGGCGCTGTGTCAGTCGTCCCGACAGCAGGTGCTTTGGATTTGTGGGCATCCTTACCAGCTGGAGGGTCACCACTCTTGGCTGGACCGTCCATTTCGACATTCGCGTGAGTTCCGCGGTATCGGCTGCTGGTTGGATCATTTGACGGTATTTGCTCCACCAACGGGTGGGCTGGACCAGCTAGAGGATTCAGAATAAACTTGAAGAAGGAATTGGTCGTTGCATTATCGACACATTTTTCCTCCATTGCTGCAGCTGCATCCGTATCGACACTCATGTCGATATCCGAAGAGTCCCACAAGGATCCTCCCTTCATGGTCGTGGGAAAGAGACTCTTTTTGTGCACGGCAGGTGTAGGAATACCGACATCCCCACCACCACCACCACCTGGTGTCTTCATGGGTTTTTGCTGTGCAGCTCGTGTCGGCGTTCCACTAAACGTTTGGACTTCCTTGGCCACGGCCGAGTACACTTGCGTCAATGAAGCTTGAATGGAGGAACGGACTTCCTCTTCCGCCGTCATGGCGAGAGCGTCAGACGCTTGCTCCAATGCTTGGGAGAAAGTAACGCACGAAGCCTGATTCTCACTACCCGAGGTACTCTTTGAGACGGTCAAGAGATCAAAGGACGATAATGACGAACCCGTGCCGCCAGCCGCCGTCGGACTGTTCTCGACGGTCGTTCCCGGACTGGTTTGGTCCGCGAGCGACTTCATGGGCGGTTCCTTGGCGGCTGCCAGGGGAATGTTGCAAAAGAGCTTGTTGAGCAGTTGCGAGGCACCCTTTTTCTTTTTGAGCGCCGAAAACTTGTGCGCTTTGCGCGTCAAAAATGTAGTCTTTGCGGCCGACGTGGTCGCCAAAGTCGACATGCTGTGGGACTTTGTGGACGGAGCCGTCGCGGGAGTCGTGTTGAGCGTGGAGGTGGAGTTTTGCAAGGGGGACGTGACCTTTTGCGGTGTTGCTACTGGTGCAAGTGTTGTTGTTGAAACAGTCGGTGCCTCTTGCGACGGCTGCTGCTCCACTTCTACGGGGCGCAATTCCGATTCGGTTTCAAAGATAATGACGTCTTTGACCGTCTCGTTACTTTCCACGGTCGAGCCAGCTGGTGGGGGATCCATGGTGGACATGCTGCGACAAGTAAAAGTACTGTATGTTCGGAGCGTTGGCTGTCCAAAAAAATGAACGGTGCGAGTCTCGCGAGATTCTCAATGACTGGGCAAGGAAAGCTCGCTCCACTGCACGCTCTAGAGAGACGGACAACGACTCGTTCGTTGTGGGAATGACTGTGTGTTGGGGCAGTAAAAGGTACTGCTGGGATCGTGGTGTCTCGATTCCCATGGAGGTGCACTAAACTGCGACGATCGAATGAATCGATGAATCGATCGTTGGAGTGACAGAAAACAGCGAGGGAGTTCAAAAATGTCGTTTGCGATATTATTATTTTCAAAGTATACTGGAAAGTCACGTAAGTATGAAACATTCATTGTTGCAGAGTAAAGTTTTTGATTGACACAGCCACCGTTTTCCAATAAGTTCGCGCCAAAAACACCCTGGAAAAATATCACTGTCGTCCAAAGTGTACTCGAAACCTCCCGTTGAAATTCAATGGTGGCAAGGCAAAAAAGGCCCATGGTCGCTTGCCGGTTGCCGGTAACTTGCTGCCGTTTTGGACTTTGCCAGTGATGACGAGAGAGTCTATCATATACAGTACACACACACTGTACCACACCCTATAGTCGAGACTACTGCTGTTCGAGAGCCCTACTGTAGACCGATTACTTTGCTTCTCCATCCTCTCTGTAGTATTGGGCAAACAAGGTTGGAACTTGCTCTTTGTTTGCATTGGATCACCGCCGTCAACAGCCGTTCCACCGTCTCCGATCCTACGGTACTCATACCGACGCGTTGCATACCAAAAGCTCTACCACATGTCGTCTCGCTGGGGTCCTCGCGTCCAGTCCGAGTCGGGTGGCGCCGATACAGACGTTACTGCTGATGCGCCGGCCGAGGGAACAGTAACAACGACGACGACGACGACGACAACGACAGTCACTTACGATATAAACACCAAACCAGCGGACGCGGACTTTTTGCTGATTCCGACGGTCGAATGGGGCCCGCGTCGCGGTGACGACGGCTACGACACGGACCAAGAACTGGTGCCGCATCCCGTCGCGGAACGCACGGATCCCTGTGGATGTCAGCCGCCTCCGAATGCCACCAGTAGTGGTGCTGGTGCTATTGCTGGTGGTGAAACAATCATGGCCTGCGTGGACGATTCGTGCCTTCTGTTTGCTTGTTATGAGGAGTGTCGCAAGAATTGCGACGCTGGTTTGCACTGTGGGAATCGACGAATTCAGCAGCAGCAGTTCAAAAAGCTGCAGGTATTTGAAGCTGGATTGAAAGGCAAGGGTTTGCAAGTCATGGAACCAGTCAAAAAAGGTGACATTATTACCGAATATACCGGCCGTGCCGTCAAGCAACAGGCCTTGAATCGATTGTTTCGACGGTACCAGTTGGATCGAATGTTGTATATCATGGCGCTGGACACTGGTATATACCTGGATGCTAGAGAGAAGGGGGGCTTGGCTCGGTATATCAACCATTCGTGTGACCCAAACTGCAAGGTGGAGCGCTGGAAGGTCAAGGGGATTCTACGAGCAGCCGTTGTGGGTCTTCGCGATTTGCATCCTGGAGAAGAGTTGACCTTTGATTACCAGTGGGAACGTAAGCGTGGTCGAGCGACAACCAAGTGCCGTTGTGGGTCAGCCAACTGCCGGGGAACCTTGGAGGTGGCCAAGTCGCTAGAAGAAAAGCAAGAGGAGCAAGGACTTCAAGGCCATTGGAACCAAATGACTACCGCGGGCGATCAAACGATTGTCAACCGAACAGTACAAATATACTCGCAGGAGCATAAAGAGTACTTTCGGGGGGAAGTCACGGGGTACAATGCCGACAAGGGCTTACACTCTATTCTGTATAGACATGATTTGAGCGAAGCATGGGAAGATCTGTCGAGAGAAGATTGGATGCTTTTGGATGAGGAATACGAAGGCTTTTTTATTGCCAAAAAGATTCAGAGTCGGCCGTCGGTCACCAGCAGTCTATTACAGACTTCCGATACAGGTGCCAATGGTGCTCACGCAAAGCACTATCTCTACGTGCAGACACCCATCAAGCATATCTTTTGGTCCAAGCATTGGATTGAGCGCTGTGAACGCAACTTTCAAGTCCAGGTTCAGCCGTCGCAAATGGCCAGACCGCCCCTGGCGCCCAATCCCGACGACTTAGAAGAGGTGGAGAAGTACCAGGCCTTGGACCAGTCCAGGGATGGAACCGTGTGGAAGCTGACCATTTCAGGATCGAACGTGTCGGAAGCCCACACCTTTCTGCAAAATGGTGCGGCCTCTCTGCAAAAGAAACTGGAAATCGAAGCAGCACTAGCTGCTCAGCAGGCCCTTGTTGTACCGACTGTCGTTCGTACGCTGGCGCCCAACTCTGCACCATCCTCTCTGGACTTGCACGAGGTGGTTATTCCTCGGCTCATTGTTGACGCCGTCAAACGAAGACTCCCGTCGGTCCGTGAAAGGTGTCGAAGTGTCAATATCTCCTTTGCGCCGTCGGAGAGCAAGAGCAAACAAATTTCTAGACTCTTTCTAGAAGGCAGCTTGCTCTCGGATATCGAAGCTGCCAAAGAACACGTGTGGGCTCTATTGGTCGAACTCTGTAATGAAGCTGACGCTCCTGCGACAGCGAACAAGATCTACCGTGACCTAGGCTTTCTTGGAGGAGCACTCAGTAATGCTCAGTTTCGACTTCTGTGCAGCCCGTCGAAAGACTCTCTCAAGGTGAACGCCCAAGAAGATTTGCAACGATCACCTTTCTTTGCATCCTTTGAGAGTACGTACCGATGTACTGTCTGGGTCCAGTCGGAAGACGACAAGGGCCGCATCAATTCGGGGAACGTGATTGTTGACGAGTCAACGCCGGAGAGTTCGCGCAAGGTGTTTTTTGGCTGCCAACCCAAAGAGATTCCCAGGCTTTGGAGTCTAGTACAGTCTCGCGCAACGGAGCTTGCGAGGGGCGTCAAGTTCCTTTATTTGGGTGTCGATCGTGTTTACCAACAGCTCATGATGAAGAATGGCGGCCAATTCTTTGACTACGTCAAGCATGTTACTGGGGCCTTGGTGACGGTAGACTCCATGACAGGCGATCATCTTCGCATTGATGGTAGTTCACAGGGAAATCTTATATTAGAGGACGGGGTTCAAGATATGACTGAAGAGGAATGTGCAAGCATGGCCGACGAGCTCATTCGTTTGCAGATCGAGCTCTATCGTGACAACTGTATCCGTCAACAGAACTGGATGTGGGGTCGAGATTGGACGCTGATTGCCAGTGCCCCTCAATCATCGAAGAACGCCGAATCCAAGCTGGTGGTTCAACCCTTTGGAAACCTGGATAGTCGAAGCATCGTACAAGGATGTATGGAATTGTCCGAGACTATTGCTATTCTTGAACTTGGGACCAACGTGGCGGCACACGCTGCGATCATATTGTATCGGTTTGTCGGTGCCAAGGGAAGTGCAGATACGCAGATCAAGACGCGCGAAGCAGTACTTGCCTGTGCCTTTCTCGCCAACAAAGCGCAGAAAAGAAGTAAGTGGCGAAAGTTAGACGCTGTACTCGAGGCGGGTTACCAAACGTTCTACCCTGGGACGAAGTTCGATCGCGACCAAGAGGCAGTGATTGTTCTCGAAGAGAAGGTGATTGCGGCTGAAAAAGAGATCCTTCAGACTTTGGGCTATGATGTATTCTGGTACGACATCGAAGGCATATCATTGGCGGCCCAGGGAGCCTGGACGGGAAAGGTGAACAAGGTTTTCGTCAAGAGCGTATTTGATTTGGCTTTCTGTGGGCCTGTACTCGCGGCAGGCCCGGAGCTCTGGTTAAAGTACGGGGTTGAGTACATCTTTGCTGTCGCAGCTGCATTTCTCAAGGGAGATCTAGCCGTTTTGTTCCCAGCCCTGTCTTTGATCCCCTTGAAAGTTTCGCAAGCCGCCGAGCTCTTGGTTCAGTCGGCGAAACTAGGCCGCCCGTCAAGCAAGAGAATTCCTTCGCACCCTTTGCTAGAAGGTACAAAGGAGACACTTGAGAAATACTTGCCTCGAATCAAGGAAACGTGCGTCGAAAGCATGAAGCAAGGCCTATTGGGTCAGTCTTCGGCTGCACTCACAAGGTCGTTGGAATCGGTTCAGCGATTCCGGATAATCGGAGAGAGAAGTTGTCGACGATCAGCTATCCGGGGGGTTACGTGTAATATTGTACAAGAACACATCGTTCCGATCGTTGACAGTATTGCAGCCGAAAGCACTTGTGTTATCTTTCTTGTCAAGAGCCCACAAGAGGGAACCGAGGATATTATCCTCGAAGGGTCTTGGAGGGCAGTGGCAATTGCCGACCACATGCTTCGAGCTGCCACAGTGAAAACCACAGCACTGCCCTCTACCGTGGATGTTTCTTCTGAACTGCAAGGAACCAGCAAGATCCAAGCCAAAATTCACTCAGGTCTCCTTCGAGTGAGTGACATTCAAACCTCTGATGAATGGGAAGGCACTATTCAGGCTAAAGACTCCGATAAAAAGTCGAGTGGGCATCGGATTGGGGGGAAGTGCGCCCTTGCTGCCAAAATTTCCGAGAAGGCGATGCGAGAAGCAGGGCTAAGATGGTGGATTCCTCCCAAGTACGGACCGAGTCCATCCGGATCAATCCAGGATATGTTCCTTATTCGTTCGAATCCTTCCGAACAGCTTGATGCTCTAGCTCGTCTTACGAAAGCCTTCGCTGGCCAATCCGATTCCTATCCAGCTCTTGCGTCACGTCTTGTGAAAGATCCGAACGGCGGTAAAGACCGTTCCATGGCAGTATCGATACAGCGATGGCCTTCAGAAAAGGTCACGAACAAGGAGCTAGAGACGTCCAAGAAAAGCAAAGGGAAGGAAGTGCAGATCGGTTTCTCTGCCGCTGCACTGCAGGAAATGCAGCTCCTAACGCAGCTCCACAGTCTCGTTCCATCGCCGCAAGGGCACCCGAATTTTGTCCTTCCTGTTGGTATTGCACTTCCCGGACAGGAAGACTCGGGCTATACCTCTCCTTTCTCTGGAGATAAGGGACCGGCCAGCCTTCTCTCGATGGACGATCCGATGTTTTCGTTGTTCCGGTCGAGCGAAGAGAACGAAAGGGCGGCCGAGAAGGACAAGAAGGTGAAAAGTGGCCCCCATCTAATTTTCCATCCAACACCGTTCGTCTTGCAACGCTTCATGTCGCGGAGGACGCAAAAATCGGAGGAACTCTGCTTGAGCCCAGCGATAGTAGGAACCTGGTTCCACGACCTCTTATCAGCGTTAGTTCATTGTCACACCAACCATGTTGTGCTCAAGAATATCCAGACGGATCAAATACTCGTCGACCACGGAGGGGTGGCGAAGTTGGGCGCGCTCTACCGCGCCACTGTACTTCCACTGGACGAAAGAGAGAAGCCCCCTAATCTCTTGAAAGCCGCCAAGACCGCTCGGGCAGCGAAGCGCAAGAAGAAGGAAGATGACGAGGACTATTCCAACAACCCGTACGCTGCCCCGGAAAACCTCCTTGGTTCCCCGAAGTTTTCAAAAGAAAGCGACGTGTGGTCCATGGGTTGTTTACTGGCGACGTTGCTTCTGAGCAAGCCTCTTTTTGTTGGCAAAGATCGATCATCTCTTCTCACAAGTCAGTTTAAGATTGTGGGGCAGCCATCAGAAGAAAACTTCAAGGAGGCGGCAAAGTTTCCTTACTTTAAGAAGCCGGAGAAAAAGAAGGGCAAGAAGAAAGGTGAAAAGAAGGAAAAAAGGTACCGCCGAAACGTTGAAAAGGCACTGGAGCACATGATGAAGGATGATGCTACTCAGTATGCAAAAGCGATAGATCTGCTGGCGCGAATGCTCCACCTGGATCCGAAGATGCGCTGTACAGCTGCAGATGCCTTGGGCCACGAGTACATGCTCGACTACGTTGAGAATTGCAGCTCGGCAACCTTTCGCGAAACATACGTCTCCGACTGGATGACGCTCAAGAATCGACTCCTCCATATGGGCGACTCTGAGAGAAAGGACCTGAAACGGAAGGCCATGCTAGCGGCCACCAAGGCGTCAAACGATGATGGTGGAGACGATTTGTACGATATGGATGACCTCTTTGTTGACGAAGAACCGGCCAAGAAGCAAAAGACTGGGACTGTTCACTAGTTCAAGAGATCTCTTACGATCTTATCTCAAATCTAGGGGGGCTGACGGCTTGCTACATATTTTATCTAGCCTTGAGCTATTTTGTAGAGGGGAAGACGCGATGATGTTGCAACTTCTACCCGACTTAAAAGTCGGATTCTACTACGCCTGGCACCACTTCGGCCAGTAGCTTTAGCTTGGTAGACCCCAATGTTGGTCTGTCGTACCACTGAGTCTATGGATGGGACCGGTAGGGGAGCCAACTTGCCAACTTTACAGAAATACTGTACTGTAGTAAATAATAGACTGCCCCCAACCGCACAGTACTGTGAAGTATACTGTAGTTTACCGCGTCTTTTTACATATCGCTATGACCAAAAATAATGATGTCCTAGTCGACCGTCGAATTTGAGATTTTGAAATGGACCTCACTTTTTCACTTTTTGCACCACTTTCCTGATTTCCAACATTCAGTACATCATCATGAGGTTTGCTGCTCTCGGACTGCTAACAACCCTTAAGTTGCTTATCGTTGGTGCAATAGACATTGTCCCCGACAGTGGAGGTGACTGCTGGTCCAGCACTGAGGAATTTTTCACTAAAGAAATCGACTTGGCCGCGACGGGGTTCAATCTAACGGAACAGCGCAAATACGCACTCTGCAGCAACTCTCGTTTTGAGATTCGAGCTCTGAATAGTACCACTTTGACAGCACCCACCTCTCTTCAGTGACCTCTCTTTTTGGTATACCCCAACGTCTACGTCTACTGCGAAGAGAACTGCATTCTCGAAGCCGCAGACGACAGTCTTCAGGCATCTTTGATTGTACCCAGGCCAGCTCGGCAGATATAGCAGTGACCGGTCTTCTACCGGAAGATTACATTGTAACGGCAGATAATTTCATTATTGAAGGTTTGACCTTTACTGCAGCGAATACTCGTCACCAAGACCTCGGTGCCGCCATTGACATCGCAGCTTATGCAAGAAACTCGTTGATTAAAGGTTGTCTGTTCACGAAGCTCGGAGATATTGAAATGGATACCATCGTGTTCAACGCCATTCGCCTGAGTTATGATGGTGTTGATGACGAAC
>Ga0307933_1002553_pt1 | contig 12342 bp, 11 predicted proteins | sample OrgLakmetageno88_FD_201811 | JGI IMG/M metagenome (GOLD analysis project Ga0307933, IMG submission 201811) | Saline water microbial communities from Organic Lake, Antarctica - #88 | ecosystem: Environmental > Aquatic > Non-marine Saline and Alkaline > Saline | place: Antarctica: Organic Lake...
ATTTATGGGTATCATTTTGGACTTTCATAGTCTGCCAACTTCAACAGAGACCATATGATAAGTCTAGCTATTTTTAGAAAAAACTTTCTAAATTAAGCATTTAGGTAAACAGCTGAAATGCCCCTGTCATGAGGGTGAACTCAACTGCCGTGATGTCTCAATCTTTAAATTTTGCGTTGAGGCCCATTTTTTTGCTTGGGATATTAACCATGCCCTAACTGTTCTCTAAGATCTTCCAGAGATACCTTCTTGTCGTCAAGGCTTCTACTTCGCGGTGCCTAACTTGAGCGGAGGGGCGCGACTTGTCACAATGCCACTGCGTATTTCAATGCCTTTTGATTCTGGGCTATAATGAAAGCTCAAATCACTGATTTTCAGCCACAAAAAGGCACGAAGAAGCACGAAAAACTCAGAGGAAGAAATTTTTGTGTATTTTTGTGCCTTTTCGTGGCCATAAAATACGCATGGATAGAACATCATCCTATTTAACTTTTGTTAATCTGGTAATACGCAATGCCACTGCGACTTGTCACGCCCGCGTCGGATCGGCTCTGAGTGCTCGGCGGGCGTCACAAGTGAAGCCCCTACTTCTTCAACGCTGAATCGAACCAGTTGTTGCCGAAATCGTTGTTGGCTTTTCGCTCGCCGCGCTGGCCGCCACTCGTCTGCGGCTTGCAGCTTTTGGGGGCGCCAGCGCGCTCTTTCTTACCGCCGATTTCGGGCTGCTTCTTCATCGAGAGGGCGATGCGGCCGCGCTGGAGGTCGATCTCGGTCACGGTGACTTTTACTTGGTCGCCGACTTTCACGATCTTGTTGGGGTCATCGACAAAGCTGTCGGCCAAATGGCTGATATGGACGAGGCCATCCTGGTGCACGCCGACATCGACGAAGGCTCCGAACGCGGTCACATTAGTCACGAGGCCGGGGAGCTTCATGCCGAGCGTCAGGTCGGAGGGCTTATCGACACCTTCAGCGAAGACGAAAGTCTCGAACTGCTTGCGTGGATCGCGACCAGGCTTGGCCAGCTCTTCCATGATGTCGCGCAGGGTGGGCAGGCCGACGGCCTCGGAGACGTAGTCTTGCAAATTAATTTTTGCGCGGGCGGCGCTGTCTTGGGTCAGGTCTTCGACTTTGCAGCCCAAGGCGGTGGCCATTTGCTCGACCAGCGAGTAGCGCTCGGGATGCACGCCACTTTGATCGAGCGGGTGCTTAGCGTCGCGGATGCGGAGGAAGCCTGCGCATTGCTCAAAGGCCTTCGGCCCGAGGCGGCTGACTTTGGTCAACTCCTTGCGCGACTTGAAGGGGCCGTTCTCTTGGCGGTGCGCCACGATGTTGGCGGCGATGGATTCGTTAAGGCCGGACACGTAGGAGAGCAGTTGCTTGCTCGCGGTGTTCACCTCGACGCCGACTTTGTTCACACTGGAAACCACAGTGTCATCGAGCGTGCGCTTGAGCGCGTATTGATCGACGTCGTGCTGGTATTGGCCGACGCCAATGGACTTTGGGTCGAGTTTAACTAGCTCGGCCAGCGGATCCATCAGGCGGCGACCGATGGAGACGGCTCCGCGCACGGTGAGGTCTTGATCAGGGAATTCGTCGCGGGCGGCTTCAGAGGCCGAATAGATCGATGCGCCCGATTCGTTGACGCTGATGATGAGAATTTTGGCCGAGAGCCCGAGTCCGCGGAAGAAGGCTTCCGTCTCGCGGCCGGCGGTGCCGTTGCCGATGGCGATGGCTTCGATTTCGTAGCGCTCGACCAATGCCTTGGCTTCGACGGTGGCGCGTTCGACTTGTCCCGCGCCGCCGGTGCAGAAGAGCACGTGGTTAAAGAGCAGCTTACCCTGCGCATCGAGGATGACGGTTTTGCAACCCGTTCGAAAACCGGGATCGACCGCCATGGTGCGCTTTTGGCCGAGGGGGGAGGCCAGCAGTAGCTCGCGCGCGTTGTCGGCAAAGACCTGAATGGCGGCGGCATCAGCCTTCTTCTTGGCTTGGATGCGCACTTCCGTTTCCATCGAGGGCGAAAGCAGGCGCTTGTAAGCGTCAGCGATGGCCTTTTTGACCTCGCCGGCGGCCGCGCCGCGACCGTCTAAAAACTGTTTTTCAATAATGGTGATCGCGCTCTCTGCTTCGGGCAGGATGCGGTGAAAGAGGAAGCCTTCCTTCTCGCCGCGGCGGATCGCCAGCACGCGGTGGGAGGGGGCGTTTTTGATCGGCTCCTTCCAGTCGAAATAGTCGCTGTATTTCGCGCCTTCGGTCTCTTTGCCGGGAAAGGCTTCGGAGCTGAGAGTGCCGTGCTCCCAGAAAAGTCTGCGCAGTTTTTCGCGGACGTCGGCATCGTCGCTGAGCCATTCGGCGATGATGTGGCGAGCACCTTCGAGTGCGGCATTGGCATCGAGCACCTCATTCTCGGCATCGACGTAGGTGAGCGCCTGTTCTGCCGTGTCGCTGGCATTTTGGTTCTCAAAAATATGGGTGGCCAGCGGCTCGAGTCCGCGCTCGCGGGCGATCATCGCCTTGGTGCGGCGCTTGGGGCGGAAGGGGAGGTAGATGTCTTCCAGCTTGGCGAGCGTTTGCGCGCCTTCGATTTTGGCGGCGAGTTCATCGGTCAGTAGGCTACGCTCTTCGAGGGATTTTTTAATCGATTCGCGGCGCGAGGCCAGCTCGGCGAGTTGTTGGAGGCGGTCGCGGATGTTGGTGATTTCGACTTCGTCGAGCTCGCCAGTCTGCTCCTTGCGGTAGCGCGCGATAAACGGCACTGTGCCGCCTTCGGCGATGAGCGTCGCGGTGGCGGCGACTTGGTGAGCCTTCAGGCTCAGTTCTTCGGCGATTTGATCAATAAATGGGTTCTGCATGGGTCGGTAAAAGACTTTTCTAAGATGGATTAATGGAGATTCTTCTGCTGAGCACGACAGCGCGCCACTCGCTTGCGATTCATTTCACGTTTGTGCGCTTCAGATAAGCGGGGTCGGCCTCGTCTCAGTTGGATGGGGTTCAACGTGCTGCTTTCGCTTCTTCGTAAATCGTTCGTAGAGCGGTGAAGTCTTGGTCGCGTGAGCCACTTAATATTCTGCGATCGTAGTGCTCGCTTAGTTCTATTTCCTTGAGGGCAACTTGCATGCGGCGTTGGACTTCGTCTTCGGGGTCGGAGCCGCGGCCACGAAGGCGGGCTTCCAGTTCTTCAATCGTTGGCGGCATGATGAATACGGTGACGACTTTTCCTTGGAGCAAAGGATCCTCTTGGGCGGTCTCGCGCATTTGCGCCGCGCCTTGCACATCGATATTGAGCAGGAGATCAGAGCCGGTGGAGAGTTTGTCCTGCACTTCGCTTTTGAGGGTGCCGTAGAGATTGCTGTGGACGTGGGCGTGTTCGTAAAATTCGCCCGCCGCGATTTTGGCCTGAAAGGTGTCGTGATCGAAGAAATAGTAGTCGACTGTATCGACTTCGCCATTGCGCGGTGGGCGGGTGGTGGAGGTGACGACGCGCTCGACTTGGGGCATCTCGGCCAACATGCGGTAGCAGAGGGTGGTTTTACCACTGCCGGCTGGGCCGGATACGATAATGAGGAGGCCGCTCTGTGGGTTCTCAGGCATAGGAGGGTGTCGTGCTAGTAGGTGAGCGCGACGCCGAGCAGGAGTAGTCCGTAGGTGGCGAAGACGCCGCCGAAGATACGTGGGCGAGCCTCCTTGCGATAGAGCCACTCGAAAAAGTCGCGCAATTTGTAGGGGTTGGCACCGAGGACGATGGCGGCGACAATGCAGAGATACACAAAGCTCACCATGAAGAGACGCGCCATGGGCAGCTCCATGTAGGCGGCATCGAGTAGCGCTCCAGCGATGAGTAGGGTGAGGGCAGCGAGTCCGCGCACGGCGAGGAAGTCGGGCACAAAAAAGAAGGCGCCGACGGCCACCGATAGGAAAAGGAGGAAGAGTAAGTTTTTATATTGTCCGAAATCAGCGGGGCCGAGCTGGGTGACTTTATATAGGAACCACGCGGCGGCGGTGCCGAGTAGGATGTAGGCGGCCACTTTCGAGCGGGGGAAGGTTTGCACGCTCTTGGCCGAGGCCATGCCGTACCAAAGAAAATGGGCACCGAAGGCGACGAGGAAGATGCCCGTGAAGAGGGTGGCTTGGAAAAGTGTCATAAAGATGGATAATGGGTAATGACTATTGGCTGCGGTGGAAGGAAAAAAGCTGTCTGAATGGGGCAATCTCTCTTCAACGTTCGATTGGCTCGAAGGGGATGAAGCGCATGAGTGCGACTATCTTGATCTCGGTTTTGTGCGGCGCTTGCGGGATGAACCACTGCTCGCCGCCGCGCATGCGCAGGAGCCCGCGGTATTTCTCGCCCCAGGTGCCGAGCGTGACGTAGCCTGCGCGGTCGGCGCGGATCAGGGTGACGGCGTGTAACACGGGCATCGTCTCACCGCTGGCGGCTTTAGGGTAGCCGAGCAGGTAGCCCGTGCGAAAGTTGGGCATGGTGTGAAGCAGGTCTTTTAGCCGCAGCGGCGCTGGCAGGTAGTCGAAATGCACGCGTAGCTTGCCGCCGGATTGCTGCTGGACGATGTCGTCGAGCACCATCGCGATGTCGGTATTGCGAGAGCCTTTTAGCTCTCTGCGGGAGATGCCTGATTTACTCAGTATTCGCCGATCAATCTCTGCGAAAAGGCGCTGCTTATAAATTTCGGGGTCGGCCTCGTGGAAGAGAGGCTCGATCAGACCGTACTTCTCATACCAGACCAGCGTGTTAAGCAGGGCGGTGGGGCCGCAGCCGCTCTCTGACTCGGGGTAATCGTATTGCGATTCGGAGATGATGCTGAGGCGATTTTGAGAATTATTTCTGCGCTCAGTGCCGAGCAGTGTTTCGATGTCGGCCTTGCCCGCCTCAGCGGATGGGGTGAGCACCTGAAAGTCGAAGTTGCGCAGTTGGCTCTGACCGCACAGGGCGGATGCCAAGCTGTAGAGTGCGCAAAAACCTAGCAGGGTGGGGCGTGTGAACTTTTGCAGAGTGACCATCTGGTGTGGAATTTGAACATCAAACGCCCGAGGTCGAATCTATTGCGACAGGCGAGCAGCCTCTACGATTTAATAATCAAGCAGCAATAAAAGTTTAATTAGTTATACTTTAAATATTGACACGTAGAATAAGAGATACTTATCGTTTGAGCTGAAATTATTACTATGAACAACAAAACCAATACCCTCCTCTCTCTCGGCCTAGTTGCCTTGGGAACCTCTTTAAGCGCACAGGGCGGTTTCGTCCTGTTTGGCGACTCTAGTGTAGAGATCGCTCCCGAGCATAAGGCGGTACGACCGATCACGGCGCCCTATTTTGCGGAAGACTCTTTTATCACGACGGATCTCCGTGCCTGGTATGTCGATCACAGCTTCGACTCGGATACCAAAGGTATTCTTAATAATGGCTCTCTAACAGTGATGGCCTTGCAAGTGCGTGTCGCGTTGACTGATTCACTTCAGTTCGTCGCATACAAGGACGGGTATGCTGAATTTGACGATGCGGGAGTGCTGGATGACAACGAGGGTTGGATGGATGTCGGTGCGGGGCTCAAGTGGGCTTTTATCCAAGACTGGGAAAGTCAGTTTCACATGGCCGCAGGCCTAGGCTACGAGTTTAGCTTTGGTGATGGCGATGTGCTGCAGGACAGCAATGAAATCCGCTTTTGGATTTCAGCTAACAGAGGCTTTGATCGCCTGCATCTTGGCGCGACCGCCAACTACATTATAGCAGAAGACGAGGATGATAGTCTGTTGGGTAATTCCGATATGCTGACTTTTCACCTTCATGCGGACTATTATTTAACTGAATGGCTCAGTCCAGTTGTCGAATTAAACGCCTACCTAGCTCAGGATCAGGCTCCTGCCGCACTCAGGGCTGCTGGAGTCGATTTCTCTGGCGTCGATGCAGTTAGCCTGCCGGGCGGTAAGGACAACGATACTTACACTTATGCAATCGGTGCGGAAGTGCGCCCCTTTGGCCCCGAACTCGGTGTGCGTATCGCCTACGAGGCTGAGCTCAACGATAATGACAGCCTCTTCGGTGATCGTTGGACGCTCTCCGCAGTTTATGAGTTTTAGCAATTTTTTTGATTCGTGTTAGTTTGTTAATCTGAAGGGCGGCTCTGCACGAGTCGCCCTTTTTTTGATCTAGCACGGAGAGATTTCTATCTGAACTTTCCCTTGATATTATACAGCAGATCCACATACTGGTCGTTGATTAATTGGCTTCGATCGCCCCGCAGGAGCTAACTTATAGTAGCAAGCTAGCGCAGATGTGCCCCAGCTCGTCGGTTTGTTGCGATCCATATTACACATGAATTTTGACTATTTACTAGGGGGGCTTGTCGGTGCTGTTTGCGGCATCTTAGTCGTCTATCTCACGACCAAGCGGCGCACTGCTCGCCAGCAGGAGGCTCTGCGTACCCAGTTGGACGTCGAGCAGCGCGAGGCGCGTTTGGTGCAAAAAGTCGCGCAATCGGAGCTGGAGCTCAGCTTCAAAAACAAGCAGCTCGACCTAAACCGTAGCCTCGCCACCCGGGAAGATGAATTGAAGCTTCGCTTGCGCGAACTGGAGCGTGAAGGGGAACGTCAAACAGAACAGCAAGCACAGATTGAACTGAAGCTCAAAGAGCTGACCCGTGAACAGCGCCTAGTCGCGGATGGCGAGCACGAGGCCGAGAAAATGCGCCGACTCTATCGTCTTAAGCTTCATCAAATCACTCAGATGGGTCGCGACGAAGCACGGCAGTTTTTGATTAAAACCACGGAGAAAGAGTGTGAGCAAGAGATCCGCGATCTGCGCCGCAATAAGCTTGGTCGCGCAGAGGCAGATGTGGCCGATGAGGCCAAGCGCATCTTACTCGCGGCCATGCAGCGCATCACTAGCCAACCGATGAACGACGCCACTGCCACGGTCGTCAATCTACCGAGCGAAGAAATGAAAGGGCGCATCATCGGGCGCGAAGGCCGCAATATCCGCACCTTCGAGCACGCCACTGGCACGACACTCATGATCGACGAGACGCCGGATTCGGTGCTCATTTCTTGTTTCGATCCCGTGCGCCGCGAGATCGCGCGCATCGCGCTCGAAGCGCTCCTGCGCGACGGGCGCATCCACCCCTCCAGTATTGAGGATGAGGTGGTGAAGGCGGAGGAAGAGATGCATGCCAACGTGATCGACCTCGGCGAGGGCGCTTTGCGCAAGCTACGTCTCCACAATGTGCATCCCGAAGTGGTGGCGCTGCTGGGCAAGCTACACTACCGACTTTCCAATAACCAGAACACGCTGGCCCATTCAGTGGAGGTCGGCAATCTATGCGCGTTGATCGCTTCTGAGATCGGCCTCGACCCGACGATCGCCAAGCGCGCCGGCCTTTTTCACGACATTGGCAAGGCAGTCGACGAAGACTACCAAGGCAGCCATGCCGCTGTCGGAGCCGAGATCATCAAGCAACACGGCGAAGACGCGCGAGTCGTCAACGCCGCCGCCGCGCACCACCAAGAGGTGCCCGCAGAGAGCGCCTACGCCGGCCTAGTCATGGTGGCCGACGCGCTCTCAGCCGTGCGGCCCGGCGCACGCACCTCCTCGATCGATGGTTTCATACAGCGTGTTCGTAGCATCGAAGAGATCGCTGCGGCTTTGCCGGGCGTGAGCGAGGCCTATGCTGTGCAAGCCGGGCGCGAAGTGCGAGTCATCGTCGAGCCCGAAGTGGTCAGCGATGAAGAAGCACGCCAGCTCGCCCGCACCATCCGGCAGCGCATCGAGGAGCAACTTAACTACCCCGGCACGGTCGAAATCACCGTCATCCGCGAACAACGCTACTCTGAAACTGCCGTATGAAAAAACTACTTCGTCTGTTCGTTCTCTTTTTCGCCTGCGCACTTAGCTCGGCTCAAGCGGCCCCTTCGATCGTCGCGCTTGATAGCGGCGAGCAACTGATCGGAGAGGTGCAGCCTCAGTCCACGGATGCAACACTCATCATTAAATCGGCACTTTTGGGCGAGATCACCCTGCCGCGCGCACGTGTGCTCTCGATCCAAGCGCAGGCACCCAAAGTCGAAGCCGCGCCAGCCGCGGTGGCACAGTCCGCCCCTGCCGCCCCTGCTGCCGAGGCCATTGCCGCTGCCGAGGCCATTGCCGCTGCCGAGACCATTGCCGCTGCGGAAGTCGAGGAGCTTAGGATCATCGATACCCTTATGGAATTCAAAGCACCCGATGACTGGTCGGGCAATCTACGCTTCGGTATCAATCTGAGCCGGGGCGACCGGCAGTGGACGGAAACTTATGCACGAGGAAAGCTGGAGATCGACCCGCAAGGGAGCGCAAATTTTTACCGTTTCACCGGCTCCTACACTTATCGAGAGACCGAGCGCAACGATGGCACTGAGTTTAAATCCACCGATCAGCATGATGTAGAGTTTATTTATCGGCGCACGTTTCAGCAAAGTTGGTTTCTCCAAAACGCGATGGGCTACCGTGTAGATCAGCTCAAAGGGATCGAGCGCGAAGCCCAAGAGACGGTCGGCATAGGCTACAAATACAAGCCATCAGACCGCTTCGAGTTGCTCTTCGGCGGCGGTGGCGGAGTGGAAGAACTTCAAGTAGATTTTGAAGATACCCGCGAGGGGCTCAACCCCGTGGGCAACATTTTTCAAGAAGCCACTTGGCGGCCGCTCCAGCGCACCTCGCTGGTGCAAAAGTTCAACTACTACTGGAACCCCAAAGATTCGGAGCAGTTCAGCTATGTCTTTACCGCAGCCGTCCGCGTCCGCTTGACGGATTTGCTAGGCTTGGAATTTTCGTTTAACAAGAGTTTCGATAACGATGTCGGCAACGGCAACGCGCAGGACGATACTCAATGGCGCAACGCGCTAGTGGTCTATTTTTGACGCTGACCGTAGCGATGCGTGTGTAGGCTCGTTCGTTTTATGGCGGATTGCCCAATCTGGTTTTTTGGAATTCGTCAAAGGCACGCCACTGATGCCTTGATTCTCTTATGGCGTTTTCTGCGTCCGCAGTAATTCGGCGAGTTCCGCTAGCCCGATTGCTTCAACTTCTTTTGTCACGGGGTAGCGATCCTCTCCGGAATGAACAACAAAGCGTTTGGTGGGCTTGAGGTCTTCGCAGGCAATGAAAAATCCACGTTCCAATTTTGCTGAAAGACCTCGCTTGATTTCAATTGCCCAGAGACTTCGGTCGGGTCTCTCAATCACAAGATCAATTTCAGCGCCCGCAGATGTTCGATAAAAATAAGCAGTCGCCGGCCAGGGTAGTTGCGCTAGCAAATTTTCTATGGCAAAGCCTTCCCAGCTCGCACCATACACGGGGTGCCCAGCTAGTTGTTCCGTGCTCTGTAATCCGAGCAGTGCGTGTAGTAAGCCGCTATCACGCACATAGATTTTAGGGGACTTTATCAGGCGCTTACCCACATTGGCATGGAATGGGGGGAGGCGTCTGACCAGTAAAAGATCCGACAGTAGATCAATGTAGCGCAGCACGGATTGTGTGCTCAGATTCAATGAGCGAGCTAGCTCGGAAGCGTTCAGCGGGCAGCCTTGACGATTTGCTAACATCGTCCAGAGGCGCGTCATCGTCGTCGATGGGATGCGCGGCCCAAACATCGGTAGATCGCGTTCCAAGTAAGTGCGGATGAAATCTTTTCGTAGAAGCATACTCTCAGCAGTGTTTTCCGCTAAATAAGCATCCGGGAAACCGCCACGCAGCCAGAGTCGTTCGCGCATCTGACGCGTATCTTCTATTTCCAAGACAGAGAGGGGAGTCATTTCAATATAAGCGATGCGCCCCGCCAGTGACTCGCCCGATTGCTTGAGCAAATCAATTGCAGCCGATCCCAGTATGAGGAATCGACCTTTCCCCTTTTTTTTTCGGCGTCCCTGATCAATGATCCCGCGTAAGGCCTGAAATAGCTCTGGCGTCTGGTGGATTTCATCTAGAATGACTAAACGGTCTTCTTGGCTTTCCAAAAAAAGAACAGGGTCTTTGAGTCGTTCGCGATCATCTGCGTTTTCCAGATCCAAATATAGGGCGTCCTGCGCTTGGCCAATTTCCAAGGCCAATGTCGTCTTCCCGACTTGTCGTGGCCCTACCAGTGCGACCGCCGCTTGGCGAACTAAGGCGCTTTCGACCTCTTGCAGTATAATCCGACTAAGCATCCTTGTATTCTTTCCTTTGGCTGGAACAATTGCAAGGTTAATTGTGCGCACTCGTATTTTTAGCGCACTCTTGACTACTCTAGCATCATTGCAAGTTCGGGTGCATTAGGGTCTAGCACGGCCTGGGCTCCGTTGGTCAAAGGATAGGTGTATTCGTCGCCGGCGAAGTTGCGCATCACTATAAAATCGTCGGTGATCTCTTTGATGTAATCGGGGTTGATCGGTATCTTACCGCCGCCGCCGGGGGCATCGATTACGAATTGCGGGATGGCGTAGCCTGTGGTGTGACCGCGCAGGCTGCGGATGATCTCGATGCCCTTACGCGGATCGGCGCGCAAGTGGGCGCTACCGGTGATGAGATCGCACTGGTAGAGGTAGTAGGGGCGCACACGCATCATGAGCAGGCGGTGGATCAGCGACTGCATGACCGCTGCGTCGTCGTTTACATCGCGCAGCAGCACCGATTGGTTGCCGATGGGTACACCCGCGTAGGTGAGCTGTTCGCAGGCATCGCGCAGAGTATGGGTACACTCGTTGGGGTGATTGATATGGATGCTCAGCCAGATCGGGCCGTGTTTTTTAAAGATCTCGCACAGCTCGGGCGTGACGCGCTGCGGCAGAAATACAGGTATGCGCGAACCGATGCGGATAAACTCCACATGTGGCATCTTGCGCAGCTCGCCCAGCAGGTAGTCGATTTTGCGATCCGAAAGCAGCAGTGGATCGCCCCCACTGAGGAGCACGTCGCGGATTTCAGGGTGGGTGCGGATGTATTCCAGGCCGCTTTCGAACTCGGGGTGAAAATTGTAGTCCTGCGCGTTGGAGACCAAGCGGCTGCGGGTGCAGTAGCGGCAGTAAGCGGCGCAGCGATCGGTGACCAAAAAGAGCACGCGGTCGGGATAGCGGTGCACGATGCCATCGACCGGCTTGGTATTTTCCTCGCCCACCGGGTCGAGCAACTCCTCGGGCGCGGTGTGCATCTCGCCCCCACGTGGGACGACTTGGCGGCGAACTGGGCAGTTGGGATCTGCGCGGTCGATCAGATTGAAAAAGTAGGGGGTGATAGCCAGTGCCAGCTTATCTTTGGCAAAGATGCAGCCTGCTCGCTCATCGGCGGTCAGTTCCATGTGCTTTTCCAGATGCTCCAGTTTAGTCAGCCGGTTCTTCAGCTGCCACTTCCAGCTGTTCCAGTCTTCGGCGGGCACGTCTGCCCATAGGCCTTGCCCTTGATGCCAGTGTTCGAGTGAGTCGTTAGGATACATATAAAAGAGGGTGGGAAGTTTTGAAGGTGGGAAGGCTTGAACTTTATTTCGGTGGTTGACTCGTTGATATATCCACATACTTAAATATGTCAATGGCATCCTTGGAAACAAATTTAGATATCGACGCGCTTTCTAAGCAGCTATGGGCTTTGGGTGATCCGGTGCGTTTGCAGATTCTGCGTATTTTACCCACTGAGCCGACTTGTGACGATGCCTGCAATGTCTCGACAATCGCTGAGCGGATCGGGCTTTCGCAGCCGGCCACCTCGCACCATTTACGGATTCTTCGGCAAGCTGGTATCATCACCAACGAGAAAAAGTGCCGCGATATGATTTATTGGATCGATCTGGACGCGGCGAGCGCGATACGCGCGCAACTGGCGGAACTGCTGAGCTAGCGTCGAGCTTTGACGTTCCGGAGCGACCCGCTTCAGCGGTCGTCAGCATCGGGCAAGTGCGGTGGCTCGAGGATAGCGCGGCAATGCGCGTCGGCTAAAGCGCGACGTTCCGGAGCGACCCGCTTCAGCGGTCGTCAGCGTCGGGCAAGTGCGGTGGCTCGAGGATAGCGCGGCAATGCGCGTCGGCTAAAGCGCGACGTTCCGGAGCGACCCGCTTCAGCGGTCGTGAGCGTCGAGCAAGTGCGGTGGCTCGAGGATAGCGCGGCAATGCGCGTCGGCTAAAGCGCGACGTTCCGGAGCGACCCGCTTCAGCGGTCGTCAGCATCGGGCATGTGCGGTGGCTTGAGGATAGCCAGGCAATGCGCGTCGGCTAAAGCGCGACGTTCCGGAGCGACCCGCTTCAGCGGTCGTTAGCGTCGGGCAAGTGTGGTGACTCAAGGATAGCCAGGCAATGCGCGTCGGCTAAAGCGCGACGTTCCGGAGCGACCCGC
>Ga0307933_1002554_pt1 | contig 12335 bp, 14 predicted proteins | sample OrgLakmetageno88_FD_201811 | JGI IMG/M metagenome (GOLD analysis project Ga0307933, IMG submission 201811) | Saline water microbial communities from Organic Lake, Antarctica - #88 | ecosystem: Environmental > Aquatic > Non-marine Saline and Alkaline > Saline | place: Antarctica: Organic Lake...
AGGGGACAGCACTAGTGTTGGCCTATTTGTCTCACACCTTCATCCTTTGATAATGAATTCTTCACACACCTATTCACGTTTTATTTACACTCTATTAATTCTCAATTTTTGGCAACACCTTTTTAAAGACAGTATGTTTGTCTTATAAACATTAGTTTTGGCAATACCTTTTTTAAAGGTGTCAGGGGACAATATTATCGTCCCCTTTTATTTACGTCTCACATAGATACACTATATTACACTCTTTCATTACCATAACAGTCTCACATTCACATAGGGGACAGAGGGACAAGGGGACGATAATTCTTGCCATCACAGCTACTTTCATTCTATTTTGTAGTGCCACCCTTACAAAATAGAATATTTCATTATTCTCTTCTAAAATTATTGTCCCCTTGTCCCCTTACACCTTAAATTTTTATTATATTATAAGAGAACACACCTATTCACGTCTCCATGTTAGAGGGGACTATAATACACTACTCTCGTCCCCTTCCGTCCCTTCAGTCCCCTTTTTAAAGACAGTATGTTTGTCTTATAAACAGTAGTTTTGGCAATACTTTTTTTAAAGGTGTAATACGTTATTTATAATATTTGATAATATCAAAGAACATATTGGAATGAATAATAAATTAATTTATAACATGACAGCTGATGAAATACATGATAAAATTGAGGAATATTTACCTGTGCGTCAAGTCGAAAAAGATAAATTTGGGGAGGTTTTTACACCTATGAGTTTAATCAATGAAATGTTAGATAAATTACCTAAATCTGTTTGGAAAAATCCTGTTCTTAAATGGTTAGACCCAGCTAATGGAACTGGTAATTTTCCAATGGTTGCCTTTAAACGTTTAGATGAAGGATTAAAAGATGTTGATGGCTTCGAAAATGAAAAAGTTAGACGCAAACATATCATTAAAAACATGTTGTATATGGTTGAATTGAATGAAAAGAATGTTGCTATATCCAAGAAGATATTTGGTAAGAGTGCAAATATATATTGTGGGTCATTTTTGGAAAGTGGGTGGTATAAGAAATTTGGCGTTGATAAATTTGATGTGATAATGGGTAATCCTCCGTATCAAAAAAAAAAGATAGGTTTTACAAAAACAGAACCAATATGGGATAAATTTGTTGATTATTCAATAATAATGTTAAAAAAAAATGGTTATTTATTATTTGTTCATCCAAGTGGGTGGAGAGACATAAAAGGGAGATATAGACATATTTTTAATTTGATACAAGAGAGAGATTTACAACATCTAACAATGAGAACATTCAAAGATGGGTCTTTAACATTTTCAGGTGCTGGAACAAATTTTGATTATTATTGTTTATTAAATAATAAAACAAAAAGCAATAAAACAAAAATTAATGATATTGACAGAAATATTACTATTGTAGATTTGAACAAATTTACTTTTATACCAAGTGGAAAATTTGATATTTTTAAAACAATAATAGCACAAGATACTGATACAGTTAAAGTTATATATAGTTCAAATAATTATGAATCACGACCTGAAAAATCAAAATATCCCATAAATAAAAATAAGACAGATAAATATAAATATCCAGTTGTTTATACTATTACCCAAAAAAATGGGATAAAATGTATGTGGACAAGCACTAAAAACAATATGTTTGTTCCAAAAGTGATATGGTCAAATGGTGCTGGAACATATCCAATTGTTGATAAAGAAGGTAATTATGGTCTAACACAATTTAGTTATGCTATTAAGGATGATAAAGAAAAACTTGATAAAATTCAAAAAGCAATGAATAATATAAAATTTATAGAATTGATGAAATATGTAGCATTTACTTATAATAAATATAATTACAAAATAATTAATACATTCAAATCAGACTTTTACAAATACTTTTAAAGACAGTATGTTTGTCTTATAAACACTGGGGGCTAACGGGGATGTCCCCCCTCTACAATCCATTTATATCATTTATTGACACTATAATATCTCCCGTCTTTGATATTGCTGCTGTTGAATTTATAACTATTATAACCTCACATTTCACTGCTCCCTGAGGAAACTGAAATATATCCTGATTGTGTAATGTTATGAAACGCGTTGTTGATATTGTCTTTGATGGGTTATACGCACTACCTGTTGAATATGTTGATCCTATCTGTGTCCCACCTGAATCCAAATATGCTATATCAGCACTTATTGATAGTAAATCACCTGCTGAAGCAGAATAAGAGAACCGACTAAACATATCTATCTTAAAAGGTCTATTACCATTTGAACCTTCTGGAATATTCTCAAAATTGAAACCTCCATATGAAAACGCACTATTAGCAGAAACAAATAATGAAAATGTATTCAAATACTTTTGTGGAACTACACTATCCACATAAGCCTTATTTGCGACATCTGTAGCTGCGGACGGACTACCGACATTTACTATCTTATTAGTAAGCATATTTAAATCTGTATTTATCTCACATTGATTTTCATTTATAACAAATGTATGTCCATTACCACCTCTTAAACGTGTAAAAACAGCATTACCATCTATATTTGTTGATGTTATATTCCCAGCACCAAATCTTAAAACACCTGTATTCATATTAATATTGCCAGTCATTGACCCGCCTGCTAAATTGAGTTTTGTATCCAATTGTGATTTATTCACCGCATCTTTTGCGTCAAATCCATCACTCATATTTTTGATTGAATTTCCACTCATATCAATATTCCGATACATTCTTATAATATCTGAGAACCTCATCATATGTAATAATTCACCTGATTCTCCACCAGGTGCAAAGTCCCAACAATTATAGAAATCCATAAATGCCCGTTGAAATACAAATTGGGGAAAATCTGGGGTGCTTACAATACGTCCAGAAGGTAAATCTCTTATACCAGCCATATCCACTTGAAAATCTATCATTGCTTTCCCAATCCAATCATTAAACCCACTTGCTTGTGTCTTCAAAGCCAATTTACAAACTTGACTGTTTGGAGTTTCAAATAAATAACTATTTACATTTATATTTTCATAAGTGCTTAAAATATTATTTGTTGATGTTAATGTTTGTGATCCTGAACTTATTGAATCACAATTTATTAAACCATTACCCTTCATATCAATATCATTATTAGTTTCGTTTCTGAGTTGATTACAAACAAAATATTTACCATTACCTCCTGCTATTTGTGTGTATAAATTACCACCTAAAATATTATTAACGGTATTATCACCAAAATTAATAATTCCTGTGTTTGTTGTAATATTTAACCTATTAGCTGTTATTGAATCACAGTTATTAATATCATTAGAAATCATATTAATGTTTCCGTGTATGTTAATATTTTTCATAATTTCAACCAATTGTTCAGAATCAAGAGAATTTAAATGCATAAAAATATTACTATCTGTATCAACAAAAGTTAATCTATTAGCACCTGGAAAAGTAATTGAATTATACAATCCTGTATCATCAAAAGTTAGATTTTCGATATTAGTTATATCATTATTACCCATATTTAAATCTCCTGTAAGAGTCCCCCCTGACAATGGTAAATAATTACCCCCACCATGACTTTCAACATACTGTTTTGTAGCGACTTCATTATTAGCCGTAGGCTCTCTTACAACAATACTTCCTAAACCCTGTGTATTCAAATTCAATGATGTTGATGGCTCATTTAACTGATTATGAAATACATAAAACTTATCTGTTCCTGCTTTATTAATTATACCTTTGAATTTAACTGTCCCATCTTTATACGTCGCATAATTACCATAATCCAATAAATCACCATCTGTATTATCTTTTAATTGCTCAAGAATACCGTTAGTAGTTGAAAATGTATCCTGTTCATTTACACTCAAATCAAAAATAGTAACGCGTTCAAATGTTTTATGTCCTGTGATATTTTGAGACCCATCTATTCTTACCATATTTCTCTCAATATCAGTTATCTTATCTTCACCGTCCATTTCTAAATTCTCATAACCTTGATAACTTGTCATTTTGTTCTATATAATACTTCAATAGAAAAAAATGTATTATATACCTTTAAAATGGGGTCTAGTCATTGTAATTTACCTTCTTCACAACCAAAGATAAATTCACTGAACCTCCTTTCATATCTGTCAATGGTCTAAATTGGTCATCTAATAGAGAGAATTGTAAGCTACTAAATGTTGTTCTATACACTAAATCATGCTCATATAGAAACGGTCTTTCATTAAATGAATATGAACCATACCCACCTGTGAAATCAACTTGACACAATATTGGCAAATTCGAAGTTGTTGGATAATATGAATTGCCAACAATCTGATTACAGGCAACAAAAACACGTTGGGTTGGAATAAGGCGACATACAAAATTCAATAGAATATCATCACTCGGTGTTAATATTACACCTGATAAATTTCGCTTCGCATCATAATTAAATCCTATCTTTTTCCAAAATGGCAAATACTCTGCTGATAAATCCAATTCCACATCTACTGCTTCATCATTTGTGATACGGATTCGCTTTGTTGGGCTATCAAAAGAAAATACCATATTCACTCCACCTGCTATACAAAGATTTGTTAAATACTGACATAACTCAGTTGTATTACTATGAACTACATTTGTATCAACAGTCAATTCAATAGCATTCAATTTAAACTTTTGTTCTGTTGGATGAAATTGGGGAAAAGTATTTGAAATTGAACATGATAATACACTCAAAGCATATTGCGTATCCTTATCCAACTGAATTGGAATTGGAAACTTTGAAGTCCAATTACTTAATGAGTTGTTAAAATCATCCAATTCTGTTGCGGAGTTAATATAAATCTCACTTGAAAAATCATGCGTTGCCATTTCTTATTATACATATTCATATTATTTTATTTTAGACGCTTTACTCATTCATTCCTAAATCAGATTTTTCTTCAACCATTCACCCACTTGCTTTCTGGATATACGGTGTCCATTCTCTTTCAAGGTATGATACAGCTTATCACGTCCAAACTTCATATCTTCTTCATAATATGATTTTTTCAATACAGCATCAGCTTCATCATCAGTCAATTTACGGGGCAAAGACGGAGACACTTCGCTAACACTTTTTTTGGCAACAACGCTAACCCCATTTTTGGCAACACCTTTTTTAAAGGTGTCTTTCTCTTTCTTCTTACGCTTCTTTCTTTCTTTTACAAAGATTTGCCTTGCCTCCGCATATTGAAGAGACCATACTCCATGTGGTGAAACCAATATTACAAAATCTTCATCTGCTTTGGAAATAAATCCACCATTTCGCAAGACAAGGTCTTTACCTTTACCTTTACCAAACTTTTTAATAGATTGGTATCTACAATAATTGCCTCTGTATTTATTCAATTCCTCCTCCCAATTTTCTGTAATAACAGCTACACTTTCATTCTTCCATTTTTCTATTGTTTCATCCATATTCTCAGTCAATTGTTCATTTTTTGTTTTTGTCCCTTCTTTCTTCTTATATTCTATTGTTTTTACACCTCCATCTTTTTGAATATATGTCTTTTTATATGATTCACCATCATATTCAGTAAAACTTGTAGGCATCATTTCATTATCACTTTCATTGTCGCTCATTGTTATATAGTTATGAGTTATTTTATTTCCTAAACGCCAAAATCAATTTTTTTTTGGAGAGAAGACCTACGGATACAAAGACTCTTTTTTTGGTGTTTCTTCATGTATTCATTTGTTATCAATCTTCTACATTTATCACATTCAACCTTTTTCATTCTGTTCTCTCTATGTTTCAAATAATATTCATGATTGTATCTCACTATTTCTTGCTTCTTATTCATTTGTTATATATTTGTTATATAATTAAAACACCCCGTCAGCCCAGCTTACTTTTTCTTCTCAACATTATATGCTATTTCTACATGTAGCGGCTCTTTATCCTCTTCATCTTCACCTCCAAATGGTCCCGTTTCCTTATAAATTTTAGCCAACACTTTGTTTTTTGGTAATGCTCCATTTAGCACGTTATATACCTCATCAAGAACCACCTTATTATAAGACGCATCTATTTCATCGAAATAATTGTATGTGATTATCAATTTAACATCTAACATTATCTATATTATTACTAAATATTATAATAAAATTGAAATTCTATTTGATTTTCACTTAAAGATATGACTACTATCTTTAATAACAATGAATTCAAAACACCTTGAAAAATCCAGACAACTCATGAAAAAAAACTATTATCATAATCACGGAAAAGAGAAAAGCCTTCTCAAATATTATGTTCAGAGATATGGCGATGATCCTCATGTTCATCATATTGCCAAAGTTGATGAAATCCCATTCACCGATAAAATCAATTTAATTAAAATACATCTTTTGGAACAAAGAATGAAAACTATTAAAATGTCTGATTGAAACTATTTACATAATACTTTTTCTTCACTTTTTTTTGAAATACCTATCCACAATTAAAAATTGAATTCAATTAATTTCGATTTAAAGACAATACTCCTATCTTATATAACAATATCAAAAATGGCTGAAACATATCCCGATTTTAATGATTTTCTTAGACAACATAGAGCAACTGATGGTATGACCACTACTCATACAAGAATTGGTGATAGTAAAAATGTTTATGGTAAAAATGTCTATGGTGGTAAATATCATATTCCCGATGATAAATTAGATATATTTCATGAACTATACTATCAAAATTCTTTTGTTGAAAATAGAAAAGAATATTTAACCGAAGTCCAACCAAAAATTAATCCACCTACTTATTTAGATTTTGATTTCAAACATGAAAAAGATGTTAATACACGACAAATCACTGACGAAAAACTACGTGAATTTTCAGAATTTCTACTTGATACTATTTCATCTTGTTGTGATGATGAAAATGTTAATAATGTTAAGGGTTTTGTTATGATGAAAGATAAGGTTAATGAAAAAGACGATTTTACAAAAGATGGTATTCATTATCAATTCAATCTCACAATGCCAAGACCTGCTCAAAAGTATTTGAGAAAAATAATTCTTAAAGATAAATATTTTAAAGATTTTTGTGAAGACATTAATTGCGTTAATTCTATTGAGGATATCTATGATGAAGGTATTACAAAAGGTCATGTTAATATTCAATTGTTTGGCTCTCAAAAACCCAGGCATGAGGCATATAAATTAGTTGCTATCACCTCTTTTGATGATGAAGGAAATATTGAATATAATCAAGATATTAAAATGACACCTGATATAATGAAGTCTCTTAGTGTTAGAACACATCATGAAAAATTAACTTTGAAACTTCAAAATAATATTCCTATTAAAGAACCACCCAAAAAACTCAAAATTGTAAATAGACTAAAACAATCTACAACTGGTAAATCAAAAGTCATTGATATTACTGACCGACCTTGCGATATTGATTTTGAATGTTTTACAAAAGAAGATAAAGAACTTGCTGATATTATTGATGTTAAATATATTGATAATTATCATGATTGGACTAAACTCATATGGTCTTGTCGTGTTGATAATAATTTTCAATTGGCACATTATATTTCATCAAAAGGTCAAAAATATGATGATGATGCTTCTGAGACAAAGAAAATATGGGACAATTTCACTGATAGTAGAAATGGATTTTCAAAGGCAACATTTTATCATTATTGTAAAATTAGTGATCCTGATAAATACACTGAAATTAGAGCAAAATATCACTCTTTTACTGAAATTAACGGATTTACCGATAATGACCTGGCAAAAACATTCTGTAAATTATATGGGTGCGACCATATATACAACGATAAAATGTTCTATTATTTCAACGGTATTCTATGGATTTCAAGCGAAAGCGGAAGACATCTTAAAAAATCAATTACGAATGACCTTCCATCATTCTACCTCAAAGAAGCAACACGAATTCAAAATCAAATTAGGTTGAGTGAAGATGAAACACAACAAGAAATTCTCAAAAAGAAAATGGGAGGTCTTTTCAATATTGTTCGTAAAATTCAAGGGTATTCATCTATGAATAATATTGTTGGAATGGTTAAAATATATATTGAAAAGTCTAGTAATGAAGTTGAATTTGAAACTGCTCCATATCTGTTTGCTTTTGAAGATAGAATTTATGACTTAAAGGCTAATGAGTGGAGTGAGCCGTGCCGTGATGATTACTTATGTATTTCTACTGGATACAGTTGGTGCGAACCGTCAAACGAAGATATGGATACATTTGATAAATTCTTGGATACTATATTTCCTCACGCTGACGAGAAGAAATTATATATGATTATTCTAGCAACTGGGTTGTGTGGTAAAACATTAGAAAAGTTCATTAATGCGAACGGGAGCGGTGGAAATGGTAAGGGTGTTATTAATGAACTTGCTGAAATGATGTTTGGAAATTATGCGTATAACTGTGCGAATGCCGTTCTACTCAATCCGATTAAAGACGGCAATAATCCAACTGTTGCGAATATGAAAAACAAGCGTATTATCTTCTATCGCGAACCTGATACAACAGAACAAAAGAAATTGAATATTGCGACAATTAAAGAATTAACGGGAGGCAAAGCCATAAATGCTCGTATGAACTATAGTAATGACACTAGAACCGTTTTGGTTGCAACTCATATTCTAGAATGTAATGAACGCCCTAAATTCAGTGGTCGTGTGGATGATGCTGTTCTGAGGCGTCTTATTGATATACTATTTAGGTCTATATTTACTTCTAAACCCGATGAATACTTTGGGGAGTATGTGTTTATGAAAAACGATTATTATAAATCAACTGAATTTCAAACAAAATACAGATGTGTATTATTTAAGACATTAATTAAGTATTGGAAAGAGTATCTGGACAAAAAAGAAAATATTGATGTATTCATTTGCGATAGTGTGAAGGAGCGAACTAATTCATACTTGGAAGCTAATGATGAAATGAAATCTTGGTTTGACGACCATTATGAACGGACTGGAAACCGTGATGATATTCTACAGATTAAAGATATTTATGATGATTTCAAGAATAGCGAAATTTGGCAAAATATAAGTAAGCGAGAACGTCGTGAATTAAATAAAAAAGGATTTACCGAAAAGATTTCTGGGAACATTCATTTTAGAAAGTATTACAAGGAGAGGGAAAAATCTAAAATGGTCCAAGAGAAATATGGTGTTTCTTTGATGAGAAATGTGTTTGTTGGATTTGTCAAGATTGAAAAATATAGTGAATGTCTATTAGATATTGATGATGACTGCTAAATAAATAAGAATTGTTAAAAATATTTTTTATTTATTGATTTGTGAAAACTAAAATACTAAATATTGAGATGATTTAAAAAAAGGGTCAAAAGGGTCAAATCCTGCCCCTGTTTTTGAAAAGTCCTCTAACAACCTCCTCCTATGGGGACTTTCCATTTTGGTGGGCAATATTTGACCCCTTTGACCCTTTTCTTTTTCTTTTCATTCTGTTCTATTCTATCTCTTCTTCTTACCTTCTCTCTTTAATACTATACTAGTATATACCTCTTTCACCTCACAAAAAAAATAATAATAATAAATAATAATAATAATAATAATAATAATAATAACAATAATAACAATAATCATATTTGAGTAATATCTAATATGGATATATCCTTTTAAAAAAAGTATTAGAATAAAGACAAACATACTGTCTTTAATATTTAGAAAGGTTTAACTGCTTTAATGTTTTCAAGGCGTTCAGCTAAGTATTCTTCTATAAGTGAATTTTTAATAGCAGGATTTCCGTCTTTGTTAAGAAGAATTTCATCAGCATCTTTAATATATGAATTCTTAGCAATATCAATAATTGCTTTTAATTTTTTGGAAATAGTTTCATCATCATAATCTTTCTCTTCAAATAGAGTTTTAATATATTGAATGGTCTGTTTCATAAATGTATTCAACATATCACTCATTTTATATTTTTGATTTAAATCATCGGTCATTTCAAGATATTCCCCTTCATTAATAGATGTTTCTTCATCAACGTTGCCCCACATGTCAATATCAGAATGAATATAGTTTTCTTTCATTGCTTGAACGATAGAAGTATATTTATAAATATCAATAATAACACGAGTAGCACAGTTGATTCTCTTTTGTGTGATATTCATGATTGTTGTTAAGTTGTTAAGGGTCTGTTATAGTTTGAATTTTACTTCAATTTTATATTAAGATAAACATATTGTCTGACACCTTTAAAAAAGGTGTTGCCAAAAATGGGGTCAGCGGGGTGTCCCCCGCAAAAGTATTTGAATAATAAGAAATAATAGTAAATAAAACATTCAACATATTGTCTTAAAAATCACTCCAATGAGTATCAATTTCTTTATCATATTTATCAATAACATTAAACATTGTTATAATATTCATAACTTTTTCTTTATTACCATCAATTTCAATAATTCTAAAACATTCATCCTGTTTAATATCCTTTTGAACAATATCACATGCTTGACTTTTTAGTGTTTTTTGTAATTCAACACATTCATCAATCGTTTTATTAATAGCGGCATACATAATCATAAAATTAAAATGTGTTCTTTTCAACATAATTTCATATTGTTTTTTGTTTTCACGAACACTGGTAAGTAAATTATCAATAGTTTTTTTCTCATCATTATCAATATCATAAGGTGTTAATCTTTCTTCATTAACACCTTTTATTTGACAAACTTTATCAAAATTATTTAAAACAAGTTCTGTAATAAGTTGATATTTACTCAATGACAAAATGAGTTGTTTATAGTTTAAAATGTGTTTATCAAAGTTGCCGTAATCGCGTGTAGTTTCCATTGTTATATAAGATAGGAGGTTTGTCTTTAAGTTATTTTCAAATCAATTTTTTATTTAAATATCTTCCCAAAGAACTTTGATTTCATTTTCATATTTATCAAGAATAATGAACATTTCTTGAATATTCAAAACCATAGACTTTTCATCATCAATTTCAATAAATTCATAACAATTATTATTTTTAAAATCTTTCATACATTCATCTCTGGCAGTATCCGATAATTGTTTTAGCATTGACATACATTTATCATAACTTGTTCCATTACTCAAAAGCATAAGACGATGATAACGTTCATTTCTAATCATTCTAATGTGATAACGTTCATTCAAATCCTTAATATAATTCAATCTTTCTTTATTGTTTTCAATGAAAATATCAATGTCAATTTTAAAAAGAATATAAGATGAAAGTATATCATATTTAGCAAGGGCGACAATGAGTTGTTGAGCATTTAGTTTTTGTTTATCAAAAAAGGTATGTTCGCCAGTATTTTCCATAGTGTTATATAAGATAGGAGGTTTGTCTTTAAGTTATTTTTATTTAAAATCTTCCCAAAGAACTTTGATTTCATTTTCATATTTATCAAGAAGAAAGAACAACTCTGGAATATTCAAAACCATAGAATTTTCATCATCATTTTCAATAAATTCAATAACTTTATGACCATTATTGAATAGAGCAATATTAAGTAATTGTGTTTGCGTTGATATACATTCATCATAACTTTTTCCAATACCCAAAAGCATAGAACGATAATAACGTTCATTTCTAATCATTCTAATGTGATAACTTTCTTTTAAATTCTTAATATACTGCAATCTTTCTTTATAGAATTCATTCAAATTATCAATGTCAATTGAACAAAGAATATAAGATGAAAGTATATCATATTTATAAAAGGCGACAATGAGTTGTTCAGTATTTAGTTTGTGTTTATCAAAATTGGTGTGTTCGCCAGTATTTTCCATAGTGTTATATAAGATAGGAGGTTTGTCTTTAAGTTATAATCAAAAGAATATTCAATTTTATTTAGTTATATGAAATGGAAGAATACATTGATACAAGTGAATGTATTAAGTTAGAATTGCTTTCAATTTATAATATCTTATATCAAAAGATGATTATTGATATTCAACCTTCAACAAGAGAGAATAAGAAATTTATGGCTACATTCAAGAATGGCAAGAAAGTTCATTTTGGACAAAAGGGTTCTCAAACGTATTTAGACCACAAAGATAAAGATAAACGAGATGCTTATAGAAAAAGACATGCGAAGGATTTGAATACAAAAGACCCGAGAAGTCCAGCATATTTGTCATTTTATATCTCGTGGGGTGATGCTACGAATTTAAAAGATGCTGTTAAAAAATATAATAATATGTTTTTCTAAATATAATGATTTAAAGACAATACTCTTATCTCATTATATGTCCTCAAACTCAAATACAAATCTTATTAGAACAATTGACCAAGGTTTAATTAAAATGTCTGTTCGTGAATTTG